>ORJL010714955.1_pt1 | contig 27309 bp, 25 predicted proteins | sample 1779941 | NCBI WGS metagenome assembly ORJL01 (sample SAMEA104232317, study PRJEB22302) | groundwater metagenome | biome: forest; feature: aquifer; material: groundwater | place: USA | collected 2011-08-07 | depth 5.8 m
AAGGGGAGAAGCGGTTTACGATCTCACCTTTGAAAACGTCCAGGCCGGGGAGCGTACATCGCACCTTTTTCGTCTAGCCAATCTGAAAAAAGGCCTGGTCATCGGCACCGGGGATCTGAGCGAACTGGCCCTGGGGTGGTGCACTTACGGAGTGGGGGATCATATGTCCCACTACAATGTCAATGTCAGTGTGCCCAAGACCCTTATCCAATACCTGATCCGGTGGGTAGCCGGCACCAACCAGTTTTCACGGGATATTTCGGCTGTTCTCCTGGACATCCTGCAAACGGCAATCAGCCCGGAACTCATTCCGGGACAAGAAAGAGATGTGCCGTCGCAAAAAACGGAAGACCTGATCGGACCTTACGAATTACAGGATTTCAACAACTATTATATCACTCGCTTCGGGTTCCTGCCGACCAAGATCGCCTTTATGGCTTACTGTGCCTGGAGGGACAAAACCAGGGGAAACTGGCCCGACATACCGGAAGAGAAAAGACATGCCTATAGCATAGGGGAAATCAAACGCTGGCTTGGCCTTTATCTGCTCCGCTTCTTCCAGTATAGCCAGTTCAAGCGTTCCTGTCTTCCCAACGGCCCCAAGGTGGGTTCGGGCGGCTCCCTCTCCCCGCGGGGCGATTACCGCGCCCCCAGCGACAGCGAGGCCACCATCTGGTTGGAACAATTGAAGGAAATTCCGGAAAGAGATGATTGACGGCTGCGTAAATATGTGGGAGGCTGAAACATGGTGCAGGAAACTTATCGTGATTTTGACGCCACGGAACTTTATTGCCCCCGCTGCAAGAGATCGGTCAGGGTAAGGAAAAGACTGCTCCTCATTCTTCCCGACGGAGAAAAGTATGATTATACCTGCGTTATTTGCGGCACTTCGGTGGGCGAGAAATTTGCGCGCAACCTTAAGGAACCGGGTTTGATCTCGACTTCCTGAGCGGTCACACCTAAAAATATGACATTGGAGTCTTTCACGGTGACGAAAATGACCAGGCCCCGGATCTTATCGGGTATCGCTTTTTTGCTAATTTTGTCTGCCCTAACGCCGGCGCCGGCCCTACCCGCCGCCAGCCGCGAAATATATGCGGCGGGCAGAAAATGCCTGCAGGAAGAAAAATGGCAGCAGGGACTGGAAATCTTAAAACCGCTCGCCAGTAATTACGAGTTGCTCGCTGATTATGTCCTTTGGGACATCGCCACGTGCTATGAAAAGACCGGCAACCCGGAAGAGGCATTAAATTCCCTGCGCAAAATAGTGGGGCAGCACAAGAAGTCCCCTCTGTACCGCAGGGCCTTCCTCAAGATTCTGGAAATCGGCAAAAAAGGGGATGCCCCGGATGTTTTGGCTGATTTCGATCTTTATCTCAAAGAATTTCCCCAAGATGGCAAAGCATTGTGGGAAAAGGCTGTTTTCCTGGAAAAGAGCAACCGTAAAGACGATGCTTCCGCCCTCTGGAAGGAGATTTTTTTCCTCGGCAGCCCCTTTGCCTTAAACGCCTATGAAGCTCTTAAGTGGTCTGACTATCCACCGTCCCCGGAAGACATCAAGAAGGCTGCGGCCAGCCTGCTGGAAAGAGGCAATCACTTAAAGGCCATAAGCTTGCTGGAGGGTGTAAACGCCCCGGACGAGGAAGGCCGTTACCTTCTGGCACGGGCTTATTTTCGCCAGCGTCTTTACCGCAATGCCATCAAGATGCTGACCGGCACGGCTTCACCGGAGGGGAAACACCTTCTGGCGCTGAGCCTCCTCAGAAACAATGACAAGCCTTCGTTTTACAAGCTGGCAGATGAACTCCCCGCAGGCTCCAAGGATTCTTTCAGCCTCCGCTTTATTGCGGCCGAATTGAAGAGAAGGGAGGGCAACTACCGGGAGGCGACGGCCATACTTCAATCCCTGCTGGAGATTTATCCGGAGAAAAAGGAAGAAATAAACTGGTCACAGGCCTGGCTGGCCATCAGACAAAGACATTTCCCCGAGGCAGATAATATCTTGACGGAGCTGGTGTCCCAAAAAACCCGTGATCGAGATAAGCACCTATTCTGGCTGGGTAAAGTTAAAAGCTACCAGGGGCAGAAGGGGGATGCCTTCTTTTCGCAGATGAAGGACAGGAACAGCTATTACTGGTTCAGATCCGTAAAAAAGAGCGACGCCGGCACCATCGCGCCAAAGGATGAAGCCTTGCTGCCCAAGACGCCGCCGCAATTTCCCCAAGAGGAAATAGGCCATCATTTTCTGCGCATTTCCGAGCTCAGCAGCCTGAGAATGAAAGCCGAAGCCCGCACTGAAGCCCGCACCATCATGGGTCTGGTCAAAGATCAGCATATCCCGGCCCTGGCCGGTTTACTGATCGCCATCGAAGACTACCCGACACTGGTCAAGCTGGGTGTGAGATGCAACGACCTGTCCTTGACCTACCCCCTGGCCTTTCGGGAAACAGTAGTTAAATGCGCTCAGGAACAAAAGACCGATCCCCTGCTGATAATGGCCATTATGCGCGAGGAAAGCCGGTTTCAGCACGACGCCGTCTCGGTCGCCGGCGCCCTCGGCATTATGCAACTCATGCCGGCAACCGCCCGGGGCATGGGACAATTGAAAAACAATACCGAACTATTCGATGTGGGAAAGAATGTCGGGCTGGGAACTCGTTACCTGGCCAAACTGCTGTCCCAGTTTAAGCTGATGTCTCATGCCATCGCGGCTTACAACGCCGGAGAACACAATGTGGAAAAATGGTTGGCAGCGGGTTATCTGGACGAAGAGGAATTTACCGAAGACATCCCCTTCAGTGAAACCAAGAATTATGTCTTTAAGGTCACAAAATCTTACGGCGTCATGAAGTCCCTCTATGGGAAAGAGGGACGGAATCAATAAAATGCCCTTATCCCTTCAGCGGTGCCGGGGACGTCATTTTTGCTTATCTTCCCAGATTTTTTTTAGTTTATCAGCCAGAGTCCCTCCCAGGGACTGCGTTGGATCACGATAGGCAACGCTGGTTTCCGGGCCGCCCCCCTTGCCATCCAGGTAGTTGCCCAGGATTCCCCTGCTGTGCACATCTTCATGACAATAGACGCAAAGCATTTCCCAGTTGCTGCCATCGGGCGGATTGTTGTGGTGGTCACCGTCTTTGTGGTGCACCGTCAGCAGGTGGCGATTGGCATTATCGAACTCCCGTCCGCAACGCGAACAGATCATTCCATATAATGCCAGAGCCCGTTCCCGGTAAGTCTCGTCAGAGGGTTTGCTGAGCTGGTCTTTTTTTATTTCCCGTACGACATCTTCAGGAGATTTGGCAGGGGTACCGCTGTCTTTTTTAGTTGCGGTTACCCGGACGTGCCCCATCCTGTTTCCGTAACTTACCTTAGCCATTTATTTCCTGTCTCCCGGCTGGCATTCTCTTTTTTCCCGCAACACAGCGAGAAAGACCCTGACACCTTTCCACAAACTGCGCGCCGTTTTTAATTTTTCGGCGAGGGGAAGATTTCTCAGACCGTCCCGCACAATACCTTCCACACCCCTTGCCATCTCCAGGAAAGCGCGCACATTGCGTGCAAAAACGGCCAGAACCTCCACCTCCCGTCTTACGACCTCGGAGGCGCTGCTCAAATTACAGGTAACCGCCTCCACGTTTCTCAGGATTCCCGGTAAGCTCTTATTGAGCGTTTCCATGGCGGTGGTCATTTTTTTTGCCATCTGCCACAACTGCCAAAAGATGGGGACGGAAAAAAGGGCCATCAAGAGAAAGGCCAAACTCAAAATCAAGAAACTGGTTTCCAGCATCAACACGCCTATATTCGCTTATCGTCTGAAATCTAAGCTGACTTTTCCTCTTTAAATGCGTCCACGCCGGCATCAATGGCCCGTTTAAAACGGTTCTTCCCTTCCACTATCGCCTCCACGCTCCGCCCCGCCATCCCTTCGACCTCTTCTTCCAGGTTTTCCACTTTTTCCTTGGCGGTGGATTCCAGGTCCCGAAGCCTCCCTATGGCTGTTTCATAGGTTTTCTTGCTTCGTTCTAAAGCCTTCTCATAGTCTTCTTTGGCCTTGCCGAGCAATTCCTCTGTCTTTCGCCCAATATCTTCCCGCGTTTCTTTCCCGCTTTTCGGAGCATAAAGGACCCCGAAAAGAACGCCGGCTACTCCGCCGATCAACAAACCCTTTAAGAATTCACCGCTGTTGTCCGACATTGCTCTTACCTCCTTGTGAAAGAATTCATTTTTTAAATATAAAGCCCCGGGGCACAATAGTCAAGGCAGGTGGAGCGGGCGAAAAAAGCGCAATGGATGGGCCAGACAAAAAGACCGGGCGCGCTAAAATCCTTGCGTGCCCGGTCTTCTACTGACAATAACTAAAATTCTACTTCGTTGCGGGAGCTGCGGGAGCTGCCGGCGCTGCCGGTTCTGCAGGTGCACCCGGTGCAGCAGGAGTCCCCTCAGGGGCTGGTGCTGGCGCAGGTGCCGGAGCTGGCGTTTCTACAGGAGCTGCCGGTTTCTGCTCCTCTGCCTTCTTACATCCGACTACCGCAAACGAGAATGTTCCCAATAAGAGCAGAGCAAAAAAAAGAGCAAATGTTTTTTTCATCAACTTTTCACCTCCTTTCCAAGATTTTCAATCGTCGGGTACCTGACCCCGTCCATCAATGGTCACATAAATACGCTTTTTTTTTACCTTGTCAAGATAAATTTATCAGGCTATAAGAAAGAAAGTGTAAAATAACAGCACGATGGATGGTCGTGGTCTTTACAAGACGGATAAGGGAAAGGAGTTTATTCATGTGCGACGAATCAATAGTCAGAAAAACCCAGGAAACGGCAAAAATCCTCTTTGGCGAAGGCATAAAAATGGACCCGCCTTACTTCACGTGGAAGGCCTTTGATAAAGAATTGGCCAATGATCTTTCGAAGTTCATCACCGGCAATCTCTATTCGCGAAAGGTTTTGTCGCTCCCGGAAAGACAGATGATTGCCTGCGCCATCCTGGCCGCCACCAGGGCCCATGATGAGTTGAAGCTTCATGTCAATGCCGCCTTGAACGTCGGCTGCAATCCCAGGAAATTAGCCGAAATTTTTTTTCAAATGGCTACCTATACGGGAATGCCCGCAGTAAACGAAGCGCTGTCTGTCTATCGGGAGGTGCTGCAGGAACGAGGAGAATGGCCCATTAGGGAATAGGTCTTTCTAGAAGGGCATCGTCCCGCCGGACTTAGACACCCCCTCCGGCTTGTCCCCCCTGCCGCCTTCCTCCCCCGCCAAAGCGTCGTCAAGAAAACATTCAAAAATGGCCGTTGGAGACGCTCCCTTTCCCGGCTGGCCGGTGGCACGCTCTACTTTAGTAAAGACAACCCCCTCAGGCACGGGGAATATTTCCGCGGGCGTCCCTCCCAGGGCCTTTTCCATGAAATAAAGCCAGATCGGCGCTGCCGCCCGGCCGCCTACTTCCTCTCTGCCCAGCGTTCTCTCCTTGTCAAAGCCTACCCAGACTCCGGAAACCAACGAGGGGGTGAAGCCCATAAACCAGGCATCACGCATCTCATCCGTGGTGCCGGTTTTGCCCGCCACCGGCCGGCCGATGCTTCTCACTACCCTGCCCGTTCCGCTTTCCACCACATCCTGCATGATATAGGTGGTCATGAAGGCGATGCGGGGATCAATCACCTGGGTGCTGACAGGCTGATTCTCCTCAAAGACGTGGCCGGTACGATCAACTATTTTCCTGATGAAGAAAGGTTCCACTTTTTTCCCTTGATTGGCCAGGACGCCATAGGAGCGAACCAATTCCTGCAGGGTGACCTCAGAGGTCCCCAGGGCCATGGTAAGATTTTTTACCACGGGAGAAACGATGCCCATGTTGGCGGCGTAGGCCGCAGCATAATCCACCCCGATATTCTGGAGCAGTTTGATCGTAACGATGTTGCGGGAATGGACCAGGGCATTCCGGAGCGTGGTGAGGCCATGGAATTCATGGTCAAAGTTCTGCGGCTTCCAGACATTTCCGGCATTGTCCTGAAAAACAAGCGGTGCATCCACAACAGTAGTTGCCGGTGTCATCCCTTTATCGAAGGCCGCGGTATAAATTATGGGCTTGATTGCGGAACCAGGCTGTCTTTTCGACTGCGTGGCGCGATTAAATTCACTCTTGACAAAATTCCTGCCGCCTACCATCGCCTTGATGGCGCCCGTAGAGACTTCCATGCTCAAGAGAGCGCCCTGAACGAGCCCCTTGGGATATCCCTGCCTTTCTTCCAGTTCCGACAAGCCCCGCTCTACCGCTTCCCGCGCCGCCTTCTGCATACTGATATTCAGGGTTGTATGGATCTCCAGCCCTTCTTTGTAAAGGACATCGCTGCCGTACTTTTCCAGGATATAACGCCGGATATTTTCAACGAAATAGGGGGCAACCTTATCTTTCGGCTTGATGGAACGGAGCGCCAAAGGCGCCTGCAGGGCCGCCTCCTTCTCCCGGGGTGTTATATAACCGTCTTCCGCCATCCGTTCCAAGACATAAGCCTGTCTCTGCTTAGCACGATCGAAATGGAGATAAGGGGAATAATTGGTGGGGGCTTTCGGCAAACTGGCCAGGATCGCCACCTCAGCCAAGGTCAAATCCTTGGCGCCCTTGCCGAAGTAACCCTGAGCAGCGGCTTCAATACCATAGGTGCCGTGCCCCAGGTAAATATAATTCAGGTAGAGATTGAGGATCTCTTCCTTGGTCAGGTATTTATCTATCTTATAGGCCAGAACGGCTTCTTTTAACTTTCTCAGGTAGCTCCGTTCCGAGGACAGGTAAAGCGATTTCGCCACCTGCTGGGTTATGGTGCTGCCCCCCTGCACGATATGGCCAGCCTCGAGATTCTTATAGAAGGCGCGGCTTATACTCTGCCAATCCACACCCTGATGCTGGTAAAATCTGGCATCCTCCGCGGCGACAAAGGCTTGAACAATCCTCTTGGGCAAATCGGCAACCTTGATCAGTTTTCTGTCTTCGGCGAAAAACTCATCAATAAGCTCATTGTTGTCGGCATAGACGCGACTGGCGATACTGGGCCGATAGTCTTTCAGGGCCGCGATACCGGGGATTTCTTTCAGTAAGACATAGTAGAGGAAACTGCTCCCCGCCAGGATACTCAGGATGAACAGAAAAAAGACCGCATAGAGAGATTTTCTCAACAGTCGGCGCGTTGCCGATTTTGGTTTACCCGTATTATGATTGTTTTTTTTCATACCTCTCAATTTATGCTTGAATTAAGCATCCTCATCCGCCGGCGCCGGCTTTCTTTCCGCAAGCCTCGCCACGACGATCCCGATTTCATATAGCACAATCAAGGGCAGGGCCATCAAGATCTGCGTAATGGCATCCGGAGAAGGGGTCAGAATAGCGGCCACAATGAAAATTGCGAGAATGGCGTAGCGCCGCTGCTTGGCTAATATCCGTGAATTTACGATGCCGATTTTTGTCATAAAGAAAAGAAATACCGGTAACTGGAAAGATGCGCCAAAACCGAGTAGAAATTTCAGCGATATAGACAGGTATTCCTTCAAAGAAAACATCGGCTTCAGGAAATCGGAAGAAAAGGAAACGAAAAACCGGAACGCCGGCGGTAAAACAATAAAGTATCCAAAAAGCACGCCACCAATGAACAGAGAGCTGGAAGCCAGCACAAAGGGAACCACATATCTTTTTTCCCGGGAGTGGAGACCCGGCGAGATAAACTTCCAGATCTGGTAAAGACAAAAGGGACTGGTCAGAAAAATGGAGGCAAATAAGGCCAGTTTCATGTAGATGAAAAAAGCCTCCGGCAGGGCCGTGTAGATCATGAAGCTTTCGGCAGGCATGACGTCGGCCAGAGGTTTGGTAAGCACTTTGAACAGCCAGTCCTTAAAGCCGTAGCTGACCAGAAAGCCGATGCCGATGGCCACAGCGATCCGGACAATCCTCGCTCTCAGTTCCTCAAGATGCGCGGTAAAAGGCATCTTTGCATCATCTGGATTTTCCATAATTCAGCAGATCCCGGGGAATTTATCCGACACGGTCCTTATCTATTTTGGGACCTTGCTCAGAAGCGGCATGGGGGGTAGAGGTTTCTCTTTTCTCCGCAGCGTCCGGATCGGAAGGCTGACCGGAAACGTCGTGACCATTATCAAACTTTAATGATTCCTTAAAGCTATCGATATCCTGCTTTATTTCATCTCTTATTTCATCCACGCGCAGGCTTTCCTTAAGCGTTTCTGTGGCGTCTTCGGTCGCTTTGCGAAACTCGGACAGTCCCTTGCCGATAGACCTGGCCATCTCCGGCAGCCTTTTCGGTCCCACGACCAGTAAGGCAATGACCGCAATGACCAGCAACTCCGGCATCCCAATTCCAAACATTTTACCACCTTCCCATTCTTGGTTAAGTATATATATAGGCTGTCCGAAGTTTGTCAATGGTTTTTGGCACCATCTCCTTGACGGCCACGGTTATTTTCATTGACACCCGGGTCACTTTCATAAGCTCAGCCCTCCAACCCCGATAAAAGGGAATAAGCAAGTTTGCGCCGTAAACTTACGCAGCGAAATGGTCACGAGGGTGAATAAAGTCAGGAAATTGAATCCCGCCCAGATATCGGCCTGACGGAAGACCTGGAACGGCTAAGCTAAGTTCATAATTAATTATCCCTATTTCCGGATTTTCCCGGTCTTTCTTCCTGATTTACGGAGCCTCCTTTCGAGAACGAAATACCATCGGAATCCCTTGATCGGCAGGCGCTTACTTTTAAACTTTTGCCTTTTAAATAGTCTTGTGATAGTTTGCTGGATCGCATTGGCAATGGTTTAAAGGCATTAGAAAGTTAGAAGTTTGCTTTCCAGCGGCAAGCAATTTCGTTAACGCTTATCCCAGTCAGCGGGACTTATCCCGATTGCCGGGGGCAGGGAGGGGGCGCCCTATGACTCGTAAAACAGGCATCGTCAGCGACAGGCGCTACATGGAACACGGCGCCGGTAACGTGCATCCGGAGTCGCCGGAAAGGCTGGCGGCGATATACGCAATGCTCGGCCAGCCCGATATGGCGGACAAATTCACGCCAATCCCCACCCGCGCCGCCACGGTTGATGAACTGGCCCTGATCCACCGCCGCTCCTATATTGAATCAGTGGCCGGGACGGCGGGACGGCCCTTTACCTCGCTGGATCCCGATACCGCAACGACCGCCGGTTCCTTTGAGGCGGCAAGGCTGGCCGTGGGAGGACTTTTAAACGCCATTGACGCTGTTTTGGCCGGTGAATTGGATAATGCTTTTGCCCTGGTCAGGCCGCCGGGACACCACGCCGAGACCGACCGGGCCATGGGGTTCTGCCTCTTCAACAATGTTGCCATCGGCGCCATGTATGCCATAACACAACGAAACCTGCAGAGGGTACTCATTGTGGACTGGGACCTCCACCACGGCAACGGCACCCAGCATTCCTTTTATGAGGACAACCGGGTGCTTTATTTTTCCACCCACCAGTACCCCTATTATCCGGGTACGGGCGCCCTGAACGAGAACGGCCGTGGCGCCGGCCTGGGCTACACCATCAATGTGCCCCTGCGGCCGGGGGCCGACAATGCCCGCTATTTGGAAATCTTTCGGCGGATATTACAGCCGGTGGCCCTGAAATTCCGGCCGGAGCTGATCCTGGTTTCGGCGGGTTTCGACATTTACGAACAGGACCCCCTGGGGGGCATGGAAGTGACCCCCGAAGGCTTCGCCCGCCTCACCAGGATACTGATGGATATCGCCGACGAGGCCTGCCAAGGCCGCCTGGTAATGACCCTGGAAGGGGGCTATCATCTCCAGGGACTGACCTGGGCCGTCAAGAAAGTCCTGCAGGAGATGCGGGACGATAGCCGGGCGGATGTGGCAACGCCGCCGCCCCTTTCGGAAAAGGGCGGTTTCCGGGAGGACCCGCTCATCGAGCGCTTGATTGAGCAAATCAAACCGTATTGGCCTGTTTTTTAGGTTTTACAAGGGAGTGGCACTTTGAAGATCGCAACTGAAGAAGTCCTTTACGTAGCGCATTTGGCCAGGCTGGAGTTCAGTGCCGAGGAGGCGGAAAAATTCACCTCGCAGATGAATGACATCCTGTTATATATGGATAAATTGAACGAGGTCGATACGGCCGGAGTGGCGCCGCTCAGCAACGGTACCGACCTGACCAACGCCTTCCGGGAAGACGTGGTCCGGGAATCGCTCCCCCATGACCTGGCAACGGCGAATGCGCCGGAGGCCAGGGAAGGCTGCTTTGTCGTGCCCCGGATAGTGGAATAGGTGGAAGCGTGGAACTTTATCGGCTGACTATCCATGAATTGCAGGAAAAACTGAAGGAAGGGACCGTCTCCGCCGCCGAGGCCGTCGCTTCCCTTTATCGGCGGATTGACGAGGTGGAGGGTAAGATCCATGCCTACGTTACCCTCACCAGGGAATTGGCGGCCGAACAGGCGGAAGCGGCCGACCTTTCGCTCCGGCAGGGAAAGGGCGGGGCACTGGCCGGCGTTCCCATCGCCTTGAAGGATATTCTGTGCACCAGCGGCATCAGAACAACCTGCGGCTCCCGGATGCTGGCCGATTTTATTCCCCCCTACGACGCTACGGTGGTGGAAAGGCTGCGGGACGCCGGCGCCGTCTTCCTGGGCAAGACCAATATGGACGAATTTGCCATGGGCTCGTCCAATGAAACCTCTTATTTCGGTCCCACGGCCAATCCCTGGGATACAGGCAGGACACCGGGCGGCTCCAGCGGCGGGGCCGCGGCTGCCGTAGCCGCCGATGAATGCCTGGCCGCACTGGGTTCCGATACGGGAGGGTCCATCAGACAACCGGCAGCCCTCTGCGGCGTGGTGGGCATGAAGCCGACTTACGGCCGGGTATCGCGCTACGGGCTGATCGCCTTTGCCTCCTCCCTGGACCAGATCGGACCTTTTACGAAAGACGTGGAGGACTGCGCCATCATCATGAACGTCATCGCCGGCCATGACCCCCGCGAATCCACCTCCGTACCGGTAGCGGTGCCGGATTACCGGCAATTCCTCACCCGGGGGGTGAAAGGCTGGAAGGTCGGCATTCCGCGGGAATATTTCCTGGCCGGGATCGATCGGGAGGTGGAAGCGTCAGTGCGCCAGGCCGTTGCCGTCATCGAGGGGCTGGGCGCCGAATGCATACCTATTTCCCTGCCCCATACGGAATATTGCCTGGCCGTCTATTACATCATCGCGCCGGCCGAGGCCAGCTCCAACCTCGCCCGTTACGACGGGGTCAAATACGGCTTTCGTTCCCGGCCCGGCCGGGACCTCCTGGATATGTACAAGAAGACCCGCTCCGAGGGTTTCGGCGCGGAGGTCAAACGGCGGATCATGCTGGGCACTTATGTCCTTTCCTCCGGCTATTATGATGCCTATTATAAAAAAGCCTCCCAGGTGCGGGGACTCATCAAGCGGGACTTTGACGAGGCGTTCCGGCAGTGCGATGTCGTCATGACCCCCACGGCGCCGACGCCCGCCTTCCGGTTGGGAGAAAAGACCGACGACCCTATGCAAATGTATTTATCGGACATTTTTACTATTTCGGCGAATCTGGCCGGCATCCCCGGCCTGTCCGTACCCTGCGGCTTCACCTCCGGCGGCCTCCCGATCGGGGTGCAATTTCTGGCCGGCCCCTTTGAAGAAGAAAAACTGTTCCAGGTCGCCGCCGCCTATGAGAAAAACGCCGGCCTGGAAAAAAGGAGACCCCAGCTGTAATGGATTATGAACCGGTAATCGGGCTGGAAGTTCATGCCCAGCTCCTGACAAAAACAAAGATATTCTGCAGTTGTTCCGCCAAATTCGGCGGCGCGCCCAACCATCATACCTGCCCCGTTTGTCTCGGCATGCCGGGCGTCCTGCCCGTTTTAAACAGAAAAGTCGTCGAATACGCCATGAAGATGGCCCTGGCAACCAACAGCCGGATCAACGGCGAGTGCCGCTTTGCCCGGAAGAATTATTTCTATCCCGACCTGCCCAAGGGCTACCAGATCTCTCAGTACAGCCAGCCGCTGGCCGAACAGGGGTGGGTGGATATCGAGCTGGCGACGGGCCGGAAAAGGATCGGGATCACCAGGATCCACATGGAAGAGGATGCGGGCAAGCTGATGCATGACGAAAAAGGCCCCGCCAGTTTCGTGGACTTGAATCGCACCGGGGTCCCCCTGATCGAAATCGTCAGCGAACCCGACCTGAGAGACCCGGAAGAAGCGGTGACCTATTTGAAACGGCTCCATGAAACCCTGGTTTATCTCGAGGTTTGCGACGGCAATATGGAAGAAGGCAGCTTTCGCTGCGATGCCAATGTTTCGCTTAGACCGCGCGGGCAGTCGGCCTTCGGCACGCGGGCCGAATTGAAGAACATGAATTCCTTCCGCAACGTCCAGCGCGCCCTGGAGTACGAAATCAAACGGCAGGGCTACGTGCTGGAGGGAGGCAACCAGGTGTTGCAGGAAACCAGGCTCTGGGACGACGCCCAGGGGGTGACTCAATCCATGCGCGGCAAGGAAGAAGCCCATGATTACCGGTACTTCCCCGACCCGGACCTGGTTCCGCTGGTGGTGAGCGAGGACTGGATCGGCGAGGTGGAAAAAAGTCTGCCCGAACTCCCGCCGGCCAAAAGGGAACGCTTCATCGCGACCTATCAACTGTCGGCCTACGATGCGGGCGTCCTTACCACCAGCCGGGCGCTGGCCGATTACTATGAAGAGACGGCCAGGCTTTCCGGGCAGCCCAAGATGGCCGCCAACTGGGTGATGGGCGATTTGCTGCGCTTCCTGAACGAGGATAAAAGGAATATCAAAGACTCCCCCATCACGCCGGCGGCTCTGGGGGAGACGATCAGCCTGATCGAATCGGGTACGATCAGCGGTAAGATGGCCAAGGAAATCGTCGAAGAAATGTATAAAAGCGGCAAGCCCCCGCAGCAGATCATTGCGGAGCGGGGCATGGTGCAGATTAACGACGAAACGATGCTTGCCGGCGTCATCGCCGAAGTCATCGCCAAGAACCCCGATCAATTGGCCCAGTACCGCGGCGGACGGGACAAGCTCTTCGGCTTCTTTGTCGGTCAGGTCATGAAAGCCACCCAGGGGAAGGCCAATCCGCAGACCGTCAACGATCTCCTAAAGGAGGCACTTAGTTAGGTTATGAGGACGATTCAAGGAAGGCAGATACCCGCCGACGACCGTCCAGAATCGTCACCCCGGTGAAAACCGGGGTCCAGAAACATCTTAGGTAATCTAACACTGGATTCCGGCTTTCGCCGGAATGACGTCATTATTAATTTTCGACTTTTTGCAAGTTCATCAAAGTTTCATTTTATGATAAGAACAATTTTCTGGCAAGATGACCGGGTCGTCATGATCGACCAGAAGCTGCTCCCCGGGGAAGAGCGGTATCTGGTTTGCAGTGATTACCGGGAGGTAGTCCAGGCCATCAAAGATTTGACGGTGCGGGGCGCGCCGGCCATCGGGGTGGCGGCGGCCCTGGGCATCGCCCTGGGCGCCCTGGGCCTTTCCTCCCGGGATGAGGGAGAATTCCGGGCCGCTTGCCTCCGGATTTGCGAAGAATTCGCACAAACGCGCCCCACGGCGCGAAACCTCTTCTGGGCCATCGAGCGGATGAAACGCCGCCTGGCGGCAAGTACCGGCGCCGTGGCCGATCTCCAGGCGGCGCTGATTGCCGAGGCCTGCCTCATGACCGAGGAGGACATCGCCATCAATCGCCGGATCGGCCAATACGGCCGGGAGCTGATCCGCGACGGCGCACGGATTTTGACGCACTGCAACGCCGGCGCCCTGGCCACCGCCGGTTACGGTACGGCCCTGGGGGTCATCAGGGCCGCCTGCGAGGAGGGAAAAAGCCTGCAAGTCCTGGCCGACGAAACGCGGCCGGTACTGCAGGGTGCCCGCCTGACGGCCTGGGAACTGGAAAAGGAAGGGATTCCCGTCACGGTGATCACCGACAGCATGGCCGGCTGTCTCATGCACCAGGGGAAAATCGACCTGGTAATCGTGGGGGCGGACCGGATCGCCGCTAACGGCGATGTGGCAAACAAAATCGGTACTTACAGCCTGGCGGTCCTGGCAAAGGAAAACGGCCTGCCCTTTTATGTGGCCGCCCCTCTTTCCACGATCGATCTGGCGGTGCCCGGAGGCGAAGCCATTCCCATCGAGGAAAGGTGCGATACGGAAGTGCTCTTCTGGCGCAGCGAGAGGATCGCTCCGGCGGGAGTAAAGGCCTGCAATCCGGCCTTCGACGTCACCCCGCACCGTTACGTGACCGCCATCGTCACTGAGGCCGGCATCGTCCGGCCTCCTTATGAGGATAATTTGCCAAAGCTCTTCCCCGGCCCACCCACAGCAATGCCGCCGTCCCGCACCGGCGGGGATACATGAAACTTGCCGCAATGACTGAAAAAACCCAAAAAGTCACTATTTATACCGACGGCGCCTGCCTGGGAAATCCCGGCCCCGGCGGCTACGGTGTGGTACTGCTTTACAATGAGCACCGGAAAGAACTCTCCGACGGCTTGCAGCTGACCACCAACAACCGCATGGAAATCATGGCCGCCATCGTGGGACTGGACGCCCTCAAGGCCGTCTGCGAGGTAACTCTGTACACCGATTCCCAATACCTGGTGAATGCCATGACCAAGGGATGGGTCGAACGCTGGCGCGCCAACGGCTGGAAGAGGAACAAGCACGACAAAGCCCTGAATGCGGATCTCTGGGAACAGCTGCGCGATCAGTGCCGCCGCCACCGGGTGGATTTCATCTGGGTGCGCGGCCACAACGACAACCGGGAAAACGAGCGTTGCGACGAGCTGGCGCGCGCCGCCGCCGCCCGGCCGGACCTTCCGCCGGATCCGGGATATCATTTTCCCTCATCGCCGCCGAAGAATTGATGACAAATGGCAATTGTGACGGACTCGTAAGAAATCAAAAAGCTCCTCCTGAGGTCATACCGGCGCAAGCCGGTATCCAGTATTTTTTCTGTTTATAATTTCTCTGGACCCCGGCTTTCGCCGGGGTGACTTCCTTTTACGAAGTCGTCAATATGGTATTCAAAGAAGATGTTCTTACCTACTACGGCAGCAGAAATAAAATCCCTGGGCTGGCGGCGCCCGGATGTCATTTTAGTGACCGGGGATGCCTATATCGACAGCCCCCAGATGGGCGTGGCGGTCATCGGCAAGTACCTGCTCAAACACGGCTTCAAAACGGCGATCATCGCCCAGCCCACGCTCCGGGACGGCAGCGACATCATGCGTCTGGGAGAACCGGCGCTCTTCTGGGGGGTAACGGCCGGATCGATCGATTCGATGGTCGCCAATTACAGCCGCCGGAAAAAACGCCGGCCCTACGACGATTACACCCCCGGCGGCGCCCAAGTCCGGCCAAACCGGGCCGCCATCGCCTACACGAATCTGATCCGGCAGTATTTCAAGACTACGAAACCCATTGTCCTGGGCGGCCTGGAGGCCAGCCTGCGGCGGATCGCCCATTACGACTATTGGGACGATGCGCTGCGCCGTTCCCTCCTCTTTGACGCCAAGGCCGACTTCCTGGTTTACGGCATGGCGGAAAAAACCGCCCTCGCCCTGGCCCGGGCCCTGAAATCGGGTGCGGAGACCAAAGGGCTCCCCGGCCTTTGCTATATTTCCCCCGTTCCCGAAGGCAATCACCTCCGTCTTCCCTCTTTTGAGGAAATTGGCGCCGACAAACGGTCTTTCCGCCTGATGTCCCACCTTTTTTATACCGGCAGCGGCAATACTTCCCAGGGGTTCATCCAGCAGCACGGCGACCGTTTCCTGATCCATAATCCCTCCCCTCCGCCGCTGACGACGGCGGAATTGGACGAAATATGTGATTTGGACTGGGAGGGAGACGCCCACCCCTATTATAGGACCGGGGAAATAAGGGCCCTCGCCACGATTAAACAATCTCTGGTCACGCACCGCGGCTGCTTCGGGCAGTGTAATTTTTGCGCCATCGCCGTCCATCAGGGACGACGGGTCGTTTCCCGCAGTCCGCAGTCCCTGCTGGCGGAAGCGGGCCGCCTCTGCCAAAAAAAGGGCTTCAACGGCATCATTTACGATGTGGGCGGCCCGACGGCCAACATGTACGGGGCCTCCTGCCGGCAGGGATGGAACTGCCGCACCAAGCATTGCCTCATGCCCAAACCCTGCCCGAATCTCAGCTTCGGGCATCAGGCGCAAATCGCGCTCCTCGGGGAATTGGCCGCCCTGCCGGGCATCAAGAAGGTTTTTGTGGCCTCCGGCATCCGGTCCGATCTGGTCATGGCCGACAGGAAATTCGGCAAAGCCTATATCCGGCAACTGGCCAAACGCCATGTCTCCGGGCAGATCAAGCTGGCGCCGGAACACGCGGACCCGGAAGTCCTGGCGCTGATGAACAAACCTGGCCCGGATTCGCTGATGGCGTTCAAGGCCCTTTTCGACAGTGCCGGCGCGGCTGCCGGCCGGCAACATTTCATGACCTATTACCTGATGGCCGCCCATCCCGGCTGCACCATGAGACATATGCAGCGTCTGAAGGCCTTCCTGTCGTCGGGATTGCGGACTGTTCCGGAGCAGGTGCAGGTCTTTACCCCCACCCCCGCCACTATTTCCACCACCATGTACTACTGCGAAACGGACATGGCGGGAAGGAAGATCTTTTGCGAGAAGGACCCGCGGGAGATGCAAACACAGAAGGACCTGATAACGCCGAAGAAAGATACAGTGCGCAGCGCCAGGCGCAAAGCCTGACGCCGACCATTGCAATATATCCTTGAAAAAAGGACAAATAATACCATTTTCATCCTTATAATAAGGATGAGTACATGCTTCTTTCCTAAATAAGTCAGGAGGAGAGCATCCCGCGCCTCAGGTTTCATTACCTTGTCCTGTATTGCTGGAGCCCGGTACAATCGATCAGACGGTCAAGGTTACGCAACGTAAATACCTTGCCTCTCGTTGCAATAAGCATCTTCTTCATGTCCTCACGACGGACTCCGAATCCTCGCCCCGCAATACAGGCTATTACCTCGTATTTTGGTTTATCAGGTGGTTGCCCTGCCATGCTCAGCTCCCCCAGATGCTGGATTCGTGTAGCCTTATCGCGGGCGGTGCCGTCGTCCTCCGTAATCTTTGCCTCAATTATGATCTGGGGATTAAATTCACTCGGGATGATGAAGTCGGGCGTCTGGTCGAAGCCCGTTATTTTCTCGGCTCGCTTTGTTTTCCGGTAACTGATGCCGGCTTTACTTAAGGCATCCTCTACGGCTGCCTCAAGGCTGTCTCCGACAAGATCACTCACGGAATCGCGGTGACCGGCGAAAGGTCGCCCGAGAAATCGCTCGTAGAGAAGCATGGCATAAGGAACCCCCATGCCTGCCAGCGTCTGTACTCCGGAAATGCCCGTTTTTGTATCGGCCTTGTCGAGGCGATGGATCTTATCGGTAGTAGCTGGAGGCGCTCCTTCTTTCAGCAGCCGGCAAGCAGTGTCTATCAATGCATACACTCGCTCAACGGTGACTTTACCGTCGGCAAGAGGAGAAAGGGGTGATAAACGTATTTTTCGGTCAAGGGCGCGGACAAAACCCTGGCTGACTTCCACACCTGTCTGCAGAGTAGCAAGATACGCCCATTCCGGCGGCGTGAAGCCCAGCATGGTCCTTAAAACCAGGATCACAATAGGTACTTCAAAAGTCTTTTGCAGCAGCGATTCTGGTTCAAGGATAGTGAACCCCCTGGTGGCTTGTTTCAGTGCCTCGTAACCCTGTTCGAAAACAGGGTAGTCGATGAAACCGAGACCTTTCGGCATGATAAGAAATTCCGATTCGAGGCACGAAAAAACTGCAGTAACAAACGTGTCGAGATCAGCCTGAACTTCGGCAAAAGGCAGTTCAAAAGGATATTTCATCGCCAGCCCCCCCATATGAAATCCTGTTTTCCTGAACATAATCATACTGCTGAAGTTGTGGAGCATTCAGGTACGTTTCCGCCAGATGATCCTCGATGCATTGCAGAGTCTGCCCTTGCCCCAGTTCAACGGCCGCAGCGGCGAGTTTTACCGATGCCGGTTGCGCCTTATCCCAGGTTACACGCAGCCGCCAGACGGCGAGCCGGGCCAAGTGGCCGTATATGATGCATCGAATGTCGCCGCGGGTCGGTTTCAGACCTCCGACCTTCAGTTTCTCCAAATCATCCAGAACCAGAGCGGCAATCTGTTCCGGCGAGTCTGCAAGCCATTTGCGCGGTATCGTTCCGGTCAAGCGGCAGACAAAAACCGTGTCTACGATCGACGAACCGGTGCCGCTGATATGAATCGACGCGCCCATTTCTGCCGGGCAAGGTATGGAAGCGGAGCAGGTTAGCCCGGCATCCAAAATAGCCACAATTACGGGATGATACGCCTCCAGCTTATTGTGATGATAGGTAAAGGCCATGGGCTTTCCCGGTTTCAGGGCCTTGGCCATGTTCTGGAATACGGCAGACAATCCGCGGGTAAAGTGGTCAAGACCGCGCTCCATCGTAATGTTGCCGGTCAATTCGTCGGGATTGCGAGTGGAGAGTGATTGAAACGCAGGATTCCCGGCATTAACAATTTTTCTGACCCAAACATAACAAAAATCCATCAGTTCGGCATACTGGACGTTGCCGAAATAAGGGGGATCGGTGAAGACGCCATCCAGACTGTTGGGTGGCAAGTCGGCATTTGTCGCGCTCTGACAAAAAATATGAACGCCCCTTGGTTCCTTTCCCGAATCGCCGTTTCTCCGGTCGCCGATCCATTCATCCGCGATAGGTATCAGGATTTTTCTGCTCTCTTCATGGCGAGTCTCGAAGGGGTGATCGCAGTAAGCCTTTGCTTTCACGTATTTCTCCAGGATGTTCGACCAACCGCCGCTCCCTACACTCATTCCGCCGCCGTTGGCGATGCCGAGGAGGTTGGATTCGCACTGGATCAACCCGACGGGAAAACCGTGGACGGAGAAGATATCGAGAGATTTAAGGGCCATGGCATCATACCGGCAAAGCATGTTCTGATAACGCAAGAGATCAGAAAGGTTTGTGATGAGTGCGTTTCTTATCCGTTCATCCTGTTCCGCGGCAATGAACCGGCAACTCAGTTCCAAACCCAACAATTGGCGGTTGTTGAACATCTCCCGGTATTGCTTGTACCCCCATCGAAGGAGACGGTCGGTCTCATCACCGGGTAGGATTTTGTCGTCAGGGACGTTGGTCGTCCCGATTTGTTCCAGCAGAGAGGAAGCCCTGGTGTAATTGAGCAGGTCTTTTTCGTCGGGCCGTTTGAAGAAACGGCCTTGATGAGTCGGCTTGCAATGACGGCAATGATATTCGATGGCGAACATGCGATGACTGGGCGAGACTGCAGCCGGGTCGGGATAGGCATTAACCTTCCCGCAGTGAGGGCAGGCGCATTTGTTTCTTTTTGCCGGTCCTGCAATGCAAATTTTGCCGCCACAGGACTTGCAACTACCGGGATGTGTTCGGTCTTCAACGCCGTTCAAGTCGCCGCAGGCTGCGCAGATGAAAACATTCTCCTTGTGCCGCCGGTTTTCGGCCAGCATGTAACCGGGAAACAGGTCGAATTCATGGCCGCAATAGCGGCAGGGCTGTTTTTTTACCCAGAGGAAATACTTGACATGAGCCTCCTGGGAGCCGCATTCCAAGCATTGGGTGCGGTAGAAGGCACCGATCTGCTTCTCTAAACCACGGGTAAGATTTTCTGCCGATGTTCGGTACTTTCCCAGATCAAGATGCTCGATCTCGCGGTTCACAATCCAGTAAGCCATCGGATTGATGTCATAGCCGGTCACGTCGCAACCCACGCGGTTAGCCTCGATGAGCGGCGTGCCACCCCCCATGAAGGGGTCGGCAATGGCGATACCTTTCAGGTCGTTTGAGCTGTAGAAGGCTTCCCGGAGAGGTTTATCGCTGAATTCCGCAAGGATAAGCCCCCTAAACAACGTACCTGGCCGGCGGGCAAACCACTTATGCACGGCAATGATAGGGCGGTAGTTCTGCTGAATCTGTTTTTCCCGCAGGGCAAGGTCGGAAATAAAGGGAATGTCGAATTTTTTTTCGATGGACATGGTGTGTCCTATAATCTTTTCTCCGTGGCAATGCAACCTCTCTCCAGAGCGCTTGCAATCAGATTTAGGTAGCGGCTTGCGTCGGCATGTTCATCTCTCGTCCACAACTGTGCTGCAGTGGTAATTGATCAGAACTGAGGATTACTAGTTAAAAACAAAGTGCGTGCGCAAAATTAGCCATAAGTTGGACGAGCCGACGGCATTGCGCCGTGGGGCCGGCCGTATTACTGGATTATGTATTTTCCGGTCTAACATGCTTTCTATATGTCTCTATTTTTTCAATTAGCTCCATAAGATTCGATGGAATTTCATTTTTGTGAATTTCATCAATTATCCTGTTATCAGTCAAATTTATTGAGAATTCTTTCTGACAAATTTCCCTGACCCTTCTGAGAACATCTTTTCCAGGGACAATTTCCATACGCGATTCAATATCATTCCACTTTGCGTCAAATTCTTTAATTGTTTGTGCGTTGATAGTAGCACCATCGATCTTGGAGTGCTCAAAGAATTTAGACCTTTTTGCTATATATTGGCCCTGAATGTCACCTCGGATAGGGCTCGTTACTTCTTCCAGCATTTTGTTGATTGAAACTGATGACGAGGGTTTTTCCCCGAAGCGAGTTTCTCGTTCCAAAATTCCTTTTTGAATTGCTCTTTCCAACGCAGGAGGAATAAGCAAATAGTTTTCAATCTCTTTCCTGTCATGAATATGAACCAGTTCAAGATGTTTCTCTAAATCCACAACGATGTCATTGACCTGCTCTTGGGGGAGATAATCTCTATCGTATATCACTCCGATATTTAGTGAGCTTCCTACAGCCTTTTCGAATACTTTTGCAAAAGACAGAATGCTCTCCCAAGAGGAAAAACCGCCAGATTCTACAGGTGTGAGATCAATTCCAGATGCAAGGTCATGCAGACCCAATTTTAACGCGAATCTTCTGATAATCCTAAAATCAGTAGTCCCTTCAACAAATATAAGTCTTCTATTCCTAGCTAATTGTGTGAGTGTAATATTTTGGATTGAACCTATTAAATCCAAGGCTTGCTGGACGCCCTCTATATCCTTTAATCGATGTGCCGATTTTTTCTTTTTATCGACTAATAGTATCTCGGAGTGATCTGCTTCACTCATTATTTCGGTTGAATGTGTAGCTAATAAAATATCAGGTCCCGTTTCCCTTAGGATGTTTAATAATTGTCTCTGTACATCTGGATGAAGATATATTTCGGGCTCATCAACAATCAAAACTGTGTCATTTTTGGCTCTCGTTATATGAGTTAGTAACTGACACCAGATTTGGAACCCAAACCCTGCCCAAAATAGCTCCCTCGGTATTCTGTCTTCGATACAAAACATCACTAATTTCGACGACAAGTTATCAGATCTTTCCGCTTGCTCAATCTCCATTCCAGGCCATGTTTTTCCCACCAATGCTGCAAACTCATCAAAGCCATCGTGGAAAAAGTACCAAGAATTCCTAAAATGACGTGAAGCCCTGTGAGTGGAAAGTCCCTTTCGAACAGTGTCTTCGTTAAGTATTTCCTCTTCATGTTCGACCGGACCCAAAACTGGCACTATTCCAATTGAGACTGGATAGGACTTTTTGAATTGAGAGGGCGTCCTTATAGTTAAATGGTCAGATATTGGAATGAAGCAGCATCCCCCGTCCGCAGGGAAAAACAACTGGAGCTTGTTCCCATTGGAAAGCCTAAAATTTACAGTAGAGTCGCTTTCTTCATAATCTGTGTGGACATTTTCAATGGAAATAGGCAAGACATCTTCAGATAGCTTATAACCATAGGTAAATCCTTCAGGGCCACTAATCCATTCAGCGCTTTTTGCCCTGGCTCGCCTTATGCCGGCACTTAGGGTCCTAAACGCACTTAATATAGTGGATTTACCACAGTTGTTAGGACCAACAAGTATATTCATATGTTGTAGACTTAAGGAGTAGTGGCTTAATGCTTTGAAATTACGAAACTCTACAGATGTAATTGATAATGAAGATGACAATTTATGTTCCTCTCATCAGTTGAATGATTGTCCATTTACTCAAGTATAATGATTCGTCGTATTGCTATTCTACCCAGTGCGCCTCATAGAAATGCCTCCATTGGGAGGCGGAGCTACTCAGGGTTACGCGAATGCTTTTTATCTATGAATCAAAATGTTCCCCACTATCTTCAAGCTCATCGTTCAGCCTCAATCGGGGTTTAATGGGAAAAAAGAACCTGGTTCCTCACCTTCACGGGAACGGCGCCTGGATTCCCGCCTTTAGGCCCCGTGGGTCTGCGTGGGAATGACACAATAGCAAAAAAGATACTGGAGCGCCACTGGAGTGTCACACCCTGATACAGGCCACTTGGTGGCCGGGGATTTTTTCTTCCAGCGGGATGAGTTGAGTCAGGCAACTGTCGGCCTTCAGGGGACAGCGGGGGGCGAAACGGCAACCCACGGTGACATTGATGGGCACCAGCGGCTCGCCTTCGATTGCCCGCAGCGGCTTCATCAGATCGGGGTCGGGGTTCGCCTCCAGAAGCGCCCGGGTGTAAGGATGCTGCGGGGCCTCAAAGACCCTGTCCACCGCCGCATATTCGATTACCTGCCCCGCGTACATGACGGCCACTTCATCGGCGATATACCGGACCACGTTCAGATCGTGCGAAATGAACATCACCGTCAAACCGCGGTCCTGACTTATTTTTTGCAGCAGACGCAGGATCTGCGCCTGGACGGACACGTCCAGGGCGGATACCGGCTCGTCGGCAATCAGAAAAGAGGGATCGGTGGCCAGGGCGCGGGCGATGGCAATACGCTGGCGCTGCCCGCCGCTGAACTCGTGCGGGAAACGATCGATGTACTCAGGATTCAGGTATGTCTGCTCCATGAGCGACAGGACCCGCCGTCGTTTCTCTGCCCCCGTGACGCCGTAGTGCAATTCCAAAGGACGGCCGATCAGGTCGACGACCCGTTTCCGCGGATTGAGCGACGAGAAAGGATCCTGAAAAATCAGCTGAATTTCGCGGCGGACCGCTCTCAACCCTTTCTTGTCCATGCCCTGCAAATTTACGCCGCGAAACCATATTGACCCGGCCGTCGGTTCGATAAGCATGCTGACCAGCTTGGCCAGGGTGGATTTTCCGCAGCCGCTCTCCCCCACCACGGCCACGACACGGTTCTTCCTGATTTCCAGGTCCACGCCGTCCACCGCGTGCAGCTCCCGCTTGCCCACCAGCAGGCGGGAAAGGGTCCCGCCGCTGATATCGTAAATTTTTTTTAAACCTTTGAGCTGGATCATCACATCTTCAACCATGGCGGCGTCTTACCTCTGGCATCATTGTTCGGGAAAATGGCAGGCCACTCGCGTATTGCCCGTTTGCACCAGCGCCGGCGCCGCTTCCCGGCATAGCGGCCGGGTCGAGGGACAGCGCGGATGGAAGCGGCAGCCGGCGGGAGGATTGGCCAGATCGCAGATGGAACCGCGGATGCTCTTCAACTCCCGGCCGCGCCGGGGAATGGAAGCCATCAGTCCCACCGTATAGGGGTGCCGAGGCGAACCGAAAACGTCTCGCGTTAATCCTTCCTCCACGATTTCCGCGGCGTACATCACCGCCACCCGGCTGCATAGTTGGGCAATCACCCCTAAGTTGTGCGATATAAAGAGCAACCCCACCTTCATCTCGTCCTGGATGTCCCGCAGCAGGTTCAAGATCTGCGACTGCACAGTCACATCAAGGGCGGTCGTCGGCTCGTCGGCGATCAGGATATCAGGCCGGCAGGCCAGAGCGGCGGCAATCATCACCCTTTGCCGCATTCCACCGGACAGTTCGTAGGGATACTTATTGAGCAACCTCTTGGCATCGGGAAGCTTCACCCGCTCCAGCATCACCGCCGCCCGCCGCAGGCCCTCCTTCATGGTAAGCCCCAGATGATGGTAATAGACTTCAGCGATCTGCCGGCCAATGGTAATGACCGGATTGAGGGAAGTCATGGGCTCCTGAAAGACCATCGAGATATTCCGCCCCCTGATCTTTTCCCATCCCGACTCGGAAAGTGTGGTCAACTCCCGGCCCCGGTAGCGAATGCTGCCCTTCCGGACGGAGGCCGGCGACTCCAGGAGGCCCATAATGGCCAATGCCGTAACCGTTTTCCCGGAACCGGATTCCCCGACGATGCCCCGGGTTTCCCCTTCTTCCAGCTCCAGGCTGACGTTGTTGACGGCGGTAAGGACTCCTACCTTCAAGTCGAAATCTACCTGTAAATTATCTACGACGAGCAGGCTCATTATCATCTCTTCCTGACCCCGATAAACGGGATAAGTCCCGCGGGATAAGCGCGTTAACGAATTTGTTTACTGATAAACAAATTCTAACTCGCTAATGCGTTCACAAATTTGCTTTCCAATGGAAAGCAAATTCTAACTTACTAACGTCTTCGCTGGCGTGGGTCGAAAGCATCGCGCAGGCCGTCGCCAATCAGGTTGAAACCGAGAACGAAGATGGCGATGGCGGCACCGGGGAAAATGGCGATCCAGGGCATTATTTCCATCGACCGCTGGCCGTCTTTCAACATCAGGCCCCAGCTGATCGTGGGGGGTGACAAGCCCAGGCCCAGGTAACTGAGCGAAGATTCAATGAGGATCGCCTCGGCAAAATTAAGCGAAAGCTGAATCATGAGAGGGGCCAGGCAATTGGGCATGATTTCCCGCAGGATGATCGTCAAGTGGCCTTCCCCGCTGATCCGCGCCGACTGCACGTATTCCTTTTCCCGGTGGGCAAGCATTTCTCCCCGGATGATGCGGCAATAGCGGGTCATGGAGTGGACGGAAATGGCCGCCCAGAGCGCCGGAATGCTCGCCCCCATAAAAGCCACCAGGGCGATGGCCATCAGCCGGGAAGGGAAAGCCATCATGGCGTCGATCAGTCTCATCACGACGGCCTCAAATTTGCCCCGGAAATAGCCCGCCAGCGCTCCGAGCGGCGTTCCGAGGGTAAAAGCAATGAAGACCGCCCCCACAGCCACATAAAGAGTAGTGCGGGTGCCTTCCATGACCCGCGTCGCCACGTCGCGGCCCAACTGATCGGTGCCGAACCAGTGCTGCGCACTGGGGCCCATCATGCGCACTGCCAGCTGCGGCTGATAGGGATCATAAGGTGACAGCAGGGGGCCGAAGATCGCCACCAGGATACTGGTAATGAAAATGCACAGGCCGAACAGCGCCACCTTGTTGGTGCTGAAGATCAGCCATTTTTCCCGTATTTCAGCGGAGCGCCTCCTTCTTAATTCATAGCCGCCGCTCATGCAATCCTCCACTGAACGAACAGCTTTTACCGGTTCGGCGGCCGGTTACAGTCCGGCACATCAGTTTCATGCTTTCCCTTCCTTCATTGCAGCTTGATCCGGGGGTCCAGGAGATGGTAGACGACATCGACAATGAAATTAATGGTGATTACCGCCAGCGCCATAACCATCACCGCCCCCTGGACAACGGGATAATCGCGGGCATAAATGCTTTGCAGCAATAAATAGGAGATTCCCGGCCAGGCAAAGACGGATTCGATGACCGTGGAGCCGCCCAGCAGGTGGCCGATCTCGAAAGCCAGGACGGTGGTGGTGGTTATAAAGGAATTCTTCAAAACATGGCGCCACAAAATCCACCGGCGCGGCAGGCCTTTGGAACGCGCCGTCCGCACATAATCCTGGTGCAGCTGCTCGATCACGTCGGAACGCATGAAGCGGACCACCTTGGCGGCCGTGTGAACCGCCAGGACCGTCATGGGAAGGGTGAGATGTTTGAGAAATCGGACAAAATCGTCCTGGGGCGCAACATAACCCAAAGCGGGAAACCAACCCAGATAAATGCAGAAAAACAGGATCAAAAGGAGCGCCAGCCAGAAGCTGGGAATGCAGACCCCCAGCAGGGAAAACAGCCGGGCAAAATAGTCCATCCAGGTATTTTGCCGCGTGGCCGAGAGAATGGCAATGGGCACCGAGATGAGAAGGGCGAGGGTGAAAGAGGCCAGGGCCAGAGCGCCGCTGGTGGGAAGCCGGGCCTTGACGACGTCGGTGACCTTCATGCCGCTGACGAAGGAATCACCCCACTCCCCTTTCAGTACATTACCGAGCCAATGCAGATACTGGACGTGGATCGGCCGGTCAAAACCCAGCTTCTTGGTCATTTCATCGTAGCTCTCCCGGGAATAGGCGCCGGAAGCCATGCCTTCCGCGGTGTAACCCAGCATGGTGGCGACGGGGTCCCCCGGAATCAGGTGGGTCAGCATGAAAACCATGAAAGAAACTAAAAGCAGGGTCGGGACTACCTGCAAAGACCTTTGGATGCAGTAACGAATCATCTACTCTATCCTTCGCACCCGCAGTCTTCAATGCTTATGCTCATGCCCGTCATGTTCATGGTCATGGTCATGTCCGTCATGATCATGGTCATGCTCTGCTATGCAGTGCATGGGTTCATCCCCGGCGGTCTTACGCAGGAAAACCTTTTCCCTATCTGTCAAGAATACTAATGATTTCACCACAATGGGTACAGCGCCCACATCGGGTAACTTTTCCCCGATATCGATGAAATCAAAATTGTTCAGGTGGACCATGTCGATGGAGACAATGGCATTTTGCACCTCCAACTCGCGGCGCAGGATATTCCCTAAGAGGGAACCGAAGTCGGTATTAAAGACGATAATCAGCGGCAGGCCGGCCGCGATGCTCTTTTTAAAGGCCTCTTTAATGCCCTCCGCCAGGGCCCGCAACAGGGGGTAGGCCGGCCCGCAATCCCAGTGCAGCGCCAGGGCCACCCGTTGCTGCCCTTCGACGATATCGAAATGATGCAACGTCTTCGTAATGGCGCCGGCGATTGTCTCCCTGGACAGCTCTTCCTCAGGGGGCATCTCCGGCGAGATCACCTGGATATTCCTCAAGGGCAGGATGCTTTCATCGGATATATAAATGGTGTTCCCACTCACCTGAATGGTATACTGGGAGGCCCCGATCACCGTGGCGCGGATCTTCTCATCGGCATCGCAGATCGGAATCCCGAAGGAGGACAGGCTGGAATGACGGCGGATATCCCGGCCCAAGAGCGCGCCCAGGTCCCCATAATCTCCCTCTTCACAA
>ORJL010457019.1_pt1 | contig 27284 bp, 21 predicted proteins | sample 1779941 | NCBI WGS metagenome assembly ORJL01 (sample SAMEA104232317, study PRJEB22302) | groundwater metagenome | biome: forest; feature: aquifer; material: groundwater | place: USA | collected 2011-08-07 | depth 5.8 m
GCATGCGCAAGCTCCTCACCATCCTCAACGCCATGCTCAAACACCACACCGCTTGGGAGCCCAATCATGCCTAGACCTCTTGACAGCCAAAACAGTTGCTGAGCGTAGCCGAAGGGCCGGGGACCAAAGGTGGTGTCCCCCAGGTTCAAACTCCCCCTTCCTTCCCTGAAAGGGAGCTAGGGGGATGCTTCGTGCGGGTTCTTCAGCACCCTGCTTAGAGCACTGAGTCCCGGTCAGGCGAGAGGTCCGGCAGCGAGCGATGCAGCAGGGCGATCTCCAGGAAATGGGAGAGTCGCGCGCGTGTCTCGCTCGGCTCCAGCACCTCTTCGATTATCCCCAAGTCGGCAGCCGGCCAGGGGCCACCGCGAGTGCCACGGGGTGGCGCTGGGGTGGCGGCGAACCCGGCGGGCTCCGTAGTGGGGATTTCGGCGAAGGGCCAGGCGGCTACGTAGTCGATCCCCAGCCTGCGGCCTCCTAGAACGAAGTCGCCCAAGACGTGCCCGCGGCGGAGCACGACCACGAGCTTAGGGGCCGACAGCTCGGTGATGGTCTGGACAAGTTCGCTGGTCGCTGTCAGTAGGTCGCGCTGGTCGCCGGGGGAGCTGGCTGCATACCCGGGAGTATCCTGCAAGAAAAGCAGCGGCAGACGAAAGCGGCGGCAAAGTCGCGCGAGCCGCAGCGCCTTTCGTAGCGCGGCGCCGTCGAGGACCCCGCCGTTGTGGAGAGGCTGGCTGGCGACGACGCCTATGCTGTGCCCGTCCAGCCGGGCCAGTCCCGTCACCAGACTGGGGCCGAAGTCGGGCTTCAGGGCGAAGAACGATCCCTTGTCAACCAGCATCTGGACAAGGGGCGTGACATCATAAGATTGTTCAAGCTCCTCCGGCACCAGGGAAGCTGCTGCGCCCAGCTCTCGCTCGGCGCTATCTCCGCTAAGCCGTCTAGGAGGGGGCAGGCCGGTGTTGGGCGGCAGATAGCTGGTGAGCTGCCGCAACAAGGCGAGCGCCTCATCATCGTCTGCAGCCACTCGGTCCACCACGCCCGTGACCTGAGCGTGAAGGGTGGAGTTATCCTGCGCCTGCACTGGGCCCTCGATCTGCAGGCAGGAACCCTTCACCATCACCAGGAAGTCGGCGGCGACGGCCGTATTCGCCGCCGCTCCGAAGCAGTTCCCCATCACCGCCGCCAGGGTAAGAGAAGGCCAGGCGCTGACGTTAGGCCCAGGGTCTTGCCTCGCCGCACCGCCCAGGAGGAAGGCCTGCTTCACGGCGCGCACGCGGCCTTCGCCGCGGTCGGCTAGGAAAACAACCTGCCAGCCAGTCCGGGCCGTCAGGTCCAGGAGGCGGGCCCGTTTCATGGCCGCGACCTGGGCGTCGGTGTTGTCCAGGACGGTGGCGTCCTCTGCGACTACCGCCGTGCCCATTCCGTTGATTTTGCCGAAGCCGGTGACGAGGCCGTCGGCGGCGCTCACGTCATCCAGCGCCGGGTCCTGAGCGCGGGCCAGCATCCCCAGCTCCATGAAGCTGCCGGCATCGAGCAAGCGAGCGAGCCGCTCTCGCACGCTGAGCCGGCCCCGGGAGTGCTGCCGCTCAACAGCCTCCTGGCCGCCCATCGCGTTAGAAGCGGCCCGCTCCCGAGCCAGAGTCTCCATCCATTCCTTCATGCCCATGCGCCTCTCCTTACGCAACCTTCATCAGGCAAGTCTGGCCACTGGCGGCAACGGCGTTGAATCTTAGCTCGACCAAGTGAATGCCAGGTGCAGCGCAGCGACGGCTAGCTAGGCGGCAGCCAGCGACGGCGAACGGCTGCGGTGGCCCCACGGCCATATTCCAGCGCTTGAATGATGACCCGTCGAGTGTCCCGCGGATCGATGACATCGTCCAGGTATGCCAGCTTCGCCGCCTGCCAAGGCTCCGAGGTGTGTCGCCACTGCTCGGTTAGCTGCTTCATCATCGCTGCCTGGTCCGCCGCTTGCTCGAGCTGGCGACGGTAGGTCACCCGCACGGCTGGCTCAGGCCCCATGAAGGCGATGGATGCCGAGGGCCAGGCGAAGCTGAAGCTGCGCCCGGGGCCGGAGCCGTTCATCGCGAAGTAGGCCATGCCATAGGCCTTGCGCACGACGATCGACACCTTGGGGATATCGGCCTCCACTCTCTCCGTCATGTATTTCATCGACTTGGCCAGGATCCGGTTGTGCTCCTGCCGTCTGCCCACCAGCACGCCGGGCACATCCTGGAAGAACAACATAGGGAGATGGAAGGTGCCGCAGAGGTCTACCAGTCTGTTCGCCTTGGTGAAGGCCTCGTGGTCCAAGGACCCCGCCTCGTGGAGCGGCTGGTTGGCCATGATCCCCACGGGGTGGCCAGCCATGCGGCCCAGGGCGGTGACCAAGGCTCGTCCGTAGCCGGCCCTGAGCTCGAAGAGAATCCCGTCGTCGACCACGTGCTTCAGCAACCGGCGCATGTCAAAGGCGCGGCTCGGACTGTCGGGCACGATGGACAGCAACGCCTCGTCCCGCCGGTCGACGGGGTCCCCGCTCCACTTGATGGGGGGGTCCTGATAGACATTGCCGGGCAGGTAGCCGAAGGCCTCCTTCAACAAGCGGATGCCATCGGGATCATCCTCCCCCACGGCGTCGATCTGCCCCGAGATCTTGCTCTGGACTTCCCAGCCACCCAGCTCGGCCTCGGTGATGGTTTCTCCGATAGCCTCAAGGATGACCGGAGGGCTGGCAATGGAGCAGTAGGAGTTTTTCGTCATGATGGCGAGGTCCGAGAGGGCGACGTTCCAGGGGGCAAAGTAGTTTCCCAGGACGGCGATCAGGCGCAGGCCGCGCCGAGGCTTGGCCATCACCGTTCCCAGATTCCCGCCCCCGTTGCCGGCAAGGCGAGAGCCCATGATCTCGGGCACGCTGGCGCCGGCGCCCTGCGCGAGGTCGACCAAAGGTAGGCCCGCGAGGTTGGCCGTCCTCTGTACAATGCGGCCTCGACGGTACGCCCCCGCGCCGCCAGAGCCACCCTTCACGGTGGCGTCAGTCGCGTGATAGGCGACGAGGCGCCCATCAACACGACCAAAGCCTGCGGTAGGTGTGACCTCAAAGCGCGGGCCGGCGTCCAAGAGCAAGTCCAGACGCTCCCTGGCCGAGAGGAGGCCTCGCGCGTGCTGCCGGGCTATGCGCTCGGGCCCTCCCAGGGCTAGACCCTGCTCGCGCCGCCGGCGGAGCTCCAGTATCGCCGTGTGCAGATCCACGGGCGTTAATCTCCTTCGCTCCCGCCCCTCCAGCTCGGCAATCCTGCGCTCGCCTGCGGGCGTCGCGCAGATCCAGCCTATTTCTTGTAGAGCCGCGTGGGCAGGAAACCGGTGGTGTAGCTTCCCGACAGGAACTCGGGGTGCTGCAAGATGTCCTTCAGCAAGGGTATGTTGGTCTTCACGCCCTCCACCACATACATATCCAGCGCCTCCCGCATCCTCTGGACTGCGGCGCTTCGATCTACCCCCCACGTGATCAGCTTGGCCAGCAGGGGGTCGTAGTACATGCTGATCATCCACCCCTCGTAGACCCCGGTGTCCAGTCTTATACGATCACCCTTCGGCTCCACTAGCTTTGTGATCTTGCCCGGAGAAGGCAGGTAGCTCTTGGGGTCCTCAGCGTAGATGCGGCACTCAAGAGCATGCCCCTGAGGCCGGATGTCCCCTTGCTTCAGTTTCAGGCGCTCCCCGGCGGCGATGCGCAACTGTTGCTCCACCAGGTCCACCCCCGTGGTGGCTTCCGTCACCGGATGCTCCACCTGCAGGCGGGTGTTCATCTCCATGAAATAGAATTCCCCCTGCCCGTCGGTGAGACACTCGATGGTGCCCGCATTGGTGTAGCCAATGGCGAGGATGGCGGCGACTGAGGCAGTCGTCATCCGGTTACGCAGGTCGTCGTCCGTTGAAGGCGAGGGGGCCTCTTCGATCACCTTCTGGTTGCGCCGTTGCACGCTGCACTCCCGCTCGAACAGATGGATCCCCTGGCCGTGGTGGTCCGCCAGTACCTGCACCTCGACGTGGTGAGCGTGCTCGATGTACTTTTCGAAATAGATCTTGCTGGAGCTGAAAGCCCGCAGCGCCCGCTGACGCGCGGTGTCCACGGCGCTCTTGAGAGCATTGGCGTCCCGCGCCACTCCCATGCCGATGCCGCCGCCGCCCTCGCTCGCCTTCACCATGATAGGGAAGCCGATCCTATTGGCGACCAGAAGGGCCTCTTCGTCGCTCTCAATCTCCGCCAGGCTGCCCGGCACGATCGGCACCCCTGACTTGCTCATGAATTGCCTGGCGGCGGCCTTGTTTCCCATCTGGGCGATCGCCTCCGGCGAGGGGCCGACGAAGACCAGCCCTGCCTCCTTCACCTTCTGGGCAAAGGCTTCGTTCTCAGCCAGGAAGCCGTACCCTGGATGGATGGCCTCGGCCCGCGCGCTTTTGGCCACCTCGATGATACGGTCCATATTCAGGTAGCTGGCAGGCGCGGGCGCCGGGCCCAGCAAGTGGGCCTCGTCAGCCTGCCGCACATGGAGCGCCTGGGTGTCGGGCTCAGAGTAAACTGCCACTGACTTGACCCCAAGCTTGGAACAGCCTCGGATGATTCGGCAGGCGATCTCGCCACGGTTGGCGACGAGCACTTTAGCGAACACGCCTACCCCCCATCGCTTCAGGCTACCAGGGAGCACCCACAAAACATGGCGCGCCAGACGCGCCGACCCCTTAAAAACCTTGGGCCATCATACACCACGGCACTAGGATTCAGGGGCCGGCGTGGAAGAGGGCGCCCTTTGCTTCCAGATAGGCTATCCTTTCCCGGTCATACCCCAAGAGTCCCCCGATCACCTCCCGATTGTGCTCACCGATAGAGGGCGGGAGGCCGCTGACGCCGGATCGATAGCCCGAGAAACGGTAGGGCGAGTTCGTGATGGGGAACTCTCCCAAGACGGGATGCCTGATCGGCACCAGCATCAGCCGCTCCCGTAGCTGAGGACTGCTGACTGCTTCTGGTATCGTTCTTACAACCGCCGCGGGCACCCGGTGTCCCTGCAACGTCGCCTCGGCCGTCCACCCTGACGCTTGCCCACGCACCCAGCTCGCAATCAGGTCGTAGAGGGCGGCCTGGTTTTGCGTGCGAGCCTCCAGCGTGGCGAAGCGAGCATCGCGGGCTAGTTCGGGGCGACTGAGGGCTGCGGCCAGGCGTGGCCAGTGCTCATCGGTGTACGCTTCGATGAAGAGCCAGCGTCCGTCCGCGGTGGGGAAGTCGCCCCTGGGTACCAGGAAGGGGTGGCGATGGCGATACCACCGTGGTCGGACGACGCCGCGGCTGACCGAGTAGCGCTGCGCATTCCAGAAGTCTATGGCGTAGATACAATCGAGAATGGAGATATCTAGGTACTGGCCGCGTCCAGTCAAGTCGCGCCGGTAGAGGGCGGCCGCTATGGCAGCAAGGGCATGGCTGCTGGCATTCATATCGCCGAAGGCGTGGCGGAAGGGTTGGGGCGGACCATCGGGATCGCCGGCGGGATCAAGCTGGCCGCTCACGGCGGTGGTGCTGCTGACCTCGCCGGCGCGGTCGCTGTAGGGGCCGGTTTGCCCGTAGCCGGAGATGGAACACATGACGAGTTGGGGGTTGATAGCCTTCAACGCCGGGTAATCGAGCCCCAGCTGCGCCATGACGCCTGGCTTGTAGTTCTCCAGGACGACGTCGCTGATGCTGGCGAGTTGCTTGGCGATGACGACCGTCTCAGGGCGTTTGAGGTCGAGGCTGATGTCGAGCTTTCCGCAATTCTGCTGTATGAAATAGCCCGAAAGCCCCTCTGATATGACATAGGTTATCTGCCTGATATCGTCGCCGGCCCCAGGGGGCTCGACTTTTATCACCTGCGCGCCCAGGTCGTGAAGGTGCCGCGCCAGGTATGGACCGGCCAGGACCCGGGTGAAGTCCAGCACCCGGATATCCTCAAACGGCGCTCGCCGGCGCCGGCCCCCGCGCCGCGGCGCCTGGGGCGTGGGGGGCCCCTGGACCTCGGCCAGGACAGCCTCGGTGTGCTGCCCCAGGGCGGGGGCCGGACCTCCTAGAGCAACCGGGGGGGCAGCCTTGGCCTCGGAGAAGCCGAGGGGGCTATTAGGCAGCTCCAGGAACCCCCGCGTCGGGTGTGGCACCTGGGCGAACATGTTGCGCTGGCGCAGTTGAGGGTCGCGCCAGGCGCGCTCGGTGGTGGCGATGGACGCCGCCGGCACTCGGGCGGCGTTCAGGAGCGGGAGGACATCGTCCGCCGACTCGAAGGTGCTGAACCAGGCCTGGACGATGGCATGGAGCGCGTCGGCGTGCTCCGTTCGCTTAGCTACAGTATCGAAGGCGGGGTCCTCAGCCAGGCTCGCATTGCCCATGGTGGCGGTGAAGCGGCGCCAGATGGCCACGTTGTAGGTATTGATGACTACGTAGTCCCCGTTTCTGGTCCGATAGGGCGGCAGGCGCTGGGGGGCCTGGGGCAGCACCTTGCCTTCTCTGGTGGAATGGATATGCTGCTGCACGGCGATCTCGATGGTCGCGAACAGGCTATCCAGCAGTGAGATATCAATGTGCTGGCCAGAGCCGCTCCGCTGCCCGGCGAAGAGGGCGGCCAGCACGGCCGAGAGGCCGTGAGTGCTGGCCGCGGCGGCCCCGACGTCGCCCCACAGGCCCTGCGGGGGCCCGCCCGGGTCACCCATGGGGTCCCGAGCGCCGCTCAGGGCAGCAGCCACCCCTCCAGAGCTCTCCCAGTCCCGCAGCGGCCCGTCCTGCCCAAACCCTGTCAGCGAGCACATGATGAGGCCAGGGTTGTCGCGCTTCAGGGACCGGTAGCTGATCCCCAGGCGGGTCGCTTCGATGGGAGCGAGGTCATGGACGAAGATGTGGGACCGCGCAACCAGGCGCCGCAGGACCTGCCGACCGCTGCGCCGCTCCAGGTCCAGACATACGCTCTCTTTGCCGGAGTTGAGCTGCTGGAAGAGCCCAGAGTCCTGAGGACCAAGTGTAGCTGGCAGCCCCCGGGCGAGGTCGCCGCGGGGAGGCTCCACCTTAATAACGCGGGCGCCCAGGGCGACCAGCAGCCGGGTCAGGTAAGGACCTGCGATCCACCTGGTATGGTCGACCACCACTATGCCTGCGAGCACCCCGGTCTCAGCCATAATAGTGAATCGTCCCTCTGCTTGACGCCCCTGGGCGCCCGCCCCGCAGTTCCCTGAGAGAGCTCTGGGCCACCCCCTGTAACTTTGCCCTGTTACGCCGTTACTTGACCAACTGGAGTAGGTCCACGCGGTCCACGTACCCGTACCCCCGGCGCTGAGGCCATTCCAGGACGCGGGCATTCACTCCGTAGCTGGTGTTGCCGTAGACCAGATAGACGTTGCCGCCGTTGTCGTAGTCCCGAGCGATCAGGTCCTGGACCAACCTCTGGCGCTTCTCTGGGTCTGACTCCGCCGACGCCTTGTCCAGGTCGGCGTCGATGCTCTGATCAAACATCATGGAGGGCCAATTCCTGGCGCTGGCGTAGGAGTTCAGCGTGGTCCATCCGTTGGGCTGAAAGACGGTGGCGATTACGCCCACGCCGTCGATCTTGCGCTCCCTCACCTGGACCAGGTATGTGCCGTAGTCCATCTTCTTGATGTTGGCCTTGACCCCCACGTCAGCCCACATTTTCGATACAGCCACCGTCGTGTCCTCGGTGAAGGCGATCGCAGCGTGAGGGGTGGAATAAAGGTCGGTGCTAAAGCCGTTAGGGTACCCGGCCTGGGCCAGCAGCTCCCGTGCCTTCTTGGGGTCGTAAGGGTACGGTTTAAGGTTGGGGTTGAAGCCGAACGCGCCTGGCATGATCGGCGTGATCATGGGCTCGGCGTCGCCCCGGAACAGGCCCTTGATGATGGCGTCGCGGTCAACGGCGTAGTTGAGGGCCTGGCGGACGAGCTTGTTAGACCACGGAGAGTCGGGGTTCGGAACGTTCATTTCGCCCACCCGCTTGCTGGCGCCGAAGGGCCACATCCACATCATGGAGGTACCCTTGGCCGAGATGATCCGCAGCCCAGGCGTGCTACTGACTTCCTGGGCCATGGAGGGAGTGACGCCCCCCATGACGTCTGCCTCGCCCGTCTTCAGCATGGCCGTCCGCACGGATGATTCCGCCGCGAAGCGCAGGGTGAGCTGCTTGACGAAGGGCGGGCGCTGCCAGTAGCCCTCGAAGGCCTCGTAGGTGGCGAACTCGTTCAGGCGCCGGTCCACGAACTTGAAGGGCCCGGTGCCCACGGGGGCCTTGCCAAACTCGGTCTCTCCGATTTGTTCGACGTAGGCCTTGGGCTCGATCTTCGTGCCCGACCCGGCGGTGTCCCAGATGGCGAAGGGCATCTTGAGCCGGAACCTGACAGTGAGGGGGTCAATCACTTCGATGGTGTCCAGCCGCAGACGCAGCTCCGTGGCCGAGGGGTTCTTCGAGGCCTTCTCGTAGGAGAACTTGACGTCCTCGGCGGTCAAGGTGAGGCCGTTGTGATACTTGACGCCCGGGCGCAGCTTGTATTCCCATACAGTGGCATTCTCGCTGGCCCGCCACGACAAGGCCAACTGTCCCACGAGGCTACCGTCGAGCCCGTAGCCCAGCATGCTCTCGAAGTTAGGGTTGGTCACAACGGCTTCAGAGCCGCCCACAAGCTTATGGGGGTCCAACGGCTCTGCGCCGGCATCGGACACCACGATGGTTACTTTGCCGCTGGGTTTTGCCACGGCAGGCACGGCCGTGGCGGCCGGAGCCGCCGCCGCGGGCGTGGGAGTCGGCGCGGCGGGTGCCGGAGCGGCGCGGGTGGCGGTGGGCGCCGCCGCAGGCGCCTGGCTCGGCGTGGCCGTGGGCGCGGCGGCGCCGCCGCAGGCGGCCAGCACCAGGACTACTAGCGCAGCCAGCGGGAGTGTACGCGACAGGATGGCAAACATATGATTCTCCTCCTCAACTCTCTCGCTCCTTGCTCGGCTTGGGCGTGCGAGCACTATATGCCCTCGATTTCGCTCACGTCAATCGCATCGAGACAGGTTTGCCAGAAAACAGCCAACGTGATAGCCTACTCGACGGTTGTCGCCGCTTGTAGAGATCTCTCTTCGAACCTGGGACCCGGGCGACGTCATGTCAGCAAAGGAGTGCCATGGGCGAGCTAACCGGCAAGGTGGCCATAGTAACGGGGGCGGGACGGCTGCGAGGCATCGGGCGGGCGACGGCAGTGGCCCTGGCTAAGATGGGTGCCGACGTAGCCGTCACCGGCACCGGCCGAGACCCTAAGACCTTTCCGGAGGACGAAAAGAAGGCCGGCTGGCGAGACGTGGAAAGCACGAAAGAGCAGGTGCGAGCCCTGGGGCAAAACGCCCTGGCCCTGATCGGCGACGTCTCCAAGGCCGCCGACGTTCAGCGCATGGTTGAAGCCACCCTTAAACAGTTTGGCCGCATTGATATTCTGGTCAACAACGCCGCCGCCGCCCGCGGGCCTGACCGGGTATCGGTAGTCCAGACAGACGAGAACGTGCTCCGTCGGGTGCTGGAAGTGAAGCTGATAGCCAGCTTCCTGTTCTCCAAAGCGGTGGTGCCGATCATGGTCAAGCAAGGGCAAGGCGGCAGGATTATTAACGTGTCATCCGCCGCCGGACAACGCGGCGCCGCCAACATGTCGGCCTACTGCGTCGCTAACGCCGGCGTTCAGAGTTTTGGCGAGGCCCTAGCCATGGAGGTCGCCCAGTACGGCATCACAGTCAACGCCGTCTGCCCCGGGATGACCGACACCTCGCGGCTGGACGGCCCCGAAGGTCCCGTGCGTGGCGCCAGGTGGGAGCAGTCAGCCAAACGCCTGGTCCCGCTGCAGCGGGCCGCCACCGACGATGAGGTGGGACACTACATCGCCTGGCTTTGCACCCCGGCCGCTGGCTACATCACGGGCCAGTCCCTCAACATCGACGGGGGCTATCTTCTGACCGGGTCATGGTCTGTTAGGGCGACATAGCCAAGCCCCAGACCGGTTGCGCCGACGGCATCTGATCGTAGCGACGCCCCAGGCAGGGGAATCCCTTCTTTGGCGCACCCGGCTTTGAGCGCGCCCGTCAGTACGGTTCCCCGGGGCGCCGCATGCCGAGCTGCTCCAGGTAGTCGCTGTCGACGGTGGTGATCGCGCCCCGTTCGCGCCAGACCGAGAAGGGGACCACCTCCCGCGGCAGGTTGGGGACCGGCTCGTTGCCGATGATCTGCCTCTGGCGTAGGCCCTCTACCTCCGCCGCGGACATCCCCAGGAAATCCTGCAGCACCAGCTCGTTGTGCTGTCCCAGTAGGGGAGTTGGCCAACGGATTTTGCCGGGAGTGCGAGAGAGCTTGAAGGCGGGGCCGGGGACCGGACGGCGGCCCAGCTCCGGGTGATCGTCGGCCACGAAGTAGCCGCGGGCTTTGAGATGGGGGTCGAAGTACAAGTCCTTGTTGGAGAGAAGAGCGCCGGCCGGCACGCCAGCGTCTTGCAACTGCTCCATCGCCTCCTGGGGCGTGCGGGTCGCCGTCCACCCCTCAAGGAACGGGGCCAGCTCCTGCTGATGGCGGTGGCGGCTGAGGCCGTCCGCGAAGCGCGGATCAGACAAGAGCTCCGGGCGCTGGATGAGGCGACAGAGGGCCTCCCACTGCACGTCGTCGTAGCAGGCGATGGCGACCCATTGGTCCCGTCCTCGACAGCGGAAGACTTCATGAGGCGCCGCCGAAGCGTGGCGGTTTCCTTGCCTCGGCATTACACGGCCGTTGAGAGTGTAGTCAAGGAGTTCGCCCCCGATCAGTTGAGTGACGCTCTCCATTTCCGAGAGATCGATGTATTGGCCCTTGCCGGTGCGGTCGCGGTATTCCAGGGCCATGAGGAGCGCGCCCACCCCGGCGTAGGGAGCAGTGGGGTCGCTCAAGATGCTGTCAAGCTGGACCGGTGGGCCATCCTCGTAGCCACAGATGCTGGTGGTGCCGGCGACCGCCTCTATGGTGGCTCCGTAGCCGCCATAGTTCCCGTAGGGACCGGTCTGGCCGTAGGCCGACATCGAGAGCATGATCAGATCAGGCTTGATCTCGCGCAACGCTTCGTACGGTATTCCCAGGTTGCGCATGACCCTGGGGGTATAGTTCTCCAAGACGACATCGGCGATTTTCACCAACCGCTTCAAGGCCGCAACACCTTCGGGTTGGGTGAGGTCTAAGGTAATCCCATACTTAGACCTGTGCAGCGTGTAAAACCAGGACCGCTCCCAGGGGCGGGTACGCAGCTCGTTCTCCGCCAGCACCTGATAGCGGACGAAATCCATCCTCTGGCAGGACTCGACCTTGATCACCTCCGCGCCCAGGTCGCACAGCAAGCGCGACGCCAGGGGGCCTGCCCATACTATCGAGAGGTCAACGACGCGGACTCCCGCCAGAGGGAGCCTGCTGGGGCCCTTGCTGACCGCCATCTCAGATCGCCCCCGACGCCCGTAGCCGCACGAGGTCATCCCTGGTGTAGCCCAGCTCGCCGCAATAGATATCAACGTTGTGCTGTCCCCATAGCGGTGCCGGCTGCTCGGTACGGAATGGAGTCTCGCTCATCCTGAAAGGGGCCCCGGGCACTTTGAAGCGCCCGGTCATGGGGTGCTCTACCTCGACAAAGTAGCCCCGGGCCTGGTTCTGCGGATCATCCAGGGCGCCAGCCGTATCCGCGACATATCCGAAGGGCAGCCGCAACTCTTGGCCTCGGGCCATTAGCTCCCGCTTCTCCTTATCCGCCGCCCAGCGATGCAGGAGCTGGCGTAGCTCATCGCCGTGCTGCGCCCGGCCGGCGACGGTGGAGAAGCGCTCTTCGTAGATCTCCGGGAGGCCGTCGCCAACAAACGTCTGAAAGGCGTCAAAGCGGTCCTGCGGCCCCGCCGCGATGACGCTGTAGCCGTCACGGCAGGGAACGAAGCGGCCTCCCTGGTTCCACCACAAGCCCCGGTCGGCCACCACCCCTTGCACGGGGTAGAACATCACGAAGTATTCGTTGTACTGCAGCAGCGTCTCCATCATCGAGACGTCCACCTGCTGGCCCTCGCCCGTCAGCCTGGCGTGGCGCAGCGCGGCCAGGGTCGCGGTGAAGGCGGCCAGCCCGCCGGCGTAATGGACGATCCTGCCCCCCGCATACAAGGGGTGACGGGCCGGATCACCCCGGACGTAGGAGCAGCTGCCCAGAGCATCTACGACCAGGTCTCCGCCCGAAAAGCTGGCGTAAGGGCCCGTCTGACCGAAGGGCGTAACCGAGGTCACCACGAGGCTCGCCTTCGCCTGAATAAGGTCCTCAGGCGCGAGCCCGTAGGAGTCCAGATAACCGGGCGCGAACCCCTCGATCACGGCGTGGGCACCGTCTATCAACCGCCGCAAGATCGCTCGTCCTGTCGGCGTCTCGAGGTTTAGACTGATCCCCTTCTTGTTTTGATTCAGATAGAGGAAGAGCCCGCTTTTGTCGGGATGGGGGTCATCTCCCTGGAAGGGCGGTTGCCGCCGCGCCTGATCTCCCTGGAGCGGCTCAACCTTGATGACCTCGGCCCCGTAACCGGCGAGAAGGCGGCCCGCATAAGGCCCTGCCACATCTTGCGCCAACTCCAGCACCCGATATCCGGCCAGCGCCGTTTCGTTCATCGTGACCAGCCCTTATCCCCGCCGTCGGCGCGCGGTGTCCTCCCATCTCCACCCCAGCGCCACGCGCGAACCGACGCAGTGACGTTGTTCATGAGGTCACCCCGCCCTCGGATGCTCCCCTGGCCGACCCTACAACTGTTACCTCGCCCCGCTGATTCACGCAGCTGACGTCGAGAGCGTTGGCCCCCGTAGACGCCTGGCGAAGCTCGGGATTGCGTCCCGCGTGCCACGTAATTGTGTCACCCTCCAGCATGCGGCCGACGATGGCAACCTCGAACCCACCGCCATGGAGCCAGGACTCGCCGAAGTATTCACCAAGCATCAGCCCTAGATAGCACAGGACCATGTTCCCTTGACCAACGGCGCTCGGAAGGCCCTGCTGTCGGGCCAGGGATACGCTGCTATGAGACCCCTCCTCTGGTCGCCCGCAGACGAGGTGCCAGTATGCCGCCATGCTCTCCTCCACGAGGCGCCGCGACAAGGGCGGGGGCCCGTCGGGGCCGGCGTGGGGCAGCCGCTCGGGTTCGAGTCTGATGCGAGGGGGCTGCGGGTCAAATCTCTGCTCGATGCGGGCAACGGTCGAGGAACCCTCTGCTACCACGGTGCCCTGAGAGTCGCGGATACGGCCAGATACTACCGTGTAGCGATAGCCGCGCCGCTCGTACTTATCCGCGAGCCAAGCCTCCATGCGGACTCGCATGCCCACGCGGGCCGGGTTGGGAAAGTGGAAGGTCTGCTTGGCATGCAGGCCGCCCTGCGTATTGCCGTGACGGTTACGGACCGTATGCCAATCGAAGGCGAAGATCAGGGGAGGTACCAGCTGAGGGCCATCCTGGCGGGGCTGGTCGTAGAGCGGATTATGGTCACCGACTACGGTGCGGAATGTACGCACAATCTCCGGAGTGAGCTCGTATTCGAGCGGCTCGAACTGCTCGCCGACCGCCATCTCGTCGAACGTTATGAGCGCCATCGCGCACCGCCCCCATGCCTCTATGCATACGAGGGGGGGCGCCCCTGGTGGAGCGCCCTCCTCGCTAGCCTCGCTCGTCGTCAGCGCGACAGCTGCAGCAGGTCTACTCGGGCCACGTACCCGTAGCCGCGCTGCTGGGGCCATTCCTTGATGCGCGAGTTCACCCCGTAGGTGGTGTTCCCGTACACCAGGAAGATATTGCCCGATGCCTCGTAGTCACGGGCCACCATGTCCTGGATGATCTTCACTCGCTGGTCGCGGTCAGACTCGGCCGCCGCCTTGGCCAGGTCGGCGTCGATGCTTTCGTCCCACATCATGGAGCACCAGCACCCTTTCGCGCTGGAGTAGAGGTTGAGGGTAGACCAGCCGTTGGGCTGGAAGACGGTGGCAATGACGCCGATGCCGTCAATCTTGCGCTCGCGCACCTGGACCAGGTAGGTGCCGTAGTCCATCTTCCTGATGTCGGACTTGATCCCCACGTCGGCCCACATCTTCGCCACCGCCACCGTGGTGTCCTCAGTGAAGGAGATGGCGGCGTGAGGAGTGGCGTAAAGGTCGGTGGTGAAACCGTTGGGGAACCCCGCCTGGGCGAGAAGCTCCCGGGCTTTCTTGGGATCGTAGGAGTAGGGCTTCAGGGCGGGGTTGTAGCCCACGGCGCCCGGCATCACCACCGTCACCATGGGCTCGGCGGAGCCCCGGAAGAGGCCATTCACGATGGCGTCGCGGTCTATGGCATAGTTGGCGGCCTGGCGCACCAGCTTGTTGGCCCAGGGCGAGCTGCTGGGGATGTGCGTGCCCGCGGCGTCGATCTTGGTGGCGCCGAAGGGCCACATCCACATCATCGAGGTGCCCTTGGCCTCCAGATTACGCAGGCCTGCACTGCTACTGATTTCCTGGGCCTGCGTGGGCGTGACTCCTCCGATGATGTCGGTCTCCCCCGTCTTTAGCATCGCCAGGCGCACGGAGGACTCGGCGGCGAAGCGCAGCGTGGCATCCTTCACTAAGGGGGCCCTGCGCCAGTGGCCATCGAAGGCCTCGAAACTGGCGAATTCGTCCAGCCGTCGGCTCGCGAACTTGAAGGGGCCAGTGCCCACCGGCGCCTTGGCGAACTCGGTCGCGCCGATCTTCTCGACGTACCCTTTGGGCACTATCGCCGTGGCCGCTCCCTCGGTATCGAAGATCGCGAAGGGGAGCTTTAGCTTGATGCGCACCGTCTGCTGGTCCACGACTTGCACATTGTCAATGCGGGCCTTTAGCTGCGGCGATGACGTGCCACTATCCTTGATCACCTTGTCAAAGGAGTACTTCACATCCTCGGCAGTGACCGAGTCGCCGTTGTGGAATTTCACGCCCGGCCGGACTTTGAACTCCCAGAGCGTGGCGTTGTCCAGGGCACGCCAGCTGGCAGCCAGGCGACCTTCCAGGGTGCCGTCCAGCTGGGAGCCCAGCAGCCCTTCGAACATAAAGCCGATGATGGCGCCCTCGGCGCCCCCCACCGTTTGGTGGGGGTCTAGGTGTTGCGCGCCAGCGTCCGCCACCGCGATTGTCACCTTCCCGGAGGGCCGGGCTGACGGAGGCGACACCGTAGTGGCGAGGCCGGCGACACTGGTCGGGGTGGGGGCCGCTGGGGCGGCGACGGTGGGCGCCGCCGCCGCGCGGGTGGCGGTGGGCGCCGCAGGCGCCTGGCCCGGCGTCGCTGTGGGCGCGGCGGCGCCGCCGCAGGCGACGGCCAGGATGGTCATCGTCGTGAGGGCTAGAACAATCCCCCGGAGAGGGTGGTATCCTCGACTCACTCTGCACCTCTTTCATCCCGCGGGCCGCGGGCTACGGCCCGTCTGCTACCTATCTGTCGCCAGCAAGTCAATGACAGCGCCTCGCTCATTTAACACTCCACCAGTTTTGGTGTCAACGTGGAGTGGGGCGACGCTGAACCTGAGGGGCGCTTCACGCCCTGGCCCAAGGCAGCTGATTCCGCGGGGCGGGCGCAGAAGAGTCTTAGCCATCGGCACCCGCTCCCGCCCGTCGCCATCTGCTCCTGATTGACGCTTCGTTGACAGTCCTGATGGGACGCTGAATAATACGGCCTGTCGGAAGCTCAGGCCAGAGAAGGACGCCCAGACCGGAGAAGGATGATTTTATGGGTTGGCAGACAGAGGTAGAGGAGCTGCGTCGCCGCCGCGCCAAGGCGTTGGAGCTGGGCGGCGAAGAGCGGATCAAGCGCCAGCACGATACCGGCAGGCTCACGGTCCGGGAGCGTATCGGACGGCTGGTGGACAAGGGGACTTTCTTCGAGGTTGGCCAGCTCGCCGGGGGCCGGCCGCGTGGGGCGAAGGGTATGGCCGACTTCCCCCCGGGGGGCTACGTGTTCGGGATGGCCAAGATCGCCGGCCGCGACGTGTTCGTGGGGGGCGAGGACTTCACCGTGCGTGGCGGCAGCGAGGGGGGCGCTGGCAGCCTGAAACATCGCGCCATGCAGCGCATGGCCCTGGACTGCCGCGTGCCCATCATCTTGCTCCTAGACGGCTCGGGCGCCAGCGTCCGCAACATGGATGAGGTGGGCTACTCTGGTATCCCCAAGGGCAACTCCCTGGCGGAGACCGCCCTCCTGTCGGGCCGCGTGCCCTTAATAGGTGCCGCCCTGGGGACCAACGCAGGGGGCCCGGCCCTGGTCGCTCCCCTGACGGACATACTGATCATGGTCAAGGGCACCAGCCAGATGTTCTCTGGCGGCCCTCCCCTGGTGGAGCGGGCTCTGGGCGTCAAGGTAACTAAAGAGGAGCTGGGAGGCACCTGGCTCCAAGTGGACATCAGCGGCCTTGCCGACTTGGCGGCCGAGAACGAGGACCACTGCCTGGCACTGGTCCGGCGCTACCTCAGCTACTTTCCCCAAAACTGCTGGGAATTGCCGCCGCGGCTGGAGACGGGTGACCCGCCGGACCGCCGCGAGGAGTGGCTGCTGGAGGCCGTCCCCCGCAACATGCGCCGGCCCTACAGCATGCACAAGGTCCTGGAGGCGGTCTGCGACCGAGACTCTCTCTTCGAGATCAGGCCCACCTATGGCAAATCCCTCATCACCACGCTGGCTCGGCTGGATGGATATCCCGTGGGGGTGATCGCGAGCAACCCCGCCCACATAGCAGGGGCTCTCGACGGCCCGGCAGCCGACAAACAGGCGCACTTCATGCAACTGTGCGATGCCTTCCACCTGCCGCTCGTCTACTTCGCTGACGTGCCGGGGTTCATGATCGGCCAGCAGGCGGAGCGGGACGGGGTGTTGCGACGAGGCATGCGGGTAGCCCATGTGGGAGTGAACATACGGGTCCCCACGATCACTGTGCTGGTGCACAAGGCCTACGGCATGGGGGCGGCGGCGATGGGTGGCACCGGCACCGGGGCCCACGTGACGTTGGCCTGGCCCTCGGGCCAGGCCGGCGGGCTACCCATCGAAGGCGGCGTCATGGCGGCATTCCGTAGGGACATCGAAGCCGCGGCGGACCCGGAGCAGAAGCGCAAGGAGATCGAAGAGCGCCTGGACCAGTTCCGCACGCCCTGGCTGATGGCCGAGCACTACGGCATCGAAGATGTAATAGACCCCCGCGATACCCGGCCGGCGCTGATACGTTACCTGGAAGTGGCGCGGAACAAGACCAAGTACCAGTTAGGCCCGCGCGCTAGCTACGGCATCATGCCGTGATTAGGTTGGGCCCACGAGGATCGCGGCGAAGCGCTGTCCGATTGGGCTGGGGTTATCGAGTTCTTGCGGGGCGACACCTCGAAGGCGCTCGGCGGCGGGGCTGAAGATCATGTGGCGAAGATCGGCGCCCGCTACTTGATCATGCCCATGTCCACGGCTATGCGAACAGCCTCAGTCCTGCTCTGGACATTAAATTTTCCCATGATGCTGCTGACGTGCGCCTCCACAGTGCGCGCGGAGATTGACAGGCGCTGGGCTATGTCCGCGTTCCTGAGCCCCTGGTGGATAAGTTCGACGATCTCCAACTCGCGCATCGTGAGCTTGCCCAAGGGCGCCTCTTTCGCCGCAGGTGGCTCGACCGAGTAGCTGCGCATCACTTTCATCGCTATGCGGGGTGGGAGCACAGCCCCGCCGCCTGCGATCTCCCTGATGGCATGCACCAGCTCGTCCTGGGGAGAGTCTTTAAGTAGGTACCCCTCGACTCCCACCCGCGCTGCCGCTCTCACATACTGGTCGAAGTCGTACCCGGTGAGCATGAGGATCTTCAGACTGGGCCATTCCTGTCTAAGCTGCCGGGCTAGCTCTATCCCCGACATGTCTGGCAAGCGCACGTCCAGAACGACGAGGGATGGCTTGGTGGTTCGCACCTGATCGAGCGCCTCCTCCGCCGAGGCGGCTTCTCCAACTACCTTGATGTCCGCCTCGCTCGCCAGACGAGATCTGATGCCCTCCCGGAACATACGGTGGTCGTCTACGATTAGGACTTTCAGTGGCGGTGTCATCCTGTGAGCCTCGCGGTACTCTTGAGTTTCGTCTGTGGCTGCCCTAGGGGAACGGTCGCCGTGATGATGGTCCCAAACCCGGGTGCAGCCTGAAGCTCGAAGTAACCATTGAGCTGCGCAATCCTCTCTTGCATACCCGACAGGCCAAACCCACCTTTGCGACCGATCGCTGAGAAGCCGACTCCATCATCAGATACACGCAGCACCAGATTGCCACCGTCTTTCGTAACCGCCACATCCAAGGTACTGCAGCCAGAGTGCTTCACGGCGTTGTTCGCAGCTTCTTGAGTAACACGGAACAGCGCCAACTCTACGTCCGGAGGGAATCTCTCTTCCTCCAGGGTATTGTGCAGTGTCAAGCGCATGCTGATCCCCGAACGCTTGGCGACGCCATCCAGAAGCCATTCAAGGGCCGGCGCCAAACCCAGGTCATCCAGGACCGCCGGGCGCAGGCGGGAGCAGATCTCGCGCAAATCATAGACCAGTTGGTTGGCCAAGCTGCGGGCGTCACTAGACTCATTCGACGTCCTGGCAAGCAACAAGGCCTTCTGTAGGGGGCCATCGTGCAGGTCGCCCGCGACCCGGGCGCGCTCCTTCTCCTCGGCCCCGACCAAGAGCTGGTTGAGCTCACGTAGCTCTTCAGCCAGTTGGGCCTCGGATATGGCCAGTGTTACCAAGGGGATGGTGGTCTCGACGAATCGCTTCTGCTCCTCTGAGAAGACCTCCCCAGATCCCTTGGGGCCCAGCAGGATGTAGCCCAGGTACTGCTTGGAGAAGGCCAGGTTGACCACCAGGAACGAATCGGCTTCCCAGGTCAAGCTAGCCAATTCTTTCTGCTCTAGGGCGCCTATGTAAGGCTGAAGATGGGGGTAGACGCGGTTGAGCACCTCCTCCGCCCGCGCACCTGCCATCGCCGCCAGCTTGCTGGCGGTCGCGTCTTCCCCCAGGAATACCAGGGCGGACTCCACGTTCAGCGCACCGGCCAGGCGAACAGCCAGGCCCCCGGCCACATCTGAACTCCTGCCTGCGGCGAGGATGTCTTCATGCACGACCTTCATTAGAGTGCGGTAGTCGGGCACGTCCCGGTACAAGAACTTGTCTACAAGGAGCTGTGCTCCACGACGTAAAGGGAGAAAGGCGACTACACCGGCCGTCAAGAGAATGGCCAGTACCCAGGAAGAGTGGTGGTAGGTCTGAGACGGGTGCTCAAGATTGGCCACGACGGCAAGGACTAAGGTGACTGCTGTCAGCAGGAGCAGCGTGACGATACCGTAGACCATTCCTCTGTGGACGAGCCTGCGTATCCCCAGCAATTGGCGCTGGAGTAGCGCGTAGGCGAAAGCGGCCGGCATCAGCCCGATAGCCAGGATGGTGATGTGGGCCGGCACCGATTGCAGACCGACCGCCTCCGGCACCAGCGTCAAGGCTACGAACGGCAGAGCGCCGCACGCCGTGCCCGCGAGGGCGATGGCGGCCTGCTCTCTGGCGATTACGGAGCGACGCCTAGCGACTTCCACGGCCAGCAGAGCGCCGCCGCCGATTATCGAAATCGAAATGGAGAGGAACAGCGCTGGACGCACCCATAGGTACAGGTCCGGGCCAAGCAGGACTGACGCTACGTATCCCAGGGCGAGGAGCGAACCTACAAGAGCGGAGACGGCCAGCGTCCACCTTTGCGCCGATGCCGGCGCTACGGCCGTCAACGCCGTCACGAAGGGAGCAAACGTCGCCGCGACCCCGAGCAGGGCCAGGATTTGCAGGATCAGGGCCCACTCGTCGCCGATTCCGCCAGCGCTGGGACCCACGGCGAGGGCGAGGGCCGCAAACCACGCGAAGGCCGCGAACAGCCTGGCGGCGCCCAGGTCGGGCCGCCGCAGGATGACCGCGGCGCTGAGGAGGGCAAACACCGCGCCGACGGCCCACAGGGAGAACTTCAAGGGGCTGCCGGCGATGGGCCTTAGCGTTACCTGGACAGGGACCCTTTCTCCAGTGGCGGCCCTCAGTTCAGCCTCACGGATGGCCATCCGGGGGATGTCTCCAGGAGCCAGACCCGTCAGGACGCGGCCGTCCGCCGACAGGACCTCCATGCCAGGGCGCGCGCCCTTGTCCCATGCCTGCCCCGCCGGCATGACCCAGGAGACACACGGAGCCCGCTCGCACCACCCGATCTCCAGGGACAGGCTCGCCGCCCCGACAGTTGACCTGTAGGCGGCGATAGCAGCAATGGCATAGGTAACTAGCAGAGCAAGGGCAGCTATCCTCGGTAAGGCGTGAGCAGCCGGAGGGAACGCTGCCCTAAGAAAGAGCGCTGATTTCCTTGGGGGTGACTTCGAAGGAGCCGACGAACCGCTCAAGGGGTTCCACCGTCCTCAGCCGCCGATTCAGGTCCGCCAGGTTGTCCTTGGCGCGGTTCAGGAACACCTCTGCCACAACTCCACAGAAGACATTGGCCCCGGAGCGCTCAAACACTTCCTGGAGTTGTCTAGCCGCCTCGGGATCCTCCTTGCCACGCATTGTAGCACTGACCACGCTGGCGCCCGCTCCAGGGAGGCTGCCCGCGAAAAATACCAACGGGACCGTCTTTTTATTCTGCAGCAGGTCCTCGGGGACGCCCCCCTTCGGGCAGGCGTCCCTGAGGTCGTCAACTAGCTGGAGGTAGGTGAACAGGTTGAATCCGAACTCGCCACATAGGGCGCTCGTCTGGGCATCGCCGCCAGCGAGGCCCGCTCCGAAGCCGGCGGCCATCCTCCCGATGCTGCCAGCCTTGAGGGCGGTCATCCTCAGGGCGTCTTCACTCGACACCATGCCCTTGCCGGGCAGGCAGGCGTCCAAGAATTGGCCGCCGCAGGCATCCACGCACGATCGCTGCAGCTCCCGGACCGCCTCAAGACAGGGGCTGCTGGCAGCCTTGCTGACGGCAGCTTCCAAGGACAAGGCCGTTCCGCAGGCAAGGCAGGAGATTGCGATCGCCAGCTCCTCGCTGGTGCTCAAGCCATGCCTTCGCTCGGAGTGGTCGTCGGCCACGCTGTCGAACATGTAGGCCGCTTCCATGTGGAACTCTACGGCAGCAGCAGCCTTGAATGCTGCGGCGTCGGACCGGCCGCCCACAGCCTCGTAGGCCAGGAGCGTAAGGGCGCCGGCCCGGCACTCAGACTGCGGGTGCAGGGCGAAGCCAGGCCGGGATAAGGCTCGCACCATGCCCTCCCGATGGAGGGGCTCCCGGCAATATCGTCCCACAGCCTCAGACAGCGCTGCTCTCAGTGCATCGAGCATGGACGGCGCCCCCTACCCCTGGAACAACGGATCCAAACTAGGCCCACATCTCCGCTACTTTGCCTAGCGGGCTGGCCGGCCTGGGGTCCTGCTCCGCGCGGGCGGCCAGGGTCCTGGCGGCGTTAGCCAGCTCCGGCGACAGGGCCAAGTTGCCGGCGGAGAGGGCGGCGAAAGCCGGCTGCATCGCCCCACCTCCGATAGTCATCCTGATCGTCCTCTCGAGTGTGGAAAGGTCCATGGCGTCCCTCCTCTTGCTATTCCCCAATTGCGCACCTTATCGACGCCTGTATGATATCTGCTTCGCGGCAGGGTAAAAGCGTGGTCTTGGGTGCAACCCCTACGTGAAAACACGGATGGCCCCTGGCGTCTAGGTGTTTACCCCTAGGGATTGCTTCTGAAGCACTGATGCAAGCAGGCGCCCAAGTGCGCATCATGGATCTCGGTGACTGCGCACGATAGCGCAGCCAACAATGTTCTTCAGGAGAATGCCGATGGCTCTTACGTCTACGTTATCTGTAGTTGACCTGGAGCAGGCGGCACCAGTCCAAGAGGTCGCCGTAGTCCTTGTCGATGATCACGAGCTTGCGCGCGAGGGCGTCAAAGCGATCCTGGGCAAGGACCCATCCATCAGGGTGGTGGGCGAGGCCGCGGACGCAGCTTCTGCAATGCGGCTGATCGCACGAATGCGTCCAGACGTGGTGCTGCTGGATATTCGCCTCAAGAATGGCTCTGGTCTGGATGTGGCCCGAGCCGTGAAAGACGTCGCGGCGGAGACCAGGATTGTAGTGCTGACCGCCTACGAAGAGGCGCAGTACGTGGCCTGTCTGGTCAAGCTTGGCGTCAGCGGGTACCTTTTCAAAACGGCATCTTCAGCTGAGCTGGTGCGAGCTGTCCACGATGCGGCGGAGGGGCGCCTTTCGTTCCCACCCAGCGTTGCAGTCAGAGTTCGCAGCATCTTCGAGGGACACGAGGGCCACGCTGAGCCGGAACCGGAAATCTGGGTCAGGGCGAATGTGACAGAGCCTAGAGCAAGCGCAAAAGCCCGACTCACACCAAGGGAGGCCGAGGTTGTTCAATGCCTTGCCCGAGGCCTGCGAAATAGCGAGATCGCTGCGACTATGGGGATCGCCTTGAAGACCGTGGAGGCGCATCTGGAGAACATTTTTCTAAAGACTGGGGTCAAGAACAGGACACAAGCGGCGCTCGCCGCTTTGGGGCATGATTTCGACAGTCGGCCAGCGGCCTGATGGGATAGGTCCGGAGAGCCGCGCTAGGGCCACCACACCAGGGTCTGTCACAGGCTTACGCCAGAGTGCTCAGTTGCCTCTGAGCTTGCCGCGCCGCCGTCCCATCGTTCACGCGGACGCGCATGGGGCCCCCTCGATCACCTGTCCCACCGCCGGTCGCCCTCTCCCCTCTGGCCGTCAATCCGCGCGTTCCATCCCCTGATTGTGTGTAGCGTATCCCTCTCACACATATCCTGAACCTCTGCACGGATGGCACAGAGCGACGTGGCCGAGCCCGTCGCCACAGCTACCGCAGGCGCAACGCGTAGAACCTCCACAGTGTAGACAGTCTTTCGCAGCGTCCCGAATCCGCACCCTTCCCGTGCCCTCGCATGCCTTGCAGATCGCGTCCACTCGGCCTTGAACACCGCAGCCAAGTGCTACTCGCGGCGGCCTAAGGCCGGTGGGGCCTTTCTGGACAGTACTCGAACTTTCTGCAGCCCTGAAGAGTACCTGCGTTTGCCCTGTACTGTTCACGAAGTACAGAGCCTGTACTGTGAATTCATTTGTACGTTGTATGGCTTGCGGGGATGCGGATGCATCCCCTGTTTTGTTTTCATGGAAACGAGGAGATATGAGTTGCTGAAGGTGCTCGTGGTCGATGATTCGGTGGCGATGCGGGAGGCGATGCGGCGTCTGTTGAGGGAGGCGCCGGGGACGCCGGTGGTGCTGGTGACCAGCGCCCTGGAGCCCGAGGTGCGGGAGGCGGCGCTGAGGTACGGGGCGGTTGCCATTCTGGAAAAAGGCAGCGAGTTGTGGGCCGGGCTCTCGGCCATCGTAGCGCAGCTTCTCTGCGCCCCTGCGTCCGCGGTGCCCCGGAAGATAGGGTAGCCGGCATGGATAGCGAACGAGGGATGAAAAGCATGCCAGGCGTGGGTGATAGTGCGCGACGGATGAGCCGCCGCCAACTCCTGAAGGTCCTGGGCGCTGCCGGGATCGCGGCCGTTGTCGCGCCCTTGGCGCCCTTGCTCCTGCGCAGAGGGGGCGCCCGCGCAGCCGAGACTGTAGAGGCGCCCGGCAGGTTGCGGAAGTGGGCGATGGTCATAGACCTGCGCCGCTGCGATGGCTGCCAGGGCATAGAGCTGCCGCCCCAGTGCACCCAGGCCTGCATCCAGGGCCACTACGCCCCCGAGCCCATGGAGTGGATTCAGGTCTATGAGGGGGAGCTTGCGGGGGGCGGGACGCAGTTCATCCCCACGCCCTGCCAGCAGTGCCAGAACCCTCCCTGTGTAAACGTGTGCCCGGTAGCGGCGACGTTCGCCACTCCGGAGGGCACGGTGCTGATTGACCAGAACCGCTGCATAGGGTGCCGCATCTGCATGGCGGCCTGTCCCTACGATCGTCGTTTCTTCAACTGGGGCAATCCGCCGGTTCCCCTGGAGAGCCAGCTGGCGGACTACAGTACCGAGCACCAGGTGCCGGCCAAGCGGGGGACGGTGATGAAGTGCGACTTCTGCCCGGACATGGCGCGGGCGGGCAAGCTGCCCTACTGCGCCCAGGCCTGTCCTTCGAACGCCATCTACTACGGTGACCTGGAAGAGGACATCGCCACCAACGGGGAGCAGCTGGTGAAGCTGTCGCAGTTTCTGGCGGAGAACGAGGCCTACCGGCTCAAGGAGGACCTGGCCACCAAGCCCCGGGTCTACTACGTCCGCGGCCACGGCCAGGCGGTGGGCAGGAGCCCCCTGCGCTCCGGGCGCAAGGCAACCCGGTGGCCCTGGCTGGAGAAGCTAGCAGGAGCCCGCACGTGGACAAGGTGAGCCCCCAGCCTCAAGAGGACCTGCAGCGCACGGTGTTGCGCCCCCTCACCCACACGGGCAAGGGCTACTACCTGATCGTGGGCGTCTTGCTCCTGGTGGTGCTCTGGGGGGTCTACGCCTACAGCACCCAGCTGGCGCAGGGTCTGATTGCCACCGGCATGCGCGATCGCATCTCGTGGGGCTTCTACATCATCCTCTTCGTGTTCTTCATCGGCATCAGCCACGCTGGCACGCTGATCTCGGCCATCCTGCGGGTGGTGAAGGCCCAGTGGCGGACGCCGGTCACCAGGATGGCGGAATTCATAACCGTGGTCGCGCTCTCCGTGGGCGCCCTGATGCCCATCATCGACCTGGGGCGGCCGGACCGGGTCCCCAACCTGCTCCTTTTCGGGCGCTGGCAGTCTCCCATCCTCTGGGACCTGCTGTCCATCACCACCTACATCACCGGCAGCATCATCTACCTGTACCTACCGCTGATCCCTGACCTCGCCCTCTGCCGGGACCGCCTGGGCAGCGAGGCATCTTCCTGGAAGCGCAGCTTCTACCGCATCGCCTCCGTGGGCTGGCAGGGCACGCCCCGCCAAAAGAAGTACCTGAGCATCGCCATGGGGTGCATGATGGTGCTCATCATACCCGTGGCGGTCTCGGTGCACACGGTGGTGTCCTGGATCTTCGCCATGACGGTGCGGGAGCCCTGGGACAGCACTGTCTTCGGGGCCTATTTTGTGGCGGGTGCCATCTTCTCCGGCATCGCGGCCATCATCGTCGTGATGGCGATCTTACGGAAGGCGTTCCGGCTGCAGGCCTACATCACCGAGAAGCACTTCATCAACCTGGGCTACATGATGGGTGGGTTCACGCTCATCATGATGTACTTCAACATCTCCGAGTATGTGGTGACCGGCTACAAGATGGTGGGGGAGACGTCGTTCCACTTCACCCAGATCTTCGTCCACGAATACGCTCCCTTCTTCTGGTTCTACGCCATCGGCGGCATGGTGATCCCGGGGCTGATCATCCTGTTCCCACGGACCAGGACGTTCACGGGGGTGCTGATCGCCGCCGGGTTCGTGCTGGTCGGCATGTGGATGGAGCGCTTCATCATCGTGATCGCGGGCCAGCGGGTGCCCCTGATGCCCTACCCGCCGTCCTGGTACGTCCCCACCTGGGTGGAGTGGTCCGTCATGGCGGGGGCCTTCGCCATGTTCGGGCTGGTCATCGCCCTCTTCGTCAAGCTGTTCCCGGTGATATCGGTCTGGGAGGTGGCTGAACAACACGCAGAGCAAGAGGTAAAGACGGCCCTGCCAACGGGGATGAGCGGCCAGCTAGCCCCAGGGCAGCTCCGTCTAGATGGCGACGCCGACCCCGCCTCGGGCGTGAGCCGCGTCCCGGGGGGTGGCAGATGAGCATGCGCAAGGCCCGCTGGCTCTGGCTGACCCTGCTCCCCACGCTCCTTGCCCTGGCGACCGCGGCTCCGGCGTGGGCCGCCGACCCGGTCACGCTCCAGCTCCAGGCCCCGGAGCAGGTGACGCTAGGGGAGGAGGCCAGCGTCTCCGCCGTGCTGGCGGATGGCCAGGGAACGCCCGTTCGAGGCGCCACCATCATCCTGTGGAGCGCAGGCAGCTTCCTCAGCACCGGGGGCGCCATCGAGCTGGGCCGGGCCGCCACCGATGCCCAGGGCCGGGCCACTTTCACTTACCAGGCCCGCAGCGAGGGCGCGCTGACACTGAACGCCTCTTTCCCCGGTGACAGCCGCCATGCCTCGGCACAAGCCTCCTCTGAGGTGAAGGTGCAGGGCTCGTTTCAGCTTTATCAGGAGGAGGCAGGCGTACAGGTGCCGGGCATCACGGTGTGGCTCCTGGTGGGCCTTTTGGGCGGCGTGTGGTCCACCTACCTCACGGTGATGGTGCTGCTGACCCTGATCGCCCGGGAGGGCCCTAAGGCCCCTCTGGGGGCGGGAGGCGATCGTGGATAGGTTCCTCGTCCCCCGATTGGGATTTGCGGTGGTCCTGGGCCTGGCCACCATGCTGATCGGCGTGATCGTGCTGCGCAGTCCGGACACCCATGGCAATCTCTGGGAGGCGCCGCGGCCAGGCTATGTGCGAACGGACATCGCCATGCTCGCGGGGGAGGATCCGCGGGAGGTCCCGCAGACCAGGAGCGCTTTCGCCCTCGCCGGGACCGGCTGGAAGGGCGGCCAGCCCCTGGACCCCGGGCGGGCCATCTACCTCCGCGAGGGGTGCGCTACCTGCCACGGGCTGGACGCCCGGGGCGCAGCCGTGGGGCCTTCGCTGGCGAGCTCCCGCCCGGAAACCCTGGGGCGCATGGTCCGGGAAGGCCCGGCTGGCATGCCCGCCTACACCCGGGACGAGCTGAGCGACGCCGATCTGGCAGAACTGGCGGCCTACCTCCAGGGGCTGAAGGTCGTCAACAAAAGCTCGGAAGAGGTAGCCGCCATCCAACGCCTCACCTACGACCCCTCAGTCGGCCGGGATGCCTTGCTCAAGGGCAAGGCCGCCATCCGCCGCTCCTGTGGGGGCTGTCACTCGCAGCCAACCGAGGAGGAGATTCGACTCGTCTTTGGGAGCGACGCCGAGGCGCCAGCCCTAGTGGCGGAGATGGTGAGTGAGACTAACTTGAGCCTGGAGGACGCCAGGGCCATCGCCCACTACATGCTGGCCATCCTCAACGGCGCTGACCCAGTGAAGGAGCCGTGAGCATCTGGGGAAGGAGGTTAGTGACTGTAACAAGACGAGGGAATAAAAACTTGCGGCGACGAACTGGCTAGGGATGAAAGGAGAAGGGACAATGCTAAAGGGAACACACCTCAGGA
>ORJL011277292.1_pt1 | contig 27257 bp, 22 predicted proteins | sample 1779941 | NCBI WGS metagenome assembly ORJL01 (sample SAMEA104232317, study PRJEB22302) | groundwater metagenome | biome: forest; feature: aquifer; material: groundwater | place: USA | collected 2011-08-07 | depth 5.8 m
CTGCGTCGCCACCGTGACACCGTTCAATCGGTGCTCCACCTCCACCACGTAGCTCCGCTCCGGAACGATGTCACCCCCTGTCACATACACCACCGGACCCCATCCGCCCAGCCCGTTGGGTCCGCCCGCCACCGTCTCCCCGGCCTGGGCGACGTCGTCCACCAACTTCGCCCAACCCGCGTTGCTCAGCCGGTTGAGCGCCGGAGGACCGGCGTACTTCCACGTCGACCCCGGACAATCCGGCCGCACGCGGATGCGGACCTTCTTCTCGTTGTTCGGCCCGGAGTCCCCGTCGGGCAGCGTGATCCGCAGATACCGCCCTCCGACCGCATCGACCTTGGGCGTGAACGACAAGCCGCCGAACGAATCGTACCGATACGTCTCCACCACGTTGCCGCCGACGTCGGTCAGCGCCGACACCGAATACAAAGGCCCCTGTACGTAGTAGAAGTCGGCCTCGTTCCACGTCCCGCTGGGCGACAACTCCCGCTCGTGCATCAGCAGATGCTCATCCACATACATCGGCCCGTCCACGAAGTACCGACGCGGCACCGCCGTTACCCCCGACCCCTCATACTCCGCCACGACCCGATCGCCGTCGTAGTAAAAGTACGTCGTCTTGAAATCCCGCGTCTGACTCACCCGCCGCCCCAGCGCGTCGTACGCATACTTCGAGAGCGACTTCCCCGCGGAGTCCTTCACCTCGACCAGGTGATCCTCCAGGTCGTACACAAACGTCCGACCCTCCTCATCCCGAGTCAGATTCCCCGAAGGGTCGTACTGCACGGTCGCACTCGACGTGCCGATCCACGAATATCCATTCGCGTCATTGTTCGCTCCATAAGCGGTGCTCACATCCACGGCGGGGCGGGTGTCGAGGACCGAGTTCCGATTGCCCAACCGATCCGTCAGAAACACCTCTGCTCCGTCAAACCGTCCGCCGGTGTGATCGCTGGAGCGCAACTGTTGCAACTGACTGTACATGAAGTCCGATTGCTCGCTGAGCGCCGGATCGCCGCCGACCACGTTGACCGTTCGGTTGCCCAGGCCGTCGAACGCGGGGTCGAACGAGGTTAGGAGCGTGGGCGCCGCTCCGAATTTCCGGCGATTCTCCGTGTACGTCTCTCGCCGATACGTGTCGTACGTCGAATGTGATTCGAGCGTCTTATCGAAGCCGGACGTATACACGACGCGCGATTCCAGATGCTCGCCGAAACTTCCGTTGGTGAAATTGTAATCCGCGAGTTCGGTTCCATTGCGGAACAGGAAGAGTAACCGTTCGGCCTGGTCAAAGTAGTTCTCCAAACACGGGAGGAACGGATTTGACTGACTCGGACAGTTGGACTGGACCCGATTCCCGATTTGGTCGTAGACGAACGATTGACTCAGCGCGACGGCGTTGCGCAGATCCTGCGTATCGGATATCAGATTCGAGAAGGCATCGTAGCCGAAACTCACCGTGCTTTGCGTCGTCAGCGCGCCGCCGGACACTCTCGTGTCTCGCCGCGCGGACTTGATCCGCCCCAGGCCGTCGTACACGAAGACATCCACAGGGCTATCGTTTCCGCCGCCGCAAAGGTTGCTGGAGCAGAGAGCTCTCGTGAGGAGCAACCCTCGCTTGTCGTAGAAATACAACGACGCCCGATTCTGCAGGTCCCACCCTTGCACGATCCGACCGAGGCGGTCGTACGCGTTCTGAGTCTGCCCCGAACCGCCGGTAAGGCCTGGGTAGGAAGCGTGAAGTCGTCGACCCTGCCGGTCGTAATCGTACGTCGTCGTCTGGGCGTGCGTCGTCGATGTGCCGGGATCCGCATCATATCCCGTGATCGATTTCAGACGCCCCAGCCGGTCATACGCCCGCGCCGTGATCCGCTCCGCGCCGCCGCCCGGCGCTTCCGTAACGGTGCGAAGCCGCCCCAGCAAGTCGAATCCGTATTCGGCCGTGAAGTAATCGTCGCCCTCGATCCAGCGACTCCCCGAACGCATCCGGTCCAGCCCGTCATACGCGTAGTTCGTGGTGATGGGGTCCGCCCCGCCTTCTCCCTCGACCTCCAACTGCACGCGCCCCACTGAATCGTAATGCAAAGTGGTGATGCGCGATCCCAGAGTGGATTGGAGGCCGTCGTTGGCGGTCAGGGTATCCAGGCGGCCCGTCGCGGCGTCGTAGTGCTTCTCATGCACGTTGCCCAGCGCATCGGTCTCCGTTTCCGGCCGCCCCAGCGGATCGTATCCAAACGACGTTGTCGACGGGATCGCGTCCGGGGCCGGCCCGAACGAAGCATACGTCGTCTGCGACAGGAGTCGCCCGTCATCGCCATACTGAAAGTCCACGACTCGGTCCGTTAGTGAGCTCGGCGTCGTGGTCCCGCCTGCGAATGGAACGCTCATCTCCGCGGTCTGTGACAACCGCCCCGCGGCATCTTACGCCCAGCGTTGCTGTGCCGATGCGATCACGCCCAACCCCGTCCGATTCCCGGGCGTCGGTTGTTCGGAGGAAACTCGTCGGTTGAGGTGGCCGCGAGAGTCGTAGAATGACTCGACGGAATGCCCCTCCGGGTCGATCACCGTCTTCACCCGCCCGGTCGCATCATACGTGTAATCCCACAGACTGGCCGTACCGACGGCACAATTTCCGGTGGCGTCGGGCGCATCCTTGCACTGCCGTTTACTGAGCACCCGACCCGCGAAGTCCGGCACATACTGCGTGATCTCGGTGATGTCCGCGCCGAAGAGATCCTCCGCCGGGCGCATGATGTGCAGTAACTCGCCAAACGCGTTGTAATCATTCTCGACGATCGTATCCGTCGCCGGATTCACGTCCGTCGTTACGCTCAACGCCCTTCGGGCAATTCGCTTCACCAATCCCGCCGCATTGTACGTCGTCGCCGTCACCTCGTCCGCGACGCCGTCGTCGTCCTCGGTGTCATCGTTGGTTGCGGTCGATTCGTTGAAATGCACGCGTCGTCGCACTCGGTACGGTCGACTCCAGTTGTCGTAGTCCGTGGCCGTGTCGGCGAGCCCCTGCCCGTCTTCGTCCACGACGAATTGGCGCACCACATTCCCGGAGGTGTCATACAGCGACTGTGTACGAGAAAGCGGAGACGCGCAGCTTGGGTTGTTCTCGCCACAACGAAGGACGGTGACTCGCCGACCCACGGCGTTGTAGCCATACTGTGTTCGAACGTCGGCCGAGTCCGTCGTCGCAAGAAGCTGTCCGTCCGATGTGTAGTCGTTCGTCGTTTGCAAGGACGGGGTCGCCCCCGTCGAGGGATTCCAGACCTTGGTCGCCTTCACGAACCCCCGACCGTCGAATTCGCTATCGGTCGCAACGCCCGTTGCGGTCGTTCGTCGCTTCACACGTCCCTGATCGTCATATCCATACGTTGTCGGGCTGAGCCCTCCGACCGAAACGCTCTGCAGCCACCGGCCGGTTTGTGCGTCATACGTCGAAACGGTATCAGCGGTCGAGGCCGGAACGGTTGAGAACGCAAAGGGAACCACATCCGAGAGCACGACCCGTTCGCGCGTCGGCTTTCCCGACAGTGGGTGGTACTCGAACAAGCTCTCACTCAGCAGACTGCATCCCGTCGGTGGTAAGGCGGCATTCCCGAAGGCACACAGCGGTCCCGAGCAACCGGGCGCGGTCACAGAGTATTGGCACGTGTATTCATAATCCCGCTGTCCTCGGTTGTTGTAATACGTCGCTCGCGCCAGATTCGCCGGATCGCGGGTCACGATGACTTCGTCAAACGCACTGTAACGCGTCACGCGGGTGCGCGTGTCAGGGCCCGACACCTCGCCGGTAGAGACTTGACGACCGAAATAATCATAACTGTGTGCTGTTGTCGTGCAGGTTGCGTCGGCGGTGGCGGGCGCGCAAGCGGGCGTCCCGGTCCAGTTCGGACCGGGCCGGAATTCGAACTGCACGCGCCCGTCGGCGTCATACGCATAACCCGTGGTGTGCGCACCGACAGTTATCAACCCGCCCGGTGCGGAGCGCGTCTCCAAGGTGATCCGATCCGCGTGCGCTGGATCATACGTGAACGTCGTCGTGGATCCGTTCGCCTCGGCTACGGTCTTTCGGCGAAAGTCGCCCAGTGAACTGTTGAACTCATACGTCTCAGTCCGAACACTGACGTTTCCACCGGACGAGCCCTGCCGGTACGTCTGCCGCACGCGAGTGCTTCCATTCGTGTAGGGCGTGCCAGTCGTGCTCCACGTCGAGACATCCGTGTATCCGGCCGGCGAGCGTACCGTTGTCGTCTCGCCCGTCACGATTCCCGCCAGAGAGACGGTCCGCGCATAGTCATGATGCGCTACATAGTCCGCCGGTTCTCCGGTATTCGGAAGAACGCACCGCCCGGGCGATCGTCGGTTTCTGTTTACTGGGGCCCGCCGCCGCAGGAGTCCGTCGCCTCATTACAAGTGAACGCCCCGCACGGGTTCGACCCGGCAACGCATCCTTGCGTCAGGCTGCAGGTCTCGACCCCGTTGCAGAAGAGCCCGTCCTGGCAGGGCGCGTTACTTGGAACGAATAGGCACGAATCCGTCGATTCGTTACAGGTATCTACGGTGCAGGCGAAGCTGTCGACGCAGAACACAGCCGTTCCGCCTTCACATACGCCGCCTACGCAGTGCTCGACGCCGTCGCAATAGAGTCCGTTGTTGCACGATGCATCCGTTGTGCATACACACGTCGCACCCGGAGGTGCATACGGAAACGGGTTGCCCTGGAAAGCCGCGGTCGCGGCCGATGTATCGAGGAAATTGATGGTCCCGTTCGGATCTGCGTCCTTCAAGTCCGATCGGAATCTCGACCCAGGGGTAACCTTGCCCTGGAACGCGTCGTTCACCGTGCTGACATCTTGAAAATTCACACCCGCAACACCATTCGTTTCGCCCCACTGCCACGTCGTCGCAGTGACAGGCTCGGACAGATCGGGAAGCGACCCGCTCCGCGCCGTACGTACCTCGTATTGAGTGCTAGGCCTCACTTCCTGGTCGCCGACAAACACGGTGGACAAAACCGTCGTCCAACCCCCGTCCACGATCGTGGTCGTCCAATTCGCGGGCAGTCGATATTCAGGGGTTACATCAAGATCGAGATCGAATGGAGAAGCCGTGTCCTGTTTGACATACACAGCCACACAGGGAGAAGCGCCCGGAATCGACGAGACCAGAAGTGCAACGGAGGTCGCTCCCGCGGCGGGCGAGATGGCGAGATAACGTCCCCCCTCCCCGCACGCCGCCAAGTCTGGGTTGCTCCCGCTGGGAATCGAGGCCGTCACACTCGCCGTCGACATGTTCGCACCGTCGGAGGCCATCACCCGAAACGTCCGATTCCCGCCCACGATCGGGGCAACAAACAACGCCTTCGACGCCGAAGGCCTCGCAACGAGAACACTCGCGTCGTCCGATGTCCAAAGGTATTTCAGCGTCGCATCCGGTCCCGGATTCACCGTATCGGTCGTCCCGGCCGAATCCAGGGAAATGACACACCCAGCCCCCAGCAGCGGCGCGACTGCCGACGCCACCGCCGTCGGCCCGGCGTTGGTTTCAGAGGGGTCTGGCTTCAAGTAGTTTGGACGATCCCCGCGGGATACACCCAAGGAGCTGAACGGGGATCCCCCGACGTACGCGATCACGGTGTCCAGCCGCTGTCGGAATGTAGATGCCTCCGCCGCCGTCAGCACTGTGTTCACGGAATACAGGTAACTGATGCACACGTCGTTAGAATACTCGAGACAATACGCCTGAAGGTACCCAGTGTTCGACTCGAGCGCCGTGCAGTCGACGTTACCCGGGCAATACCCAGCGCAACTTAGCTCACAAGCCCGCCATCGCAACCAATTGACGGGCAGATACTCCGATGCGAGAAGCGCCATCCGCCTGTGCCAATTGTAGGCTCGTTGCAGACCTTCGTAGTTGCACAACTGTGAAACGGGGTCGCAGTCAACCGGAAGAACTGCATCATAGTACATCTGCGACTCTTCGAACGAGTACCAGATCGCCCAACTCGGAACGTCATGCGGACCGGCAATCTGCCCGGGGACGTACGGAGCGAACTCGGGGTGCGTAGGAAACATGTCGACGGATAAAAGGTCATCGCCGTGGTGAAGCCGGACGCCGGGGGTATCCGCGCACGGAGGGTTGGCGCAACAGGGCAGCCCCACGCAGCAGGCAGGCTCGCCGGGCCCATCACACGACTTTCGCACGGTGGGAAGAGACAACGTGCCGTGACCCCCGGATTGGAGATTGACCGACTCCCTGACCACGGGGATGTTGACGGTAGCGAGACCCAGTTGCCAAAGTCTTGCCGTGCTGCCACACCCGAACTGCGCGAGGTGTGAGTAACTTCCGGGCGGCTCCAGGGGATAGAAGATGTTGTCGGCAGGCTGCGATCCAGCGTATCCCCAGTTCACCGGGGGATTCGAACGGCTGCTGGGGTCTCCGTGCGCCACATGCGTGCGCCACCAATCCGACAGCGCCCAGACGGTGGCCGATTGCGTCGGCTTGATGATCTTCGATTGAGCCAGGAAATCGTAGACCCTGCGCGGATTTCCAGGCGAGGCAGCACCCCCATAATAGTAAACACCGGCCGAGTTGGAACCCGAAACATAGAGCAGGTGATCCGGGTCTACGGCCGTCAGGTGCAGCGTCGCCTCATCTAAGGCCTCCAGATCCCATGCTGGATCGACTACGGAGTGGAGTCCCGCCGCGTGAATGTTGAACCACAGAGCTTGTGCCACGCTCTCCACGTAAATGTCTACAGCTGCATGCTGGGGAATAAGTGGAATGGTGTTGAACAAAACGGTCGCGCCGAGCGGATCGGAGATCGGGAATTCGCGCCCCTGCTCCAAAGCGAACAGGCAGTCGCCCAGGCGCTGCTGTGTTGGGCAAGCGAACGGGGGATGCCCGGGCCACGCGCAATCACCGTAGCCGCCCGTCGCTGGCCAAGAATCGAAGGCATAGAACGTCGTGGGGCATGTCTGGTTCTGCGGGCAAGTATTCGCCGGCGGCCAGGACATGACGCTCTTAATCCGCCCGCTGTTCGCGGCCAGCATCGCACCGTAATCCGTCGCGGGATTCGTCGGGTCGACGTTGGCGCGAGTAACATATCGAATCTTGGCCTCGAAGGTGTTGTTCACGGAATCCAGATCAGGGAAGTTCAAGAGATCAAGCGTCGCCCGAATGGTGTGAAGGCCCGCCTGATCGAACTCCGGAAAGTTGATGTTGGTCGTCGGCGCGATATAGACATCGCAGAGACCCGTGACGCAAGCCCCCGTCTGGCACGTGCCCGTCGAGCAATCGACGTTGGGACATGTGCCGATGTCGCACCCCGCCTGAATCGTCGGAAGCAGTTGGGACGAGGTTCCCACCAGCGTGCCCGCGCTGTTGTACACCCGAAAGATGACCGGCATGTTCGGCGGGGTATCCATGTTGCCCACATTGCGAACGGTGAAGTACACCCGCTTTTGGCCGTTCTGCTGCATGATCCCTGCGACCACAGACAGATCAAACCCCGTCCGCGTCGGCGCGCTCAGATCGATCGACATGCTCTGGTCGAATTCGTTCAACTCCGCGACGGCGTTATCCGGGTCGATCACAGTCAGAACGCGTCGACGCGCGCCGTGGATCCGCACCCCGGCATCCAACTCCGCGGACTCGCCCGGGTCTCGCAAGGACACCGGCCAAGCCGTGGACAAATCGATGTCCGCCGCGGTCCAGTGGTCCACGAAAACACGCAGTCGTCCGGCGGAGCTTGGCACGGCCGCCGTTCCGCCGTTCTTGACTGTGATGAAGAGTTTTCCGTCGTACGTCAGACGAATCTGCTCGACGAACAGGTTGCACCGCGTCGGCGGCGTTGCCAAAACCGCCGACGGCGTGAACAACGGCTGCGTCAATAGAACAACGATGGGTGCGAACGACCGCGTGTTCATCCCGCTCCTCCTTCTGTTGTAGCTCGGTTGCACACCGCGAGGATCGTCGGAAGGATCCCGGAACGCGGCGGCGGATCGTTCAGAATCATAACGAACCAAGACCGTTTGTAAAGCGCGGAGATCCCATGTTCGGGACCGTATCGAGTCGCCCTTGATCTCGGCAGCGCCACGCCGGTCACTGTGCATTCGCGCGAACCGCAAGACAGGCGCCTACGACGGGATGCCGTTTTCTTGTGTCGGGTGGAAACCACCGTGGCACCCGCAGACGCCACGCGCGCACGGACAGACCTCGCCATGATTTTCGGCGCGTCGCCTTCGTCTGCGCGACGCGACTGAAACCGGTCACGCGTTGGCGTCGGCGGTCGGAGCTGCCGCCAATGTGGTTCCGCCGCCTCGATGCGTCGACTCTAGTCGTTGGCCCACCCCCACGTCACCCTCGACCGGTCGCGCGCCAAGAGCCTCAGCGTCAACCGGGTGACACTATTTACCGTGTCGCAAGTCGGGAAGGCGACGGCCACCAGCGGAATTCGAACCGGCGACCGTGTTCTCGACGTGGAAACCGCATATTCCGCTGAGAGACTCTACCCGCCGACAGAAAGCGTTGGACTCTTCCGCGTGAACATAGACGAATCCGCTCGCAAGCAGCTTCCTTCAAGGAGTGTGGCGGGCGGACTCGCTCCTGGTCACCGCGAAAGAAAGCTGCATTCGACGTCGCCAATTCGGAGGACCACGGGCGAGCCGCTGTGTACGCAACTCGCCGGTCCAATTGAAGGGACTCGGCTTCAAGGGCGGCCATGCGCCAGCGCGTCATTCACCCTGGGTTCACGCACGTTCTGTGCCACAGCAGCCCAAACGCTAAAACCTTTCGGACCCCATCCTACATACCTGACCGGCGTCGGCGCCCCGTGGGCCCGTAAGCGCAGGTCCACCTCCTAACAAGTTCCGTTCGCCGATCCAGGAGTGGGTGAGATGGCTCAACGTGTGGGGGTTTTCAGGTAGCCCTGCAGGGGTGGGTTGTCGACCGCAACAGAAACCCCATTGGCGGACGCAGGAACCGGATCGTCTCCCGTCCCCTACCGCTTCCCCGGCGGACAGGTCCCCGAAGATGCCGCCTGTCGCATGGGTTCGCGCCGAGGAACGGGCCGACGGGACAATGCGCCGTGAACGTCTGCGCGCAGCCGCATCAATTGCGCATTACCGGGCCGCGGCGACATCGACCCGGATGACGAAGCACTGTCGGCTTGGATACCAGACGCATTTCTCGCGGTATCGATTCCAGGTTCGTAGCCGGATGTACTCCCGCCGGCCGCGAATGTGTTGATGCACCAATACGGTACGGTTCTCGCCCTAAGGGACGGCGGCGAAGTGCTCCATCCGTTTCGGAGTCCGCTGTCGGCGCGTATTGGCGAGCGTTGTACTGCTTCTCAAAATCCCGATACCAATCGGGTTCCTCGCCGAATGGCGTTCCCGACGCCGCCGATTCGATGGCGCGGGCGAGACCCCGGGCGCACTCCTGCGGAACCACGAAGTATCGCGGCGACGGGTACCAGCATCCCTTCTTTCGATGCCGGTTGAACGTCCGCAGGCGAACGAAAGTTCTCGCTCCGTGGTGGCGCAGAAACACCAGCACCATGCGACGGCGGGTCCACGGCACCGCGCCGATGAACTCATCCACAGTCTCGAAGATCGACAACTCCGGTTTCGTTTGCGTTTCCTTCATGGCCCTTTCCCTCAACTGTGATGCAATGTGTCACCGTAGCGCGCGCCCCGCGCGTGGAAAGCTCGTCGGCGGCCCGATGAGATAGCCTTCCGATCCTATTCCCGTCCGCAAGAACATTCCAGACCGCTTCTCGACGTACTGGATCGCAATGTGTAACCACGTGCGCACGCGCGACGTGGCGCCGGGTTGTCGGCTCACCGACGAGTCCGCCTTGGCTGTGACCGAAACGTGGCAGCAACCTGCGGTGATTGATAAGAGCGATCATGCCCAACGGTGGCCGAAAGTGAAATACTTTGGATGGCGTCAGCGGCAAGCCCCGAACGTCATTTGGCGGATCGTGGCACTCGGCCAAAATGTCTGATCCGAACGAGAACAAGAACCAGACACTTCCATGCGTTGTTGTTCGCGCCTCGCGCGCGACCGGCAGGAGGCCACGGTGAATGCGTTAGGGGTCTCCCGCGCCTGTACGCGCGGGGCGAACGCAAAGCCGTCGCGCAGACTACCGCACCGCGACGCTCGCTATTGTCGCCGAATGCTCCGGGTTCCGGCGTGAGACGAAACGATGTGAAGTTCGCGGGAAAACACCGATGCGTCCGCTGGGCTGGCGAGGTAGCTTCTCAGGTACGCGCGACGAGTCGGGCGGAAATCCCGACGAGGTATCCGCAGACACCCAGGCTAACCCGCTCGACTGATCGCGGAATCCTCGAAGGAACGGTCAAGATCGGTTGTATTTCGCGATTCGATACCGATACCTGGCCGGCCGTCGGCGTTACGCTGACAGCCGGTACGATCGCGACGGGAGATGTAGGAATGCCCTCCGTACGCCCGCGCGTATGACACCGGTGTCTGAGACCGAATCGCTCGCAGCTTTCCGAATCAGAAGCCGGTCCGCCGAAACGACGTTGAGATCGCACGTTGGCCGCGGATTCACCCACCGCTCACCACGACGCCGAATCCAGTTTCCGGCCGCAAGATCGGATCCGGGGGTGTCGCTGGACCAACCGGCTCCGTTGCGTTCGATTTCGGGCCTTGCGGTTGGGCACCACGCCCATCCGTTGCGGCGCGTCTTGGAGGTCGTCGACCGCTGGCGAGTGCCCGCTCGCGTCTCTTGGCCCGATCGGGGGCTTCGGTGGCTGCTTGCGCGGCCCGGCTTCGGAGTGTGAACAACGGGCAAGCCGTCGCTTGGCAGAGTTCGACTTCCTTCGCTTCCCAACCCATGCACATCAGGCAGTGACAACGGATCGCCGCCTTCGATCTACCCGCGCGCGACTGCTCGTAGAGCTTCTGAAACTTGGCAGGCACTTGCAGTTGGGACCATTTCTCGCTCATCGGTCCGCTCCCACCGAGGTAGCACCCTCGACCAGACCGACAATCCGCGCGCGAATCGCTTCCGGCAGCGCCGGCCAGGATTGGAGAATCACGTCGAGGTCGGGGTCAGACGTGTGCGCAACGCCGCAACGGTCGGAACCGTCGTGGCACAAGCCTGACACAGCCGGGGCGTCGGCTTTTCGTAAGCGGCTTGTTTCTTCCGTAGTTACGGTTTCCGAGCAGCGGTCCACGGAACCGAAGGTTGCTGGTTCGAATCCAGCGCGGCGCAGTAACGAGACCTCGTCAGAGCCTACGTCTTCTGGGTGCCCCTGCGGTTGCTCTACTTGGTATGTTCCTGGAACCCATCCAGCCACATTCGGTCTTTGGCACCCGGCTTTGGAGACCGTGTTGGCACCAATCTGGCACACGCTTCCCTTCGCCATGAGTGACCGTCGCGAACGCTCGCTCGTTCGGACCGTTCCCCGTCGTGGTGGGTCTATTCGACAACCGGATTCGGTCCTCGACGACCTCCACCTCACGCGACCCCCGTCTCCTCCGATCCCGCGAACACCCGATGAGAAATGCGGGCTAGCAATCTGCGTGCCGCAGCGGCACGAAAAACACTCCTTTCGACAGGCCTTCGGCGGCACGCGGCGTGAAGGACGACCAACGGTTGGTGTTGGCCCAGATGGCGCAGCGGCGGGATACGCTTGAGAAGGGCGCGGGCTGGGCGAGACGGCAGGCACAAGATGATGACAACGCACATCCTCAACGGGCAAGCGGCGTCTGGAGTTCGCGCGACCGCCCAGAAGGCGGCCGTGCTCGTCGGCGCGCTCATGGTCCAACTGATCCTGGGGACGGTTTACGGCTACAGCATTTTCTGGCAGCCGCTGCAAGCGAAGCTCTGGCCGCCGATCGTCACTGCGAGCCAAGCGAACGCGCTCGCCCTCGCGGACGGACAGCCTGCCGCCAGTTCTTTGATCGTCGCGGACGCGGCGGCGGCGACTCGCGAACGCGAGCACCGTTCCGGTGTGCTCAAGTACGCCTTCGCGATCTGTTTGCTCGCGTTCGCGGCTTCGATGGTGATCGCGGGTCGACTGCAGGACTTGAAAGGACCACGGTTCACCGCATCCCTCGGCGGGGTCATGTTGGGGATCGCGTTCCTCTTCGCCGGAGCCATGAACACGCTCGCCGTGTTCTACGCTTGCCACGCGATTCTGATGGGGGCCGCGGTGGTGGCGTCGCTAACGTTGATCGAGGTCATGTCGCCGAGCGCGGATCAAGACCGAGGGCGAGTGCTGAAGTACCTCCCCTTCGGAGTGATGACCGCCGTTGTGGTTCTGGGCGTCCTGCTGGCGCAAAACTACATCTCGAACAGCCCCGGCAACAAGGTGCTGTTGTTGTGGGGCACCATCGGTTTGCTGGCCGGGATGGGGATCGGGTTCGCCTACGTTTGCCCCATCGCGGCGCTGGTCAAATGGTTCCCGCAGCACAAGGGTCTGGTCTCGGGCGTGGCCGTCGCGGGGTTTGGACTGGGCGCCTACGTCATTTCCGGTCGGACGCGGTTTGGCGGCGTGGGTTTCATCGAGTCGCACGGCATCGAGAGTTTCTTTCGAGTGCATGGCATCATCGCCATCGTGGTGGTTTGCGGCGGAGCCATGCTCCTGAGGAACCCTCCGACAACGGCGACGCGACCGATGACCGATCACGGTTCCGCGGAATGCGATTCGACCTGGCGAGAGCTGCTCCGTTCCGGACGGTTCTACGCGCTCTGGGTCATGTTCTTTAGCGGCGCGATGGCCGGTCTGATGGTGATAGGGATTCTCAAACCCTTCGCCGGGAGTCAGCTTCTGAGGACGGTCGAACAGATCCAGGGCGCGCTCTCGGAAACGGCGCGAAACGAGTTGCTTTTGAGGGGTGCGACGGCGGTGGGCGTGCTGTCGCTGTTCAACGCCGCCGGGCGGGTGATCTGGGGTTGGCTCTCCGATCGGGTGGGACGCTCTGGCACCATGACGGCGATGTTCGCGCTCCAGGGGATTACCCTTCTGAGCCTCACCACCTTGGATACCGAGCTGGAACTCACCATCGGCGCGGCGTGCGTGGGGTTCAATTTCGGCGGCAACTTCGCGTTATTTCCGTCGCTGACCGCCGACCTGTTCGGTTCCAAGAATTTCGGGGCCAACTACGGCTGGGTGTTCACGGCGTACGGTATCGCGGGCGTGCTGGGGGTTTGGGCGGGGAACACGGCGCAGCTGCTCAGCGGAAGCTACTTCGGCGCCTTCGCCGTCGCGGCCTGCTTCTGTTTTGGTTCCGCGTTGTTGTCGTTGTGGATCGCCCGCGCTCGCCCGGTTGCCGCGAACGCGGTAGGACCGAACGTTTGCCCGGCTGGGTGTGCATCGTCCTGAGCGAGAGGATCCGAACGATGGCAGCGCTGATTTGTACGTCACAAGGCAAGCGGTCGGAGTTCTCCGCGGCTCTCACGATGGGCGATGCGTCGGTGTTGAGCAGAACTGTAGCAGAGCTACGATCCATGGAACTCCCGCTCGGTTTCGAGTCAAGGCGACAGTTCCAGAACCGGTCGGCGCGGATCACATTCCGTTGTCGAAGAAATGGACTCGGGAGATTCCTGGCACGGAGCTTGCACGCATGATCCCTCAGAGCGCAGTCGTGGCAGGAGCGGCCTCTAGAGCCGGAGGCGCATCGCGATTCTAGGGCTGCGCGGTCGTTGGGTTGAGGAAACGGTCATGGCCCCACCGAATTCCACGGTCACTCTGCAGAGAGATCGCTTGCAGGCCCTGCTGGACGCGATTCGGGTCCAGGGATTCCTCACTCTGGGTCCGACCGTGCGCGATGCGGCCATCGTGTACGACGAAATTCAGCGCGTCGAAGACCTTCCCATCGGCTGGACCGACGAGCAGGAGGCCGGAACCTATCGTCTGAAACGGCGCAACGATGCCGCCGTCTTCGGTTACGTTGTCGGTCCACAGTCGTGGAAAAAGTATCTCTTTCCGCCGCATACTCGGATCTGGGAGGCCGTTCGAGTAGGAAACTCGTTCCGCTTTCTTGAGACGCCGATCGACGCCGCGCCGCTGGCATTCCTGGGTGTTCGATCGTGCGAGCTTCACGCCTTGGCGATCCAGGATCGAGTGTTCATGGACGTCGATCCAGCCTATCGGGCGCGACGTGAGAAGCTGTTGGTCGTGGCGGTGCAATGCGGACAGGCGGGGCGGACCTGCTTCTGCGCCTCGATGCCCGCCGGTCCGGGAGCCGGCGACGGGTTCGACCTGGCGCTTACCGAAATCCTGGGCGGCTCGGAGCACTATTTTCTCGTCGAGATCGGCACGGAGCGCGGAGCGCGGATCATGGATGGGTTGCCGCATCAGAAGGCGAATGACGATGCGCTGCGGGCAGCCCAGGCCGCAACCGAACAAGCCACGTCGCAAATGGGGCGCTCGATGCACGCGACCGACGTGAAGGATCTGCTATACCGCAACTACGAGCATCCGCAATGGACCGACGTCGCCAAGCGTTGCCTGACCTGCGCGAACTGCACGATGGTGTGCCCGACCTGTTTCTGCAGCACGGTGGAGGACACGACGGACTTGAGCGGCGAACACGCCGAGCGCTGGCGGCGGTGGGACTCGTGCTTCGACCTGAAATTCTCTTACATTCATGGCGGAAACATCCGCTCGTCGCCCGCGGCGCGATACCGACAGTGGATCACCCACAAGCTCGCAACCTGGTGGGATCAGTTCGGGACTTCGGGTTGCGTGGGTTGCGGCCGGTGCATCACCTGGTGCCCCGTCGGAATCGACATCACCGCGGAGGTTCGCGCCCTCTACGAAAGCGAGGCTCAACATGGAAACCATTGACGCCATCATCGCCGAGCACCCGTTTTTCAAGGGATTGGACGACCAATTCCTGAAAGTGGCTGCGGGCTGCGCGCAGAACGTCCGGTTCAACGCCGGAGAGTACCTGTTCCACGAGGGTGACGAGGCCGACCGGTTCTTCGCGATTCGTCGCGGATCGGTGGCGGTGGAAATCTTTGTTCCCCAACGGGGGCCGGTAACCGTGCAGACCGCCGGCGCGGGTGAACTCGTCGGCTGGTCGTGGTTGTTCCCCCCGTATCTTTGGCAGTTCGACGCCCGGGCCATCGACATTGTCCGGGCCACGTCGTTTGACGGTGCTTGTCTCCGCAAGAAGTGCGACGCGGACCCGGCTATGGGCTATGAACTTATGAAACGGCTTGCGCAGTTGATTTCGCGGCGCTTAGAGGCGACGCGGCTTCAGTTATTGGATGTTTATGGACCCGCAACCCGATCAACCTGAACGGACGATCCACCCGCGTCTTTTCCGCGTCGGACGCAACCGGCGCGAGTTGCGGGACACGGTCACGTTGGAACTGAGCCCGACCGAGGGGATGCCGCTGTCGTTTTCCGCCGGGCAGTTCAACATGTTGTACATGTTCGGAATCGGCGAGGTTCCGATCTCCTGCAGCGGGAATCCGCTGGACCCTGCCCCGCTGACGCACACGGTACGCGCCGCGGGGGCCGCCACGCGTGCGATTTGCGCTTTGAAACGCGGACAGAGCGTCGGCGTCCGCGGCCCGTTCGGTGCGGGTTGGCCGCTGGACCGCGCCGAAGGCAAAGACGTTGTGTTGATCGCCGGCGGGATCGGCCTTGCGCCGCTTCGCCCGGCCGTTCATCAGATCATCGGGCATCGCGAGCGCTACGGCCGCGTTACGCTTCTGGTGGGCGCACGAACGCCGGCGGATTTGCTTTACGAAAGCCAGCTCAAGGAGTGGCGAGGCCACTTCGACCTCGCGGTTCACGTCACCGTCGATGCCGCCGCAAACGGTTGGCGAAGCGACGTGGGCGTGGTGACGACGCTCATCTCCCGCGCCGGTTTCGATCCCACCGATACGGTTGCGATGGTCTGCGGTCCGGAAGTCATGATGCGCTTCTGCGCCAACGAGCTTCGCGCGCGGGGCGTGCGCGCCGAAGACATCTATCTCTCCTTGGAGCGGAACATGAAATGCGCGATCGGTGTGTGCGGGCACTGCCAGTTTGGTCCGACCTTCGTTTGCAAGGACGGGCCGGTATTCCCTCTTTCGCGCATCGAGCGACTGTTTCGGATTCGGGAGGTGTAACGTGCGTGCCAGGCCCAAACTCGCGGTTTGGAAGTTCGCCTCGTGCGACGGCTGCCAACTCAGTCTGTTGGACTGCGAGGACGAACTGCTCGCGATCGGCGAGGCGGTGACGATCGCCAACTTCGCCGAGGCGTCGCGGGCCGTTGTGAAAGGGCCCTACGACATCTCATTGGTCGAAGGTTCCATCACCACGCCGCACGACGTGGAGCGGATCCACCGAGTTCGGCGGGCTTCGAAAGTTCTGATCACTATCGGAGCCTGCGCCACCGCCGGCGGTATCCAGGCGCTTCGCAACTTCAAGGATGTCAATCAGTTCGTGTCCTTGGTTTACGCCACGCCCAGTTACATTGACACGCTGAGCAAGTCCTCGCCCATCGCCGAGCACGTTGCGGTGGACTTCGAGTTGCGCGGATGTCCGGTCAACAAGCATCAGCTTCTGGAAGTTCTGAACGCCTTTCTTCACGGGCGCTCGCCGAACATCTCCGCGCACAGCGTCTGTATGGAGTGTAAACTTCGCGGCACGGTGTGCGTGATGGTCGCGCAGGGTATACCCTGCTTGGGCCCGATCACGCATGCGGGGTGTGGGGCGATTTGTCCGTCGTATCAGCGGGGATGCTATGGCTGTTTCGGGCCGAGTGAGACGCCGAATGTCCCCTCCCTCAGCGACGCCTGGCTCAGCGCCGGCGCCGCGCCCGCCGAAGTCGTCCGAGTGCTTCAGACCTTCAACGCCGCGGCGTCTCCATTCGCCGAGGGCGCGGCGGCGCTGGCCACGCGGAGGGTGAACGCGACGGGGAAGGGAGCGTGAACCATGCCGACTGAACCCACGCGCACGATCCAAGTCGACTACCTTGCTCGCGTCGAGGGAGAAGGGGCGCTCACCATTAAGCTCAAGGGCGACCGGGCGACGAAAGTCGAACTCCGCCTCTTCGAGCCGCCGCGCTTCTTCGAAGCGTTCCTGCGCGGGCGATCGCAGATGGAAGCGCCCGACATTACGGCGCGGATCTGCGGGATTTGTCCCGTCGCCTATCAGATGAGCGCTTGCCACGCGATCGAGAACGCCCTGGGCATCACGGTCGACGGTCCTCTCCGGACGTTGCGTCGTCTGCTGTACTGCGGGGAGTGGCTCGAATCGCACATTCTGCACATGTTCCTGTTGCACGCGCCTGATTTCCTCGGCTACGACGACGCCCTGGCCATGGCCAAGGATCACCCGGAGATCGTGAAGCGCGCCCTGCGGATGAAGAAGGCTGGGAACGCCATCGTGGCGATGCTCGGCGGTCGGGAGATTCACCCGATCAATGTTCGCATCGGCGGGTTCTATCGCGCGCCGGCGCGCTCGGAGCTCAACCAACTCATCGAGGAGCTGAAGTGGGGACGGGATGCAGCGATGGAAAGCGCGTCCTGGATGGCGGGATTGAATTTCCCGGATTTCGAGCGCGATTATGAGTTCGTTGCCTTGCGACACCCCAACGAGTATCCGCTGAACGAAGGGCGTCTGACTTCCAACAAGGGTCTCGACATCGCCGTGCAGGAGTACGACAACAACTTCACGGAAGAGCACGTAGCCCGATCCACGGCACTGCGCTACACGCGCAAGGAGGGCGGTGAGTACCAATGCGGTCCGTTGGCCCGGGTCAATCTGAACTTTGACCTGCTTTCCGCCGGCGCCCGACAGGTCGCAACGTCGATCGGCTTCACAGTGCCATGCACGAATCCGTTCAAGAGTCTGCTGGCGCGGGCGCTCGAGACCATTTACGCCTTCGAAGAAGCGATCAAGATCATCAACGAATACGAACCGCCCGCGCGACCGTATGTCGACGTTCCGACGAAGGCCGCAACCGGGTTCGCCTGCACTGAGGCGCCGCGCGGCATTCTCTTTCACCGCTACCGGTTGGACGCCGAGGGGATCATTCAGGACGCCAAGATCGTGCCGCCCACCGCGCAGAATCAAAAATCCATCGAGAGCGACCTGCGTCAACTCGCCTCGCGCCTCGCCAAACTCCCGTTGGACGAAGCCACCCTCCTCGCGGAGCACGCGGTGAGAAACTACGACCCGTGCATTTCGTGCTCGACCCATTTCCTCCGCCTCAACATCGAGCGGGAGGACGAGACATGATTCGGCGAGTCATCGGTCTGGGTTCGCTGGGAGGTGGAGATGATGGCGTGGGTTTCGCGGTTTCTCGACGCCTTCGCGAGGTCGGAGTACCGGAGGACGTGGACGTCTTGGACTGCCGGGCGCCGGACCGCCTTTCGTGGTTGTTGGAGGGCGTCGACGCCGCGGTGTTGGTCGACGCCGCCGTTGCTGGTGCGGAGCCCGGGGCCTTACTTCAAACAACGCCCGAAGAACTCGCAAGCGGCGATGTCGCGCCGTTGTCGAGCCACGGAATGGGGATCGGACAGGCCCTCGCGCTGGGGCGGAGTGTTTCGCCCGACGGATTCTGCGAACATGTTCATCTGCTGGCCGTGGTGATTGATCCGCGTAATGTCCACGGAAACGATCTGTCGTCGGCGGTCGCCGAGGCCGTCCCTCGTGCGGCAGCGATGGTCCTCGAAATGCTGGAGACATAATCATGCACGAATCGTCCATCGCCAAGCGGGTTCTCTCTGTGGTTCTCGATCGAGCGACCGCGGAACGAGCGTCACGCGTCGTCGCGGTCCGCGGACGGGTGGCTGAGTCCGAACGACTGTCCAACGAGAGCTTGGCGTTCCATTTCGCCGCTCACGCTGTGGGGACGATCGCGGAAGGCGCGGAGTTGAAGCTCGACGTTTCGCCTGTCTACGTCCGCTGCGACGGCTGCGGCACGGATTACATCCCCGAACATCACGTACGCCTGTGCCCGCGCTGCAACGGTTCGGAGGGACAACTCACCGGCGAAGAAGGCGTCTGGATCGAGGACGTCGATGTCCGTTGATTCGCGAACGTGTCGCGCTCCGGAGTTGGTGTCCCGCGACGGTTCGCGAGAAGCAGCCGTCGCCGCTGAGTATCGCTCCGACCCTTTGACAGGGCCGGTGATTGAACTTGGTTTGGACGGCCCGCCGACCCTGGCGTTGGGCGGGCATCTCAAGAGCACGATCGCCGTCCGAATCGGGTCGCGGGTCTTCCTGGGTCGACCTGTCGGAGATCTGAGCTGCGCGGAGAATCGAGACCTCTTTGCGCGGACGATCACCGAAATGCTCGCCGCACTCGGCGTTACTCCCGCGCTGGTCGCCTGCGACAGCCACCCCGATTACGCGTCGAGCTTCTACGCCGCCGAATACTCCGCGACGAAGGGCGTTCCCCTGATCCGCGTGCAGCATCACCATGCTCACATTCTCTCGGTCATGGCGGAGCATCGACTCGACGGCGAGGTGTTCGGTCTGGCCTGGGACGGGAGCGGGTTCGGCGAGGACGGGATCATCTGGGGCGGCGAGGCACTGCTCTGCGACGCCGGCGAGTTCCGCCGCGTGGCCCACCTGCGGCCGTTTCGTCTCCCCGGCGGCGAACAGGCGGTGCGCGAGCCGCGCCGCTCGGCGCTGGGCCTGCTGTATGAAATCATGGGCGAGTCGGCGATGGAACTCGTCGAGAATTGGTTTTCGCCGACCGAACGGCGTGTGCTCTCGGCCGCGCTGGCTCGGCAAGTCAATTGCCCGATCACGACCAGCATGGGGCGGCTCTTCGACGCCGTCGCGTGTCTTGCGGGTCTGGGCATGCGGAGCGGGTATGAGGGGCAGGCCGCGATGGCGTTGGAACACGCGGCCGATTCACAGGCGCCCGATCGTCACTACGCTCTACCACTTTCGGCGGGGAATCCCGCGGTCGCGGACTGGGAGTCAATTACCTTGCGGATTATGGCGGATCTCCGCGTCGGCATTCCGGTGGAAGTGGTGGCGATGAACTTCCACGCCGCGCTCGCTACCTTCGCCGTCGAAGCTGCGCGGAAGGCGGCGCTTCCGCGCGTCGCGCTCAGCGGCGGATGTTTTCAGAACGTATTGCTCAAGAAGCTGGTTCGCTCGCGTTTGGAAGACGCCGGCTTCCAGGTCTTCGAGAATCGACTCGTCCCGGCCAACGACGGCGGATTGGCCCTCGGGCAGGTTTTAGCGGCGTCCGCTCAAGCTCGGACGCTGCCGGATGTTCAGGAGACTCCGAATGTGTCTGGGTGTGCCGGGTAGAATCATCTCCGTGCGCGAAGAACCGTTGCGCACGGGCAAGGTCGACTTCGGCGGCGTCAGCAAGGACGTGTGCTTGGCGTTCGTTCCTGAGGCTGAAGTCGGCGACCACGTCATTGTTCATGTCGGGTTCGCCATCAGTCGCATCGACGAGGAGCAGGCACGCACGACCTTGGCGTATCTGGACCAATTAGGGGAACTCGCGGAGCTTCGCAATCCGGTGCCGCCATGAAGTACGTCGACGAATACCGCGAAGCGGGGCGAGTGCGGACTTTGGCCGCCGCGATTCATGCTGAAACCACCCGTGACTGGCGGATCATGGAGGTCTGCGGCGGACAGACCCACGCCATCGTTCGCTTCGGGCTCGATCAACTCCTTCCGAAAAAAATCACCTTGATCCACGGACCGGGGTGTCCGGTGTGTGTCACCCCACTCGAGATGATTGACCGCGCACTGGCGATCGCGTCGAGGCCCGGCGTGATCTTCTGCTCGTTCGGCGACATGCTGCGCGTTCCGGGGTCGACCACGGACCTGCTCACGGTCAAGTCCGCGGGAGGCGATGTTCGGATCGTGTATTCCCCGTTGGATGCCCTAGCGCTGGCCCGCGCCCATCCCGATCGGGAAGTGGTGTTCTTCGCCGTGGGGTTCGAGACCACCGCGCCCGCGAACGCGATGGCCGTCGTGCAGGCCCACAACTACGGCGTGACCAATTTCTCGGTGCTCGTCTCTCATGTGACCGTGCCGCCCGCCATCGAGACGATTCTCTCCAGTGACGGCAACCTGGTGCAGGGGTTCCTCGCCGCCGGGCATGTATGCACGGTGATGGGCTATGGAGAGTATCATCGCCTCGCCGCGAAGTTTAAAGTGCCAATCGTTGTCACCGGATTCGAACCGGTGGACATTCTGGAGGGCGTTCACCTCTGCGTGAAACAGCTCGAGGAAGGGCGAGCCGTGGTGGAGAACCCCTACGCCCGTTCGGTCCTGCCGCAGGGAAATGTGACGGCGCGTGCTCTGATCGACGAAGTCTTTGAGACGGTCGATCGTCCGTGGCGGGGAATCGGCGTGATCCCCGCCAGCGGCTACCGTTTGCGATCTCCATTCCGCGCCTACGATGCAGAATTGAAGTTCGCGGTGGAAAAGATCGTTGCGATCGAGCCCGAAGAGTGCATCAGCGGGTCTATCCTTCAGGGGCGGAAGACGCCGCACGAGTGCCCGGCGTTCGGCAGGCGATGCACGCCCGAATCACCTCTCGGTGCCACGATGGTGTCATCGGAAGGCGCCTGCGCCGCTTACTATCGCTACGCACGATTCGCGACGACGCCGTCAAGTTGCAACGTGCCTGAAGTGGGAGCCGCGACATGAAATCCGATGGTCTTTCACTCAGTTGCCCCACTCCGCTCGGGCGTCACGCGACCGTGCAGATGGCCCACGGCGGCGGCGGTCGCCTCATGCGCGAGCTGATTGAGCGAGTGTTTCTCCCGACCTTCGGCAGTCCGGCGGCGGCCGAGCGCCACGACAGCGCCGCCGTCACCTTGGGCGACCAACGCATCGCCTTCACCACCGACAGCTACGTCGTTCAACCGCTCTTCTTCCCCGGCGGAGACATCGGAAAACTTGCCGTATACGGTACGGTCAACGACCTGGCCATGTCCGGGGCGAAGCCTGCGTACCTCAGCGCCGGTTTTATCCTGGAAGAAGGACTTCCGTTTGAGACGCTGACCAAAATCGTACGCTCGATGGCGGACGCCGCGTCCGACTGCGACGTGGAACTGGTCACCGGCGACACGAAGGTGGTCGACAAGGGCAAAGGCGACGAGGTGTTCATCAACACCGCGGGGATCGGTCTGATTCCGTCGGGCGTGCAGATCCGTCCGTCGCGAGTGCGTCCCGGTGACGCGATCATCCTCAGCGGCGACGTCGGTCGCCACGGCGTCGCCATTCTGTCGGTTCGCGAAGGGCTGGAATTCGACACGGTCATCGAGAGCGACTGTGCCTCGCTCGTTTCGCTCGTCCAGGCGGTTCTCGCAACCGGTACGGATGTCCATTGTCTTCGTGATCTGACCCGCGGGGGACTTGCCTCCGCGCTGAACGAGATCGCCACCGACGCCCGCGTCGACCTGGAGATCGAAGAGGCGGCGGTTCCGGTCCAACCGTCCGTCGCCGCAGCCTGCGAGATCCTGGGCTTGGATCCGTTCTACGTTGCGAACGAAGGTCGTCTCGTGGCCTTCGTCCCGCGCGAATGCACCGACGGCGTTCTCGCGGCTATGCGCGGCACCGCCGTGGCCCGCGACGCCGCCGTCATCGGTCACGTCACGGCAGCCGGCGCAGGGCGCGTCGTCGCCCGCGGACCCTTTGGTCCCGCCCGATTGCTCGATCTGCTCTCCGGAGAGCAGCTTCCTCGCATCTGTTGAAGGCGGCCGCACTTCGGGCCACTCGATCCGAACGCACGGCTGGGCGTGGAAAACGATCCCCGACCTCGCATTCGCGGATTTGCCACGTGGTGCTTTGGCCGACTCTCGCGCGTCGATCATGCGTCGGAGAGGATCCCAACGCGCGAAGCGTTTTCGACATTGCAAGATCGCCGGGACCGCGACCCCGGCCCGAGCCGTAGCGGACGCCATGTCCGTCTCGGATCTCGCGTTTCACCCCGACCGGCTGATGGAAATACGCGCGAGGGACACTTGGCCGTGGCACGTAAAGTGCAAGGAGTGCAGGTGCCGTACCTGCGGGGGCGGCGAGGTGGGTTGGTGTGCGCCGGTTCGGAGTTGGCTGATGCGTGAATTCATCACCGGAAACCAAGCGGTGGTTCGCGGAGCGCTCCGGGCCGGATGCAACTTCTTCGCGGGGTATCCGATCACGCCGGCGAGCTCCATCCTGAGCGAATTCGTCGGCGCGTTCGCGTCCAACGGTTGTACGGCCATTCAGACCGAAGACGAAATCGCCGCCATTGGTCAGTGCATCGGCGCGGCCATGGCCGGCGCCAAGGCGCTGACCGCGTCGTCGGGACCGGGTTTGAGCCTGTACAGCGAGAACATCGGCTTGGCCCAGATGGGCGAGGTTCCCCTAGTGATCGTGGACTGTCAGCGCATGGGTCCAGCGACCGGCGGCGCCACCGCCACCGGAGAGGGGGACGTGCTCTTCGCTGGGCATGTTACGTCCGGCGGGTATCCGCTTCCCGTGCTGGCGGCGACGGACGCCGCGACCGCCTATCGACTGACGTACGAAGCGTTCAACATCGCCGAGCGTCTGCGCACGCCGGTAATTGTGCTGCTGTCCAAGGACATCGCGTTGACCCGACAAACGGTGGATTTGGGCAGGATCGTGTTGTCGCCTTGCGTGAACCGCACGATGTCGAACGAGGCAACCTTCAAGCCCTATGGCGTCGCTTCACCCGAGGGCGTCCCCGCGTTCGCGCCCATCGGTGGAGAACGATTGACTCGATTCACCGGTTCCATTCACGATGAGAACGGTTTGCTCACGACCAGCCGAGTGAAAATCGGAGCGACCTTGACCCACCTGCATCGCAAGATTCGAGCCGCACAGCAGACTCTTGAGATTGCGGATGAAGATCTTGACCCGAATGCGAAGATCTTGATTGTGTCGTACGGTTTGGCGGATGGCGCCGCGCGGGAAGCCGTTCGCAGCCTGCGTGCCGTCGGTCAACGAGTTTCCCACGTGACCCTCTACACGCTTTGGCCGGTACCCGAAAACGTCCTCCGTCGAGCCGCGACCAGTGAGGTCGATCGCGTCATCGTTCCCGAATTGAACATTGGGCTCTATTTCCGTGAGATTCAGCGCGTTCTGCATCATCCAAGAATCGTGTCTCTGCCCCGATACGACGGCGGGCTGATTTCGCCCGAGTCGATCGTCGAAACCGTCGAGGCCGGCGCGCGAACGGAGCCAGTGCCATGTCGATCGTGACCGCCAAGCGAGCGGACATGTGTTACTGCCCGGGCTGTTCGCACGGGATGATTCTCGAGGCGCTGGGGAAGGCGATCGACCGACTGGGTCGTCCAGCACGCGAAGTCTGCATCGTCTCGGATATCGGGTGCATTGGAACCGCCGATCGCTATTTCTCCTGCCACACGTTCCACGGATTGCACGGTCGATCCATTTGTTACGCCGAGGGCATCCAGCGTGCGCGACCCGAACTAATGGTGATCGTGCTCATCGGCGATGGCGGGTGCGGAATTGGAACGGCGCACTTGGTTCACGCGGCGCGGCGGCGGGGGAACATCAAGATCGTGGTGTGCAACAATTTCAACTTCGGAATGACCGGAGGACAACACTCGCCGACGACGCCGTGCGAGGCAAAGACCACGACCACCCCGGGTGGAGCCTCGGACCACCCGTTCGACATCTGCGCGACGGTGGCCGCCAACGGGGCCGCCTTCGTTGCACGGCAGGACGTGTTCGATCCGAGTCTGATCGACCGAATCGAACAGACCCTGCGCACTCCCGGCTTTGCGCTCATCGACATCTGGGAACTATGCACGGCCTATTTCGTGCCTGCGAACCGGTTGAACCGCGGCAGTCTCTCGGAGCTGTCGAACCGATTGGGCATGCCCTTCGGGATCATCCAGCAGCGCACGGAGTCCCCGAACGCGAAGAACACGGAACACACACATACCGCGCACGCCAAGAAGGCCGCGTTGACCAACCCGCCGGTCGCCCCGGCCCTGCCGTGGCCCCAGCGGCGAGAGATCTGCGTGGCCGGATCCGCCGGACAACGGATCCGCTCCGCCGTCGGCGTGATCGGCGATTTGGCCGTCGCATCGGGGCTGTTCGCCGTGCAACAAGATGACTTCCCGATCACGGTGCGCAAGGGCTTCTCGGTTTCCAGTCTCATCGTCGCGCCCGACCCGATCCTCTACACCGGCATCGATTGTCCTGACCTCGTGGTCCTGCTTTCCTCGGACGGGGTCGAACGCTTCGGCGACCTCTCGACGTTGGCAAACACAAGCCTGGTGGTGATCGACGACGCACTAGAAATCGGGCCGACGGCCGCGAAGGTGATCCGCGTAGATCCTTCCGTGTGGGACAAGGAGCTTACGAAAGAGGCCGTATCTCTCGCCATCGTGGCGTTCTCGCTGGTTGTCGCCGGATTCATGGCGCCGGAGGTTCTGCACCTCGCCGCCGAAGCGACGTTGGTGGGTTCTTATCGCGACGAGAATCTGCGAGCGATCCGAGCGGGGAGCACTCGAACGGAAACCGCCACGCGTGGAACGTGCGTCCATGTCGTGCGAGGAAGGTCATCATGATTCGTGAAAGCCGGGTGGATTCGAACCTCAACCGTTTGTCGACGGCGCTGGGAACAGGACTCGTGATTCGCCCGCCGGCCAGCGCCGAGGACGTGGCGGAGCTTGAGCACCTCGTCGGACCCTTGCCTCGCGAGTACGCGATCTTCCTGGTGACCTGCAACGGTTTGCGCGTCCGGACGGCCGCGATGAAGAATGTGGCGGATTGGCATTTGTGGCACTCCCAAGAGATCGTCGCGTCGATCCTCAATCCCCCGGGGCCCAACACGCCATCGGGGCTCCTGCCGTTTTGTGGCGACCTAACCGGGATCCGCGATTGCCTTGTGACCGGACACGGTTTGGCGGAAGGTGCCGTGGTGCGCTGGGATCCCTGGGCGCCGGGTGTTGAACTTCTCACCTCGAGCTTCGGCCATTATCTGCACCGTTGGACGGACTACATGATTGGAAGATTCGCAAAACCCCTCGACGCGGTCGCGAAGGACGGTCCCACGTTCGATGCGAAGTACATCGGGACTGGGGATCGGGATCTCCTCACTCTCCGCGATCGGAATGGCGTCGCCGAGTGGTTGCACGAGCTGGACCACATCGTCGCCAGCGGCGATGATTTCGAGTAGGCACGCGAGCCAGGATCCGCGTCCATCTCGCAAGTACCTTCCGGTCTGATGAATACGAACCGCAAACATGATCCGCGATTCGACGCGTCCGCGCCTGTCCCTCCCGAGTGTTCCGTAGACATCGGGAGCGAACGAGTCACGAATTGTGTCATTGAGCGCAGGGCGGAAGTCCGCCGCACGCGAGCGTCAATCGGGACCTGGCCCGCGGGACGTAGCCGCGATGCAAAATCTTGCGATCTGTTATTCCAACGTGGCGGGCATGCGAATCATGCCCCTGGACTTTCGGTCGGTGATGGAACTGCTGGGCTGGGCGGTCGGGCCCATGCTGCCCCTCGTCCCGAAGTTCATCCCCTGGGAGGCGGCACGCGAGGTGATCACCAAGATGCTTGGCTGAGGCATCTCGGTATGAACAACCCGGTCCGGCCCGCGGCGAGTCATAGGCCAGGGGCCGACCGGCGATCGCGCCAATTGGATGCAAGTCGGTCCGCGTAAGGATCGATCCAGTGAACCAACTGACGGCGCCTCCCGATTCGAGCGAGAGTAGGGCTGCGCGGTTCATCGGCGGTAGAATGCCGCCCATGGACGACCGGGCTCGGATGGAGCAGATCACCAGGGCCATCGCCGGCGATGCCGATGCGCTGCAACTTCTTCTCATCGATCGCCATGCGGCACTTCTTTCTCGGATTCGGGACCAGCTGAGCGGCGCCATGAAGCGGCAACTGGATGCCGAGGATGTTGCCCAGGAAGCCTATGCGAGGGCTTTTCAATCGGTGAGCACGTGCGCATTCGAGAATGCATCCGCGTTCTACACTTGGCTGGAGAGCTTGGCCATGAACGCCCTCCGCGATCAACACCGCTTCCTGCGACGAAAGAAGCGGGACGTCCAGCGCGATGTCCACACCCTGGCGCGCCCTTCCGAATCCTATGATCAGCTCTTCGACCGCATCGCCGCGACCGACAGCACGCCGAGTCGAAAACTCGCCCGCGTGGAGGCGAGTGCGACGGTCATCTCCAGCCTTGCGCGGCTGACCGAGGATCAGCGCGACGTCGTCCGGCTGCGCTTCCTCGAAGGTTGGGCGGTCGCGGACGTGGCCGCCCAGCTCGGCAAGACCGAGGCGGCGA
>ORJL011009351.1_pt1 | contig 27231 bp, 21 predicted proteins | sample 1779941 | NCBI WGS metagenome assembly ORJL01 (sample SAMEA104232317, study PRJEB22302) | groundwater metagenome | biome: forest; feature: aquifer; material: groundwater | place: USA | collected 2011-08-07 | depth 5.8 m
GTTGTTACTGCGGAACTCTGTGCCAATGCCATGCTTGATACTAACACGAGAGCTAATACTACTAACATGAAATTCTTCATGCGTTACTCCTTGATTAATTAATTAATATATAGTGAATTTGAATGAGTTGAAATAAAAAACGTGAGGACTATCACATTATTGTCTCCAATCACTAATATTGAAGACAATGCGAATTTACAAAAATTCTTTTAAATGCAAAACAAAAGTACGGTTTTTTTAAACTTTTTTTTCTCAAAATGGAAGAAAAACACCTTTTTTATCAGTATTGATAATAAAAATATACATTTAGATGCATTTTTTGCATAAATATACATTTTCATAAGTGTGGTTCAATGAACAATACATAAGTTATTTCTACTGCATTGCGTTCATACGTGTATTACTTACACTTTCAATGCTCTAACCATCTCATCTTGTACAACACCATTACTTGCAAGAATTTCTGAGTTATATAAGTCAAATTTACCCCCTGAGAAATTGCTTACCTTCCCTCCCGCTTCCTCAACAAGTAACACACCTGCCGCCATATCCCACGGATTCAACGCTACTTCCCAGAAGCCATCGTACCTGCCGCAGGCAACGTATGCTAAATCAATTGCGGCGGAACCCATCCGGCGAACTGCCTGTGCTTTCATAAGGAAATTCACAAATCGTTCTACTGCGTTATTTGGGTTTTCTACAATATTATAGGGGAAGCCGGTAACCAGTAAACTTTTGTTGAGTGTCGGAGTTCTTGAGACATGAATTCGCTTTCCGTTCAAAAAAGCGCCCTTCCCTTTTTCTGCAGAAAACATCTCGTCAAAATTTGGGTCGTAGATTACACCGCAGACAAGTTCACCTTCATGCTCAACTCCAATAGAAACACAAAACACGGGAAGTGAATGTGTAAAGTTTGTTGTTCCGTCAAGAGGATCTATTATCCATTTAGTTTTGGATTTGCCCTGACTACCGCGTTCTTCTGCAAGTATCTCATGGTTTGGATATCGTTTCTTAATTATTTGTACAATAATCTCTTCGGATTTTTTATCTACTTCAGTGACGAGATTTCTATCGTGCCCGCCTTTTTGTTCAATGGTTTTTATTTTACCGACAGACTGTTTTAATAATTTTCCCGCTTCTCTTGCGGCTTCAATTGCGACCTGTACCATTATTTCGTGCTTTCTTCTTTGATCCCACTTTTTCTTAATAACTTATTCAACCTGCCTGAAAATTTTCTGTCAAATTTGAATGTGACTTTGATTGAATTCTCTTCATATTCTTTTTCAGCAATCTCTGCAAACTCATGCAATTTTGAAATCAACCCATAATCCGATTGATCGATATGGATTGTTTGCTCAATTAATTCGTGTTCGAGAACCTCAAGAATGCAGTCATGCAATTGAGTCATGTTTATCCCACGTTGAGCGGAGATAAAAACAGATTTCTCATATTCCATTTGGAGGAATGAAACTATGGAACGTTCCTCAAGTTTATCTATTTTATTGAAGACCATCACAGTTGGCTTTTCAGCAACACCTAAATCCTGTAAGGTTTCTCGTACTACCTGAAGTTGTTCTTCAAATTGCGGGTGGCTAACATCTACTACATGCAAAATAACATCGGCTTCCACCACTTCAGCAAGTGTGCTTCTGAATGATGCAATAAGATGCGCCGGGAGTTTGCGGATAAATCCGACAGTATCAGATAAAAGAATATTTTTTGTTTGCGAGATCGCAACCTGACGTACGGTTGTATCTAATGTGGCAAACAGCCTATCTTCAATAAATACATCGGAACCGGACATTTGTTTGAGTAACGTTGATTTACCCGCATTTGTATAGCCAACTAAGGCTACACGAGTCCAATCATTTCGTTTTTTTCGCTGTTCAGTGCGTTCAATACTAATTTCTTCTAATTTTTCTTTAAGAAGTTTGATACGCGTACGAATAGCACGCCTGTCAACTTCAAGCTGAGTTTCACCGGGACCTTTTGTACCTACACCGCCATATTGTTTGGATAAATGCGTCCATTGACGTGTTAATCTTGGCAAGAGATATTGAAGTTGGGCAAGTTCTACCTGAGTCATTGCTTCTTTTGTTTTTGCTCGTGAGGCAAAAATATCAAGGATAAGACCGCTCCTATCAATGATTTTGCATTTTATAATCTTTTCAAGGTTTCGCACTTGCATAGGAGAAAGATCATCATCGAAAATCACCATCGGGATTTTCTCTTGCTCAACAAGTTGAGCGACCTCGATTACTTTTCCGGAACCGAGGTATGTACCGGGTTCTATGCCGTCACGTTCCTGTACAATGGTATGAGCAACCTCTACCCCTGCTGTATCGGCAAGCCGGATTAATTCTTCAAGGTATTCCTTCACTTGATGACGACGAACTTTATACGTCACTAATCCGATAACGATTGCTTTTTCTATAGTTGAGGTTGAGTAGAGTTCCATTAATGATTAGTTATTTTCTGATTGTTTGATATGTCAAGATATCGTATAAGAATTGCAATGGTATTTAGTACACGCCTAAACTCATTGCTTTAAAGTTATGGAAACATTGTTGGAAACCATCGTTTTATAATTTTTTTCGATGCTAAAAATGCAATCAAAATCTAAGAAAATGATCACACACCCCTACCCCTAATGCTGTCAGGTTAAGAAAAAAAATTTGCATTAACGCTATATTGTTTTGTTCTCAAAAGCGTGACCATATGTGGTTAAGTCGTTTTCATTCTTAAACTGATAGTATTGGCTACGTGACCACCCCGAGCCCCTCCTCAATCGAAGAGGGGAGCGAAGGTGTTGGAGTGAATATTTTATGAGAATTCCTTAACCTGACAACATTAGGGTTATGTCTCTACATCAATTAGGTTGCTACTTGTCCCATCATTTGTTGCATTTCTTTTCTACTGTCGCGTGCAAGGTACATTTCAAGAAGAGCTAACAGCAATGCTATGGTTAAGCAATGCTTCCATAATTCAACTCCGAAACGGGATTCGGTGATAGTTTTTTGAACTTGTTCCGGCTCATCAAGCATTGTTATGGATGCAGGTTCGATACCGAATTTTTTCCAGAAAGTTTCAAGTTGATCGCTTGAAACCTTCCGTTCGTCTGATTCATTTTTATCTGTATTCACTGCTATTGAAGTCAGTAACTCTGTTTTATTTAAGAACTGATAAAATCCGGGTTGAGATAGTCTCTTTAAATTGACAGTTAAACTTGCTCCGGCATGCTTCACATCAGTAGATTTGATATTTTTTGTATCTGTCTCGGTTATTAACTCTTCCATTCCATCAGGAGAGACAAGTTTATACGAACCTGTTCGTAATGCAAGTGGAACATTCGGAAGAGTAAGTGTCGGAGAATCTCCTGTGATGTACGTATAATGTTCCTTTCCTACGGATGAAGCATACACAGCAGAACGATAAACTAAGGGTGCAAATAATCCTTTTACTGGGAAATCAGACCATAATAATGTGGGTGCAACCGAGAAAAAAAGTATTTTTCCATTACCAAACTTGTGTTCCGAAAGAAATGGAGAACCATCACTTAAAGTGATAATAGAGTGTGCCTCTTTACTGATACCCCTTCTGAGTGACTTCAAAATTGTGGGTGATTCCACTTTATCACGAGTATTGCGTTGATTCGGCTGATTCTTTTCAAAAACTGTTGCAAATACGGGATGCTCTAAATCAACCTCCTTAAAAGATAAGGATGATTGCGATTGAGAACTTCCCGTTACCCCTTCCACAGGCGATATGGATAATGTATTAATTAAGGAACGGCTTACTTCATCATTTTGATAGTCAGAAGTTGGAAAGAGAATCAATCCACCACCATTTTGAACAAAGCCTTTAATTTTATCAATGTTTGATGTGTTTAACCCTCCGGGGAATGAAACCATTAACACATCCATTGTATCTAACCCTAAAAATTGAAAATCTTTAGGCGTCACCTGACGGATATTGAAAAGCGATTGATTGATATCTTGTTCCCCTGAATGCATTGCAATAAGGGGAAGCTTGGTATCGGTTTGTGAATTTGTTACAATTCCGAGTGATATTTTCTCAGGAACATACACTGTAAAATTTCTTCTGTTATCTTCGTCGACTGCGTCATGCTCTATTTCAACATACCCTTTAATGAAACCGGATTTTTTTGGTGTAACTGTAAAGGTTAAAGCAGCTGAGCTCCAGGGTTCAAGTCGAACACTATTTTGAGCAACCCTTACGCCTTCGAGAAAAACACTGACGACATAATTTTGGATTGTGTTCCCACTATAATTTCTAATAGAGGAATAGATATTTACCGGTTTTTCTTTTTCAATAATTTGAGTTTTCACTTCAACGGAATCGACACACACATTTGACTGTGTTTCAGATCCTAATGTTGCTAGGAAGAACTTTACGTTAGTATCGAATAAAGCACCTGTTTGTCGTTGTGTAATTCGTTCGTTAAATAACGATTGTTGCATATCACTAATAATATAAATTTCTTTATTGGCATTCCTTGACTGTGTGAGGAGTTTGGCTGAAAGCTGTAACGCACCATCCAACGGTCTTGATATTGAAGAGACTTGAATATCGCTGATAAATTTCTTGAGAGTGCGGAAATCGTGCGACCCCTGACCTATTGTTGCTTCCGGTAAATCAGAGAGTTTAATAAAAAAGGCTTCATCTCCCTCATTGAGAAGATCGACAAGTCTACCTGCAGTTTCTTTTGCCTGTTTGAGTAATTCGCCCCGTTCATCACTTGCATTCATACTAAACGAATCATCAAAGATAAATACAACTGAGGAATGAGCATTCCCTCCTATCTTCCCTAAAATAGTACCACGGAAGGCAGGGCGTGCAAATGCCAGCACTATAAAGAGAACCAATAGCGTACGAATGATGAGTAAGAGCAATTGACGTATTTTCAGCTTTCTAATCTTGGTTTGTTGAAGTTCTTTCAAAAACCGGAGCGTACTGAATTCAATTGTGCGCAGTTTGCGGAGATTAAGAAGATGTAAAATAACGGGAATTGCCGCGGCAATCATCCCGAACAACACGAGCGGGTTAAGAAAAGTCATCCTACCAAATACCGAAAAATCTTAGATTTGACATATTTAACTAATGAGTGAAAAAAATCTCAGAAAAACAAGATTGCGAATGCCAATAAACTTTTGTATATTGCTCCGCTCTAATTCGGGATGTAGCGCAGCTCGGCTAGCGCGCCTGCCTTGGGCGCAGGAGGTCCCGGGTTCAAATCCCGGCATCCCGACTAGATTTATAAGTTATCTTGTTTTTAGAGTTTTATTGTTGGGTTCTCAGCCGAAGGCTGATGCGCCGCTGGCGCAAAATCCCGGCATCCCGACTAGATTTATAAGTTGTTCTGTTTTAGAGTTTTTTACTTGTTTGAATTCTCTGTATTCACCTGACAAGTCTGCAGTAAAACCCAAATATTTGTACTATTTTTAGCATTTTTACTTTTTTTCCTCTGCTAAGGACTCATATTTTTTAAGTTAAAAACTATGAGGGAATTTGAATCGCAGTCTCAAAACAATCTTCACAAAACATGGTATTTGTCTCATCATCCCACGATTCAAGTGAAAAAAAAGATGAAGATTGTATATTTCTGTTGCATTTTAGCTTCATTTTCATTACTTTTGGCAATGAAAACTTTCGCGAGAGTTTTCATCAACCACTATTTCTAAGGAATTTTTAATGGATAATCAGCATAGAATCCTCGTCGTTGACGATGAAGAAGCACTTCGGACAGTCCTGAGTGGCGAACTCGTTAATGAAGGATATCAAGTCGGTACAGCAGGAGATGGCGATGAAGCCATCACTCTGATAAAACAGCAGCCGTTTGACGTTGTTCTTCTTGATATAAAGATGCCCAAAGTTGATGGCTTTGAAGTTCTTAAATTCATCAAAAAGGATTATGCTTCAACGAAAGTTATTATGCTTACAGCTTTTGCTGATTTAAAAAATGCTATTGAATCAAAGAAACTTGGAGCTGAAGACTTTATCAGCAAACCATACGATCTGGTTGACTTACTGACAACCATTGAACGCGTATTGGGTGATTGATCTATTCATTGTAAAATGAACACGATCCATTTTGGCTCAACGATACAACATACTCATTGTAGATGATGAAGCATCATTAACAACCATTCTCAGAGAAGAACTTCAGAAGGGTGATACCTACGAAGTTGACCTCGCTTTCGATGGCGTTGAAGCCATCAACCTCATTCAAAAAAAACTTTACGACGTTGTCCTGCTCGACTTTAAAATGCCCCGAGTCGATGGTCGAGAAGTTTTAAAATTCGTCAAAGAAAACTCCCCCTCTTCCCAAACTATTATGGTCTCCAATTTTGCCGATCTTCAACTTGCTGTTGAGATGACAAAATTAGGAGCATACGATGTTTTAGGGAAACCGTATGATATCAATCAACTCGAACAAATTATTGAACGTGCGCTCGAGAGGAAAAAACTTTCAACCGAGAACAAACTCCTTCAAGAACAGTTACAGCGTAAAGCCGGTACATCGGAAATCATCGGGAACAGTAAACCTATTATCGATGTCCTTGTTTTTGGCAAGCGTGTTGCTGAAAGTGATTCGGTGGTATTAATTTTAGGTGCAAGTGGAACAGGAAAAGAACTGATTGCTAATTATATACACAAAAACAGTCCGAGAGTTTCAAATCCCTTTGTGCCATTAAATTGTTCATCTATTCCTGACACATTGCTCGAGAGCGAATTATTCGGGCATGAAAAAGGGGCTTTTACGAATGCGTATACGGCAAAACCGGGACTTGTTGAAGTTGCCAACGGTGGAACGTTATTTTTAGACGAAGTTGGCGATATAAGCCAAACAGTTCAGCCAAAACTACTTCGTTTCCTTGAAAACGGCAGTTTTAGAAGAGTTGGCGGTACGAACGAGCTTCATGCTAACGTGCGAGTGCTTTCTGCAACAAATAAAAATTTGCAAGAAGAAGCACGTGCAGGCAGATTTAGAGAGGACCTTCTTTATCGTTTAAATGTGTTTACTATACGGATGCCTTCATTGAAAGATCACTTAGAAGATGTCCCGTTATTAGTTGAATTCTTTTTACAAAAGAAATCAAAATCGCGACAACCAAAAAAAATCAGTAAAGATGCATTACATGCGTTAATGTTATATAATTGGCCCGGCAATGTGCGTGAATTAGAACACGTTATTGAGCGCGCCATTATTCTTTCAAGTTCCGATATTATTGAGGCATACGACCTTCACCTCACAGACCAACAACCGGAACAACAAACGAAATCATTCTCGCTCGATGATATTGAGAAACAACATATCGAACGGGTGTTAAAGATTTTCAAAGGAAATCGCTCAAAGGCTTCTGATGCGCTTGGCATTAGTCAGAAAACGCTTTACACGAAGATTAAAGATTATGAAATTGAGGTTGAATAATTTTAAAATTTAGAATTTGGATTCTAGATTGTTAACTTACAACCAATCATAGACACAAACACACTTCCCACCCCTTAAACATGTTGTAACAAATCCCATACACAACCTTAGTTCAGTTTATGAAAATCATTTTCTTGTTCTTCCTTCTTCCCTCCCTTCTCTTCACTCAAACTTCAATACGATTTGCCGTTATTGGTGACTTTGGACTTGCAGGCTCGAACGAGAATAATGTTGCTAACCTTGTTAAATCATGGAATCCTGAATTTGTAATTACAACCGGTGATAACAATTATGAAAGCGGTTCATCCACAACTATCGATGCAAACATCGGTCAATATTATCGTTCATTTATCAGTCCATACACAGGATCGTATGGCGCAGGTGATACTGTAAACAGATTTTTTCCTTGTTTAGGTAACCACGATTGGGTTGCTTCCGGCGCTAGTCCATATCTCAACTATTTTCAACTTCCCAGCAATGAACGGTACTACGATTTCGTGAAAGGTCCTGTTCATTTCTTTTCGATTGATAGCGATACCCATGAACCGGATGGTTATCGCGACACATCAAAACAGGCACGATGGCTTCACGGAAAATTAGATTCATCTTCCTCACCTTGGAAAGTTGTTTACTTTCATCACCCACCCTATTGCTCAGGGAGTTCACACGGCTCAAACACGGCAATGCGTTGGGATTTTAAGGGATGGGGAGCAAGTATTGTTCTCAGCGGGCACGAGCATGTTTACGAACGACTTGAGGAGAATGGCTTTCCATATATAGTCAATGGTTTGGGTGGAAAGAGTCTTTACTCATTTGGGACTGCCATACAGGGCAGTTTAGTTCGTTACAGAAACAATTACGGCGCTCAGTTGGTTGAGGCAACAGAAGACTCCATAACATTTACTTTTATAACTGTGGCTAACACTGTTGTAGATAGTTATACACTGCGAAAGAATCCAACAGCCATTCTGAGTGAACCTGAATCAACTCCGTTAAATTTTCAACTCAGCCAGAATTATCCTAACCCGTTTAATCCCGTTACTGATATTCGTTATCAGCTATCGGTTCATAGTTATGTGACGCTAAAAGTATATACGATGCTTGGAGTTGAGGTTGCTACGTTAGTCAATTCGTATTCTGCTCCCGGCGTTTATGAAGCAGTGTGGGATGCAACGAATAATCCAAGTGGCTTGTATTTTTATAAATTAACGAGTGAGAATCGTACGATTTCTAAGGGGATGGTTTTGATGAAGTAGGACTGTTGTTCACCTACTTTACATTTCTTCCTTCAATTTGCATGTCTCAATTTCATTCTCTACATTTTAGCATAAAACATTATTGTAATTTATGACTCAAATTAATATTAATACTCCTGACAGTAAAATAAAAGAGCAAACGAGCCAATTAGTTATTCAAGCAATAAGCAGAGAAAAAAGATTAATACAGTCTGCCCTTGAAAAGACGCTTTCTCATCTATCTCTTATGGAAAAGAAGTATTCTTTGTCATCGGAGGATTTTTATAGAAACTATACAAATGGCTCAACCGATGATTCAGATGATGTTGTTGACTGGGCAGGTGAGTATCAAATTTACCTTAGCCTCAATCTCCAACTTTCACAGTTAGAGGATATACAAGTGTGCAGTTAAGTGAGTATTTTTCCTCACTGCGAAAGCAGTTAACCGATTGCCCTTTTGTGACATCATTTGAACTTACTGAAGAATCACGGACTGCTCTTGAAGGTTATATTAAGGGTATTGTAACTTTCATTGACGCTTCAAAATTATATTTTCGAGAATATGTTTCGATTAAAAATTGCAACATCACACTCTATACATATTCTTTCCACTACTCAAAAGATTCACAATTAGTATTTCGATATGATAATACTCCTCATTATCCCAGACTGTCTTCTTTCCCACACCATAAACACTGTCAAGATAGCTCTGTAATAGATTGTAAAGAGCCCACACTAAAGGTAATCCTTGACGAAATTGAGGATACAATTCTTCAATCAAAGCTATGTTAGTTACAGTATAAAAGTAGCTGAATCAATTTTTCAAATCTTTTTAATTCTCCCCCAATTTTCTTACTTTTGGTGGCTACACAAGTATACACGCCCTGCTTTTAACTACTATTTTGGGCGTTTTTTAAGACTATGACGAAAGACCTCCCATGACGAAATTTCAAGGTGTTGATTATTATAATATGGATTCACTTCTTTCTGAAGAAGAAATCCTTGTCCGCAATACAGTTCGCGAATTTGTAGATGATGCCATCCTCCCGATTATCGAAAAATATTACCGCGAGGGAACATTCCCTGCCGAGTTAGTAGGCAAAATGGCTGAGCTTGGTTTGTTCGGCGCAACGCTCCCCGCAAAGTATGGATGCGCTGAGATGAATAACGTTGCATACGGTTTGGTAATGCAAGAATTAGAACGCGGCGATAGCGGCGTAAGAAGTTTCTGCTCCGTTCAAAGCGCGCTTGTAATGTACCCGATATATACGTTCGGTTCTGATGCGCAAAAAGACAAGTGGTTACCGAAATTGGCAAACGGTAGCGCTATCGGTTGCTTTGGTTTAACGGAACCTGATTTTGGTTCAAATCCCGGCGGCATGATTACCCGCGCTGAAGATAAAGGCGACCACTACCTCCTCAACGGAGCAAAAATGTGGATCACGAATGGAACGATTGCCGACATAGCGGTTGTGTGGGCAAAAATGGATGGTAAAGTTCATGGGTTCTTAGTCGAAAAAGGAACACCCGGTTTCACCGCTCCGGAAATGCATGGCAAACATTCGCTCCGCGCATCAATTACCTCAGAGTTAATTTTTGCTGATTGCAAAATCCCGAAAGAAAATATTTTCCCGAACACAGCGGGCTTACGCTCGCCTCTCATGTGTCTCAATCAAGCACGTTATGGTATCGCTTGGGGTGCAATCGGTGCGGCAATGGGTTGCTACGATTCAGCATTGAACTATGCTAAATCGCGTATTCAATTCAACAAACCAATTGCATCGTTCCAGTTGATTCAGGATAAACTTGTCCACATGGTCACTGAAATTACAAAGTCACAATTGCTCTGTTTACAGCTTGGTCGTTTAAAAGATAACGGTAAGTTACGTTTCCAGCAGGTATCGATGGCAAAACGAAATAACGTATATCATGCTTTAGAAATTGCCCGTGTCTCACGCGAAATTCACGGTGCAAACGGCATCCTCGATGAATACCCGATTATGCGACATAGCGCCAATCTTGAATCGGTGAAGACATACGAAGGCACACATGAGATGCATACACTTATTATTGGTGAAGATATTACGGGGATTCCGGCGTACGCGTAAGAAAGCACGATGCAGGATTCAGGATGCAAGTACAGGATACGAAATTCTTGATGTAGCATTCTTGCTTCATGTGTTGCTAATAAATATCATTTAGTTAAAACTGTTATTGTATTATTCAAATTTTTATTTTGTGAGCGAACAATTACACGAGAGCGGATATAGGAAGTTAGAGATTTACAAACTTTCTCATTCGCTCTCGATTCAAATACATAAAATGACTATGGGTCTACCTAAATTTGAGCTATATGAGGAGGGAAGTCAAATTCGAAGATCTTCCAAGTCGGTTCCATCAAACATTGTTGAAGGGTATGTCCTAAGAAAATACAAAAATGAATTTTTGCATTACTTGTACCGTGCACAAGGTTCATCGGAAGAAACAGTTCAACATTTAAAATTATTATTTGAAACCTGTTCCCTGAATGATGAGAAATTATTTAATGAACTCTTCGAATCATACAATCGATTAAACGCAATGCTTTATAGATTCATTAAAGGTGTAGAGCAACAACATGAAAAACCATTATACCTCCAAGAGCCCGAACCATTTTACTATACATCGACTGATCATTCAATCATTGATCCCCTTACATCAAATTTAGAATCAGAATTATAAATCAATTACCTTTATCATTTAATCCTGTATCTTGCATCCTGTATCTTGCATCCTGTATCATGAATCCTAATCGTATCTCCTCTCTTCGTTCTTCCTTTGAATCGCTCAATATTGATGCGTTCATGGTTACATTTTTACCTCATCTACGCTACCTAACCGGATTTTCCGGTTCTAATGGTATCGGGATAGTCACTCATCGTGGTACGTACCTTATCACTGATGGACGGTATGAAGAACAGGTGAAACGCGAAGCACTCGGCTGGACAACTGAAGTTGCTCACGACTATAATATTCTTGATATCATCAAGAAGAAACGATATTTTCGCGCAGGTATGCGTATAGGGTTTGATGGGAATACTGTTACTCTTGCACAGTACAATAATTATAAAAAAACATTTCCTAAAGTTTTCTTCAGACCGCGTGCCGAAGTCATTGAAAACATCACTGTTAGAAAAGATGATCAAGAATTATCATTGCTTAAAAAAGCAATCGAAATAACGGATAATGTTTTTACCGATATTCTCCCCCTTATTAAACCGGGTGTCATGGAGGCGGATATTGCGGCAGAGTTAACCTACCGTCATCGTAAATATGGAGCCGATTCAGACGCTTTTGAACCAATTGTCGCAAGCGGAACACAGGGAGCATTGCCCCATGCACGCGCTTCTGCCAAAAAAATTAAACATGGTGAAATGGTCACGTTAGATTTCGGATGTGTCTATCAAGGATATCACAGCGATTTAACAAGAACTGTCGCCGTCGGGAAACCATCAAAAGAGATGCATAAAATTTACCATGTTGTGTTAGAGGCCCAACAAAAGGCAATCGAAACGGCGAAAAGCGGTATGACAGGGAAAGAACTTGATGCTGTTGCACGTGAACATATCAAACAGCATGGGTATGGAAAATATTTCCAACATTCATTGGGACACGGCATCGGATTACAAATACATGAAGCACCAAAAGTTTCATTTACTAACAGCAAACCAATGCCCGAACGAAGCGTTGTAACGATTGAACCGGGTATTTATATCCCTAATCTCGGCGGCGTACGTATTGAAGACGATGTGGTTCTCTACAATAGCGGTGCAGAAGTCTTGAATCGTTCACCTAAAGAACTCATCGTATTATAGATAATTATACATGAGTCAATCAACACACAAGAGACCAATTCTTGTTATAGCATATTATTTCCCTCCGCTTGGATTAAGTGGAGTACAACGCACATTAAAATTTGTTAAATACTTGCCTCAATTCGGCTATCAACCTACTGTATTAACGGTTACACCTACAGGGTATTTTGCACAAGATGAATCGTTATTAGAAGAACTACAAGGTCTCGATATTGAAATTGTACGGGTAGGCTCACTTGACCCCAACAGCCTCTTCAGAAAAAAAGGGACTGTAAAAATGCCTTCGGAGCGATCACGGAAAATTCTCAGTTTTATGAGTGATTCATTTTTCATTCCTGATAATAAAATCGGCTGGATGAATAAAGCTGTGAAAGCCGCTATCAAGCTACACGAAGAAAAGAAATTTAATCTCGTTTTTGCAACAGCACCTCCATTCACTGATTTTCTCATCGGAAGGGAACTGCGAAAGAAACTCCATCTTCCGTTAGTCATAGATTATCGAGATCCCTGGCTTGAATATCCACTGAAATATTACCCGACTCCACTCCATCGTTGGTTAAACTACAGGATGGAAAAGAAGGTGCTTCAATCCGCTTCGCGTATTATTGTTACAAATCGACGCGTGAAGGAATTGATGATTAAGCGTTATACGTTCTTAGAGTATAATGATATCTTGATTCTACCGCAGGGCTATGACCCCAAAGACTTTGAAGTAACACCAACTACCCCGCCTGCAGACAAATTTACGATTACCCATGCAGGTGTATTTTACGGTGACAGGTCGCCGAAATATTTTTTTCAGGCATTGAAGAAAATATTCACCGAGAAACCACAACTAAAAGATAAAATTACAGTAAACCTTGTTGGGGCTATTCAGGAAGAACATACAAAACTTATTAAAACTTTAGGACTTGAAAGTAACGTCCATTCTACGGGTTATCTGCCTCATGCTGAATGTATTAAAAAGCTTCAGTCATCGGATGTACTTTGGCTTTCGGTCAATAATGATAAGCAATCCCCGGGAAAAGTTTATGAATACTTGGGAGCGAGGAAACCTATCCTTGCCTGTGTCCCTGATGGGTTTATCCGGCAGACATTGCAGGAGGCAGGCGCTTCCTTCTTTGCACAACCGGATAATGTTGAAGAAATTACTGCCGGGATATTGATGTTCTACAAACACTATGAACAGCACTCATTGCCACAACCCAAAATTGGTGTTGTACAAAAATATGATAGAATAAAACTTACCGAAGAACTATCGCGTGTTTTCGGTTTCTTAGTAGCTGAATAGTAATAACAACTTATTTTTACCATTTTAAAATATAAAACATCATGAATATACTAGTTACCGGCGGAGCCGGTTTTATCGCTTCACACATTGTAGACGCATACATTGCAGCAGGCCATTCTGTTACAATCATCGATAATCTCTCTACCGGAAAGTTAACAAATCTTAATTCAAAAGCCCGTTTTTACCAGATGGATATTCGCGAATTTACTATCGATCAGGTATTCAACGAAGGTTCGTTCGATGTCGTGAATCATCATGCTGCGCAAATGGATGTACGGAAATCTGTCCTAGATCCGATATTTGATTCTTCAATTAATATCCTCGGCACACTGAATATTTTAGAAAACTGTAAACGCTGTGGAGTGAAGAATATTATTTTTGCTTCCACAGGTGGCGCTGTGTATGGCGAGCAGGATTATTTCCCTGCAGATGAATCCCACCCTCAACGCCCTTTATCTCCATACGGAATAACAAAACAGTCAGTTGAGAAGTATTTGTTTTATTACGACCAGATTTGGGGAATACGTTCAACTATTTTACGGTATGCAAATGTCTATGGGCCTAGACAAAATCCTCATGGCGAAGCAGGTGTCGTTGCCATCTTCGGAAAAAAGATGCTCGCCAATGAATCGGTAACCATAAACGGTGATGGTGAACAAACCCGTGACTATGTGTATGTTGGTGACGTCGTAAAAGCGAACCTCAAAGCCCTTGAACAGAAAACATCTGATGTGTTTAATATTGGAACAGGCATTGAAACTACAGTCAATCAAATCTTTACAGTTATAGAATCTATACTTGGTTCAAAAGGCCATAATATTCATGTCCCTGCAAAAGAGGGTGAACAACGAAGAAGTGTAATCTCTGCTGAGAAGGCAATGAAAACTCTCGGTTGGAAACCAACAGTAACATTTCAAGAGGGTTTAGAGTCAACGGTAACATACTTCAAGAATAACCCACTGGCTTAATATGGCAATTACCCGGGATTTCATTGATAAGATTTTAAAGGGGGAACGAACGACAATAGCGCGTGCTATTTCGATTGTTGAAAATGAACATCCATCTGCTGTTGAACTTCTAAAAACGTTATTCCCGTATTCCGGAAAAGCGTATCGTATCGGTATCACAGGCCCGCCCGGCGCAGGTAAAAGTACGATAACGAATAAACTTGCCAAACTTTACCGCTCACAACAAAAACGAGTGGGGATCATCGCCATTGACCCAACAAGCCCATTTACCGGTGGAGCGTTATTGGGTGACCGTGTTCGTATGACGGATGTGGAAATGGATGAGGGAGTATTCATCCGTAGTATGGCATCGCGAGGTAGTTTAGGCGGATTAAGTAAGAAAACAAAAGAAGCCGCTGATGTGTTGGATGCATCAGGATGTGATATTATACTATTTGAGACCGTAGGTGTTGGGCAATCGGAGTTAGATATAGTTCGTGCGGCGGATACAACGATTGTTGTCCTTGTACCCGAATCGGGTGATTCGATCCAAGCAATGAAGGCAGGGTTAATGGAAATAGCAGACTTCTTTGTAGTGAATAAATCGGATAGACCAGGTGCAGATCAGGCAGTGATGTCAATTAAGATGGTGCTTCAATTTAAACACGGCGAAGATGGCTGGATGCCGGAAGTATTAAAGACAAGTGCGAACTCCGGTAAGGGAATTGAAGAAATTGCAGCAATGATTGAAATACACAAAGAGCATCTACTCAAGCAAAATCATCTTCAATTGAAGCGAAAAGAACGGTACGTAGAACGCGTTCGTGATCTTGTGAATGATAAATTACGTTCTGAATTCTGGAATTCTACACGAGAAGAACAGCTACTCAATGAAATTGATTCTGTGATTAATGGTGAAATGACTCCATACGACTTATCTGAGAGATTGTTAAAGAACAATCCAGCGTGACCATAAATGGTCACGCTACTGCAAACAAAGCCCGATAAATCGGACTATAAAAAAAATGTAGATTACAAGTTGTTTTTGATGTAGAATTGTTAATAAGTCGATGAATAATGTTTCACCTCTCTACCCTTCCCCTCGTTGGGGTTGTCAAAAGTTCTTATAAAGTGTAGGCGCAGGTTTTTAATCCCTTGGGGACTTCATACCTGCGTTTTTGATCAGGAAACGGACAATAATAGTTTTAAGACATACAAAACAGGCGTGCAAGATTTATCCTGCTTTCTCATAGGCATTTTTTAACCAACCGATTAACGTATCATCAATATCTTCAATCTTTTCCGTTCGTACTCTGTGGGTACACATCGCACTGAAGCTTCCTGAATTTTCAAGTCTCCCCTCCGGCGGAACACCTTTGAGAATAATTCCTACATCAAGGCGATTTTTTGTTGATGGTTGAACAATTGCAAATTGTTTTTTTCTTCTTAGACTCACATTAGCATTTTTTGGTGCAATTTCAACATCATCACCGAACGCTTGAACATGCTTACGAATTTTTTCGTACAGTGGCAGTAACCCTTCTTTTCCTTTATATTGATTCTCGATGAGATCATCTTTGTTCTCGACGGAGCCGGCATCGGAACCTTTTGCCTTATGCGCTACCAAATTTGCATACCCATGTGTTAAACTGTGATTTTCTTTCAAGAAATTAACAACCTCACCATGCTTTGATAAGCCTGACGCGTGGACAATAGCAATCCATTGTTCAAGCGATTTTCCTGTGTTTGCTTTGAGGTTTTCTATCATAGTTTGTTCCATAGTTTATTCCTTTCGTATAATAAAAAAGAGCCATTTATATTGATTTCTCATAGTACTCAATCTTGAATTAAAATCAAACACCAAAAATTTTCCTTAAAAGTGAGAAAAAGACTTGTTTTGTGTCAACTTCACCTCTTTTTCTATTGCAAATAAGAGAAAATCAAGGTACATTCTTTGTCTCAATTTTTACCCCATTTAAGGGGATTACCCATTAGGAATAGTTCTTATGACATCAACTCAAATGCCCTCGTTTGAATACACAGAATCAATGAAAATGGTTCGCGACCTTGCTCGCGACTTTGCCGAAAAAGAAATGAAACCTGTCATCATGAAATATGATGAATCTCAGGAATTCCCACACGAAATATTTCAAAAATTAGGAGAAATGGGCTTTCTTGGCATCATTTTTCCCGAAGAATATGGCGGAGCCGGATTCGGATATATGGAATATGTCACCATCCTTGAGGAAATCTCCAAAGTTGACCCATCAGTGGGATTAGGCGTTGCGGCACACAATAGTTTATGTACCAACCATATTTATATGTGGGGAAATGAAGCTCAAAAAAAGAAATACCTCCCTCCATTAGTAACCGGGAAGGTCATGGGAGCATGGGCGTTAACTGAACCTATGTCGGGAAGTGATTCGGGTTCTATGTTAACTACGGCGGTAAGGGACGGCGATCACTATATCCTAAATGGAAGCAAGAATTTTATCACACACGGCTCCGTAGGGAAAACAACCGTTGTCATGGCAATTACCGATAAATCGAAAGCTCGAAAAGGCGTATCGGCATTTATTGTAGAAAATGACTCACCCGGATTCGGTGTCAGCAAAAAGGAAAATAAATTAGGGATGCGTGCAAGCGATACATCCGCTATCTCGTTCGATAATGTCCGTGTACCTGCTGAAAATTTACTCGGCGAAGAAGGAACCGGATTTATTCAAGCAATGACTGTATTAGATGGTGGTAGAATTAGTATTGCCTCTCTCTCTCTGGGGATTGCACAGGGTGCGCTTGATGCCAGCATAAAATATGCAAACCAACGAGTTCAATTCGGAAAACCGATTGGAACATTTCAAGCAATTCAATGGAAACTTGCCGATATGGCTACTCAAGTAGAAGCCGCCCGCCTTATGACCTATAATGCGGCACATGCCAAGAATAAAGGTGAAACTGTAACGAAACTTTCAGCAATGGCAAAATATTATGCGAGCGAAATCGCCGCACAGGCAACAAGCGAAGCTATTCAAATTCATGGCGGATATGGTTTCACAAAAGATTTTCCCGTTGAAAAATTTTATCGCGATGTCAAATTGTGCACAATTGGTGAAGGAACTTCTGAAGTTCAAAAGATTGTCATAGCCAAAGAATTACTAAAATAGACTCTTGCTCCAAGTGAAACAAGCGACACAACATAGCCTCATTGCTATCCTTTTTATTGCTTCGAGTGCAATAGGACTTGTGTATGAAACAGTTTGGTTTAAATATCTTTCTCTCCTGTTAGGAAATACAACCTACTCACAATCCATCATTATCACATCCATCTTGATAGGATTGGCTTTCGGAGCGACTCTATGGGGTTCACGTATTGATAGAGTAAAATCACCGTTTGCCCTTTTTGCTCTTCTTCAAGTGGGATTAGGGGTGTATTGTTTCATTTTTCCTGCCTTTTTTGAATTTGTAAGAAGTAACTATATCAGCGTATTCCATTCACTTGATTTACCAAGCGATGGAAAGGCTGTCTTAATTTTGAAACTTGTTACAAGTCTGATCCTACTTCTCCCACCGACTATCTTATTAGGTGGCGCTATACCAATCATACTCAGACAGTTCACCAAACAGATAAAAGATTCAGGAAGAAATATTGCCACTGTTTATTTTATGAGCGGTTTTGGTGGCATTATCGGTTCATCATTTGCAGGGTTTATTTTATTGCAATTATTAGGACTTGATACATCGTTATATCTTGCCGCCGCGTTAAATATCATGATAGGCACTATCGCCCTCTTTCTCTCAAATTTTAAAACAAAAGTACAAGACCCCAAAATAGATAACATTGAATCTCCTTTATCCTCAAGGGAATTCACAAAAAAAGAAGTTTCCATTGCTTTTATTATTGCCGGGATATCGGGCTTGTGCACAATGATATATGGAATTGGCTGGTTCCGACTCCTTATCCCTTTGTTTGGTTCATCAACATTTTCGTTTACGGTTATACTGGTAGCCTTCCTCTCCGGCATGACATTAGGTACATTGGTCATTTCAAAATATATTGATAGAATAAAAAATTTATTCGGCTTTCTTGCAATTTGTCAATTTGGAGTTGTACTTTCTCTTCTTGCAACGTTACCATTGTACAATTACCTTCCATTTACCTTCTGGCATACTACAAACATCGTCAATCGGACTGATACAGCATACTATTTCTACTTGATTATACAATTCCTTTTTAGTTTCGGTATCATGCTTCTGCCAAGTATGTTTCTTGGGATGATCATTCCTGTGGCTACCAGAGTAAGCGCCAATAGTATTTCAACGTTAGGAAAAATTACCGGAAAAATATTTTCAGTTAATACAGTGGGAATGGCAATTGGATATCTTTGGGCTGTGTTTGTGTTTATTCCTTTGTTTGGAATCCGCCATACAATTGAAGTTGCAATTATTTTGCATATCATTGCCGGTATCGGAATTATCTATAATGATGCGCAGTATTCAAAGATCAAGAGGATTAGCTGGTCGGGATTGGTACTTCTATCGTTAAGTGCATATTTCCTTTTCACATCGGATTGGAGCCGTGCAAATTCGCTTTCAGGCGTATCAGAAAAAATTAACAATAATTCCAATCTACCACGCTCTTATGCGGCATTTGTCAGCGATACAGTCGCCTCGGAAATACTATACTACAAAGAGGGAAGTACAGCCACAGTAGCCGTTGTACATAAAAACTCTCCTACATTTGGAAAACAAAAAGTTCTTGTCATCAATGGACAGGATGTTGCTTCTTCAAAAGAAGATATGTCAACTCAAGTTTTGTTGTCACAGTTACCTGCATTATTACATAAACATCCTGAATCTGCACTTGTTATTGGGCTCGGAAATGGCGTTAGCGCAGGGAGTATTCTATCTCATTCCCTTCAACAGATTGATGGAGTGGAAATTACACCCGAGGTTGCATCGGCACTCAAATATTTTGAGAACGATAATCACCACATCCTCAAAGATCCTCGCTTCCGTCTCTATATAGATGATGCTGTACCATTCTTGAATCTATCAACACATACCTACGACATTATCATCAATGATCCTTCGAGCGGTTGGACTGCGGGAGCGAGTAATCTCTACACAACCGATTTTTATGAATCTTGTCGTTCACATCTCCGCCCGGGAGGAATGCTAGTCCAACGATATCATTTTGAAGAAAGTAATGATGAAACACTTCGAATAGTCTTGAGAACTTTTCAAGCTGTTTTTCCGAATGTAACTGTATGGGAGTCTCAACCGGGCGATATAATTATTCTTGGTACAATAGAGCTCATCCAACCTAATTTTGAGGCAATGAAAAAGAAATTGAATACCCCTCAGATTAAGGCAGAACTTGAAAATATACATATTAACGATATTGCTACATTGTTATCACTGCAAATTCTCTCAAAGTATAGCGTTGAAGAATATGCTGATTTTGGAGACCTCAATAGTGTAAATTTTCCAAATTTTGAATTTCTAGCACCACAATCATTATTTGTTCATGCAGGTGTACACCAGATCCAACACTATGATGAGCGGTTCATCCCGCAAAACTCAAATGTCATTCTTAAAAAATACGTAGCAATATCAGGATTAACTGAAAGTGAACGGTTAAATATTGGTTCGTTTCATTCAAAAGCAGATCAAGGAAGATTGCCGCTTGCGTATTCTTTCCTCAAAGAGTTTTACCTTGAGCACCCGGATCGTATCGATGTTCTAACACAAATTTCTTCACTTGCTGATAAAATAAATCGCAGTGAGGAAAGCTACAAGATCGCATCAACTATCGTAGAACAACAACCTGATAACCTTAATGCCCTTGAAAACTATGGTTGGATGACTTATCTCCATGAAAAACCCGTAGCAACTGCATTCACAAAAAATTCAATTGATTCAGCGATTAGTGTACTCAACAAGTGTATTCAATTGGTAAAGGATACAGTGGACCGTTACCATTCAAAATTGGGTGATATATATTTTGGTATCGGTAATTTTGAATTAGCTCTGGAAAATTACAGGCGTTGCCTTGAATTACGGCAACTCTATCCACAAGACCCTGATATACGGATGGACATTCTCCTTCTTAACTGTGCAAAGGTAGCAACAAAACTTAATCAAAATGCTATCGCATATGGATATTTAGTACAATCATATATGGTAAATAAAAATAATCCCGAATTATATGATCTCTCATACACTCTTTTTAATAAAAAAGCTAAACAAGACGCAAAGAAGAAATTACCATGACAGCAATCGGAAGTGAAATAAAAAAAGATAAAAACTATGAGAAGTATGTAGAGCATAACCGCTCCCTCCTTCGCCAGCTCCATGAAAAAGCTGATGTTGTTAAGTTAGGTGGCGGGAAGAAAGCAATTGAAAAATTGCATGGACGAGGAAAACTCACTGCTCGCGAACGCATACATAAACTCATCGATCATGGAAGTCATTTCCTTGAAATAGGATTATTTACCGCATACAAAATGTATGAAGAATTCGGCGGCGCTCCCTCCTCCGGAACAGTATTCGGCATTGGAAAAATACACGGACGCGATGTTGTTGTCGTCGCTAATGATGCTACAGTAAAAGCAGGCGCGTGGTTCCCGATGACGTGTAAGAAAAATCTTCGCGCTCAAGAAATTGCAATGGAAAACCGCCTCCCTATTGTCTATCTTGTTGATTCTGCCGGTGTATTTCTCCCCTTACAAAATGAAATTTTTCCTGATAAGGAACACTTCGGAAGAATATTCAGAAATAATGCAATCATGTCCTCAATGGGTATCCCCCAAATTGCCGCTGTGATGGGACCATGTGTTGCGGGGGGCGCTTACCTTCCTATTATGAGCGATGAGGCTTTAATTGTAAACAAAACAGGCAGTGTTTTCCTTGCCGGTCCGTATCTTGTTAAAGCCGCAATCGGTGAGGAGGTTGATATTGAAGAATTAGGAGGAGCAGAAATGCACTCGGAAGTCAGCGGTGTCACAGATTATAAAATGGATGACGATGAATCATGCCTGAAACAAATTAGAAGTCTTATCGATAAACTCGGAGCAACGCCGAAGGCATTATTTGATAGAACGACTCCCCATGCACCAAAATTTGATGTTAAAGATCTCTATGGAATAATGCCGGATGACAGAGCGAAACCCTACGATACATACCAAATCATTTCCCGCATAGTAGATAATTCTGATATTGATGAATATAAAGCGGGATATGGTCGTTCGATTATTACAGCGTATGCACGTATTGATGGTTGGGCGGTTGGTATTGTAGCTAATAACCGTTCCCTTGTTAAGACAAAAAAAGGTGAACTGCAAATCGGCGGTGTCATCTATAGCGATAGCGCTGATAAGGGGGCACGGTTCATCATGAATTGCAACCAAAAGATGATACCACTTATTTTTTTACAGGATGTTACGGGATTCATGGTAGGAAAACGCGCTGAACAAGGCGGCATAATCAAAGATGGGGCAAAAATGGTGAACGCTGTAGCTAATTCTGTTGTTCCTAAGATAACGTTCGTTCTCGGTAACAGCTACGGAGCAGGCAATTATGCTATGTGCGGTAAAGCTTACGACCCCCGTTTAATTTTTGCATGGCACTCCGCTCAGATAGCAGTCATGGGGGGTAAACAAGCAAGTGAAACGCTCTTAAGTATTAAAATTCAACAGATGAAAGATAAAGAAGGAAAAGAAATCACAAACGAAGTTAAACAGCAAATGCTTCAGGAGATTGCAAGCAAATATAATTCAGAAATTGACCCGCTCTACGCCGCCGCACGCTTGTGGGTAGATGGCATCATTGATCCTGTTGATACACGCAAGGTAATATCACATTCACTTGAGATAGCGGCTTGTAATCCGAATATTCCGAAATTTAATCCCGGAGTTATTCAAACGTAGGTTTGAATCTTATGAAGAACATTGTTTTCTTCTTGTGCTTAATATTGATTCCGATGCTATCTTTATCGCAAGTAGAACCGGACTCAACGTTTCAAGCACAGCATTATCTCCGGTTCGATACAACCGAGTCGCTCGAATTTCTTTTCACTCTTTTCCCACCAATTCTCTTTGAGAATGGTATAGAGCTAAAAGAATTTATTCGGAGTAACGAGTTTCATCGTGTTCGCTCTGAACTTGGCGATCAAAAAGCAATGGATGCAATCTTTGTTCGTTCCATGCTGTTAACAAAAAACAATACCGGAGTAGCTCTCTTCCTTTCAATGCTGGCATGTTTCGATCACCGGTATTTGCTGTTCGATATACCGTTTTTTGCACTCGCTATCCCGCTTAGTGACGAATCGGATGAAGAGTTCACGGCACGGTTACGTAATTTACCGACGAAACTATTTACCGATTCTCCTACAATAAAAATGGGTGACAGAGATAAACTACAACATTTTTTTGGCTCAGCGTTTATCACATTTATATTTGAATCAGATGAGATTGCGGACAGATTCGGAATGGCAATTGAACGTGGAGAGCAATCGTTTGTTGTCGGCGGCACGAATGATACCAGAGATGTTCGAACAAATAGACTCGGTCAACAATTTGCCCTCGCGTTAATGGAAAACCCTTTTACCTACCCTTCAGATTTTCTGAACAAGGTAGTTGTTCCACAAGATAGTTCACAAAGTATGTACCAAATGGAAATTGATTATGGCTTCAATTCTTGTCGTTGATGACGAAAAAAGTATTCGCGATTCTATTAAAATGATTCTGGAGTACAGCAAGTATTCCGTTATCTTAGCTGAAGATGGTATTCAGGGGCTTTCACTGTTTTCGAAAGAATCATTCGATGCCGTTCTGCTTGATATTAAAATGCCCGGCAAAGATGGGATTGAAGTTCTCGAAGAAATGAAGAAACTGAAATCTACAACACCAATTATTATTGTCTCCGGTCATGGTTCATTTGATGATGCTGTGAAAGCTACAAAATTAGGCGCATTTGATTATCTTGCAAAACCGCTTGATAGAGATCGACTCCTGATAACGTTACGGAATGCACTTGAACACCGGCGACTTGCCGAAGAGATAACTAAAATTCGCGATAAGGATATTATCCTTGGAACAAGTCAGAAGATTAAAGATATCCTCAATCAAATTCAACGGGTAGGGCAAACGGATGCCCGTGTTCTCGTCACCGGTGAAAGCGGTACAGGCAAAGAATTAGTTGCCCGTGCAATTCATCGAGCAAGTAAACGGGTAAGCGTGCCGATAGTTGAAGTCAATTGCGCCGCCATTCCGGCAGAATTAATTGAATCGGAATTATTTGGACATGAAAAAGGCTCATTTACAGGTGCAACAGTACAACGAATCGGTAAGTTTGAACAAGCCGATGGAGGGACATTATTCCTTGATGAAATCGGAGATATGAGTCTATCCGCTCAGGCAAAAGTATTGCGGGCATTAGAAGAAGGACGAATTGAACGTGTGGGCGGGAATAAACTTATTTCAGTGAATGTGAGAGTGATAGCCGCAACGAATAAAAACCTACCTGACCAAATTTCAAAGGGAACATTTCGGGAAGATTTATACCATCGTTTAAACGTAATACCCATTCATATTCCACCACTCCGGGAGCGCAAGGAAGATATTCCTATTCTTGTTCATGCGTTTATAGCTGAAACATGCGCACGGTATGCTTTTCATCTGAAATCAATTTCTGAACGGGCAATGCAATCACTTGTTTCCTTAAACTGGAGCGGAAATGTTCGCGAACTCCGCAATAGCATCGAGCGACTTGTCATCATGTCAGCGGGAGACAGTATTGAAACAGCAGATTTACAAACGCTTGGATTAGCTCGCAAAGGTGAAATAGATGACCTCATTACTTCAAGTCAAACGTTTCAGGAATTTAAAGACAAGGCAGAAGCCTCCTACATCCGCTACCAACTCGATAAACACAGTTGGAATGTTTCAAAGACGGCAGAAACACTTGAGATGGAACGAAGCCATCTTTATACAAAGATTAAACGCTACGGCTTGGAACGCGAAAAAGGGGGAGAAATACTTGAAGAGTAGGGTTAACAGCTACTAAGCGATGGGTTTCAAACCCATCGCTTTAGAAATACCATTTGAATATGTATCATCTCCTAAATGCAATTGCCGAAGGACCCTTTTGCGCTTGGAACACTCTCCGTAAATTACCATCTTTTCGGAACACTGCCACTTCCCCATCTTGTGCAAAATCTTTCACATTCGTCAGATATAAATCATCATTTGATTCATCAAGTGTGATACTGTAATATGTCCCGGTTATGTAATTCATAGTCAACGAGTGTGTTGCAGGGTCATAACGGTGTACGGGACCTCCGTAATATGAATTTAACGTTGCCCCCAATACATACACATATCCTGCTGAATCGACAACAACACCTCCGAAAAGATTCTCACTGAAATTTACCGAATCGGAAACTGTATGTGTCGTATGGTCAATTATGACAAGTTTTCCCATTCTTGGAGGAGAACTAAATGCATTTCCGGCGCATGATACGATAATATTGCCATCATTCAAACGGGCAATGGCATTGGGACCAAATCCAACATTAATAGTAGCCATAACAGAATCCCGTTTTGTGCTAATTACGGTTACTGTGCTATCTTCACCATATCCTGAATTACAAACATAGAGTGTAGAATCCGCGAGAAGCATTCCTTGTGGATTTGCGCCTACCTGAACAGAATCAACCATAGCAAAACTGCTGAGATCCATAACATAGATTGATCTGTTATACAACTGTGTAATATACGCTCTTGTTGTGTTGGAATCGATTACCATATCGTGAGGAGTGGTGGAAAAATAATATTGCTGAGTCAGCTTTTCATCATTTCCGCGCACAACAAGTAAACTCTGTGATCGGCTCATTAAAATATATAACCTGCCACGTAAATATTTCAAATCGTCCCCGACACTTCCGAGATGAAGATTATTATTTGCCCGCTCGAACACATTGAAATACACTGTGTCATGTGTAATGTCATACGCAGAAAGTCGCGCTCCAAACGGATCGTTGAAATTTCCCTCATTTAGAACATACACTTTTTCGGAAACAACCGGTGGTTCAACCGGCGGAGGATTTTCGTCGATAGTAACAGGACTTTCTTTGCATCCGAAGAACAGAATTATTAAACCAAAAAACAATAGTAATTTATTCATAAATACATTTACCGTAATTCTAATGAAAGAGAAAACCGAAATGAACGCATAGGCATAGGATACCCGGGCATAACTTGATATTCAGCATTAAAAACATTGTTGAATTCTATTTTACTCGTCAATACTTGGTTCCAAAATTTTAACCGGCTACTCAACGCAAGGCTTGTAACATGATATCCGGATAGAAAAACGTTATTATCTTCTTCAATGTAACGATATCCGACAAATTGATGAAGTAATGATAACCCAATCCGGGATAACACAGACCGCTCGAACGCTTTGTTTAGAGAAAACCGAGCATTTAGCATTTCCGGAGGGATATAGGGTAATTGATTATTTACCGTGGGATCGCCGGGAAATTCGCTTGCAGTCTTAATTGTAGTCCCATAAGTATAATTTAATCCAACCCCAAGTAATTTATCAAATCCTTCCCAATTGTACGATAATTCCATACCATTCGAGAATACGGAACGTATGTTTTTAGGAACTGCCGTTTGAAAACCCGCCGCTACCCATAGTATTCTATCACTCATCGTTATTGAATAAAATGTCGCTTTAAGGGAATGATCACCCATTGAAGTAAAGGATATATGTACCCCTGCATCTACATTGACAGCATGTTCGGGAACCAGTAAAGGATTACCAAAACCGCCACCGCCGCTCCAGTATAGTTCGTTAAATGTTGGAGCGCGATAATTATTGCTAATACTGAATCTGAATACCGGAAGTATATTTTGGAAGATTGAGTAATCTACTGTTCTCAAAGTAAGTAATCCCTCAAACGCACCACTGACTGCCGACGGAAACTGAGAGATATTATCATATCGTACTGAGGGTGTTAATGTCACAGATTGCATAAAAGACGAATCAAACTGAATGTTATATTTTACTAATGCATATCCGGAATATTGATTTCTTACAACATCCTTTGAAATGGAATTCCCATCAGCAGAAGTCCTCACCAATTCTCCTCCTAAGGAAAAAGAATAGTTTGCAGATGGAACACCATTGATACTCGGTTCAAATCGTATTTCCCTATTTTTGAAATAATTCTCAACTGACCCTGCACCAATGTTTAAATCAGGATCATTATATCGCTCATATTGGTAATGATATTGGGTATTCACATCTAACAACGTTGAAGTTGCTAATCTACGCTGATAAAGGAGTTGAATAATCGTCTCTTCATCTTCTTGCCTTGCTCTACTGCTGTTTGCCGGTCCTACAACAATACCGGGTACTCCTCTCTCCGATGTATAATTATAGA
>ORJL010146408.1_pt1 | contig 27182 bp, 24 predicted proteins | sample 1779941 | NCBI WGS metagenome assembly ORJL01 (sample SAMEA104232317, study PRJEB22302) | groundwater metagenome | biome: forest; feature: aquifer; material: groundwater | place: USA | collected 2011-08-07 | depth 5.8 m
TGGCAATCGTGTCGATCCATTGGTATAGTTCTGGATGGCGAGACATGGCGGTACCTCTGGTAAATAGATGTTGATGACTCTCGTCAATTTACCGCAACGCACTGTCTCGCCGCACTTTTTTAAAAACCTACACTTGTAAGGATGGGGTACCTCCCGGAGCCGGGGCCTCACGCCATCGACCCGGCAATCCATAACCTTCAGCCATACCCCCGCCGATGGACATCCGTACCATTTTATCGGGCCGTGGCCAAACGGCAAGGAGACTGTGAAAGAATTATTTTATGTCCACGAAAATCACGAAAAAACACGAAAGTGTAAAACCAGATTAAATATAAGTTATTGAAAGTTATTGTTTAATTGCTTCGTGTTTTTTGTGGACAATCATTAATTCTTAGAGCATTTTGCAATACTTTCACAGTCTCCAAGGCGTATGGCCTTTTTAGCAGCCGGAACGGCCCCTCTGATACCTTAGCGGTTCAGCCAATCCAAATAACAGCTGACCCCTTCCCTGACCGTCAAAAACGCTTTGCTGTAACCCGCCGCCCTCAAACCGGAAATGTCCGCTTGGGTATAGCTTTGGTACGCGCCTTTGAGATGTTCAGGAAACGGGATGTAGTCGATATGGCCTTGCCCATGCCAAGCGATCACGGCCTCGGCAACGGCGTTAAACGGTTCGGCCTTACCAGTCCCGACATTGAAAATGCCCGATTGCCCAGGATGGTTCAGGAACCATAAATTGACATCGACAACATCGCCGACATAAACAAAATCACGTTGCTGCTGCCCGTCGGCATAACCGTCACAACCGGCAAATAGGCGGGCGGTCTGGTCTTTGATGATTTGTTGGTTGAAATGGAAGGCTGTGCTGCTCATGGCGCCTTTGTGCTGTTCGCGTGGCCCGTAAACGTTAAAATACCGGAAACCGGCAATTTGGCTGGTGGCGGCCGGCAAGACCCGGCGCACATATTGGTCGAATTGGAATTTTGAGTAGGCATACATGTTGATCGGCTGCTCGCAGGCGCGGTCAACACTAAAACCATGCTGCCCATTGCCGTAAACCGATGCGGACGACGCGTAGATAAACGGGATTTTGGCGGCTTGGCAAGCATGCAGGAGCTGTTTGGAATACTCGTAATTGTTCTTCATGACATATTGCCCGTCCCATTCGGTGGTCGCCGAGCATGCGCCCTGATGGAAAACGGCGCGGACTTTTTGCATGAATTCCGGCGCGGCCAGTTTGGCCAACAAATCCTGTTTGTCGCAGTAATCGGCAATGTCCAAATCGGCGATATTGAGCATCTTGCGCCCGTTGGCCAGGTTATCAACCAACAAGATGTCTCGTTCGCCGCGCCCGTTTAAGGCGTGGATCAAATTGCTGCCAATAAACCCAGCCCCACCTGTGACAATTATCATTCCCCACCCCGTGCTTTGTTAATCATTGATGTTGTGGAATGCCCCTCAACAAATTGTAAAATTTTCACTTCGCCACCTGCTTTAATGACGCAATCGCCCCCCGCCACTTGACCGGGCGTGTAATCGCCACCTTTGACGATGACATCCGGCAGGAGCTTGCAGTACAGGCGTTCCGGCGTTTCTTCCTCAAACGCCACCACCCAATCGACACAGGCCAAGGCCGCCAATACCGTCATCCGTTGCGGCAAGCCATTGATCGGACGGGTTTCGCCTTTGAGCATTTTCACCGACGCATCGGAATTGACCGCGACGATGAGTCGGTCACCCAAAGCCCGCGCCTGTTGCAGATACGTGACATGGCCTGCATGCAGCAGGTCAAAACAGCCATTGGTCATGATAATGCGCTCGCCACTGGCCTTGGCGCCGTTGATCAGGCAAGCCAGCTCGTCTTCGGAAACAATGCCAAACTGTGCCGCATCACGGTCGCCATGCATGGCACGGGCCAATTCTTCATTGGAGACGCTGGACGTGCCGAGCTTACCCACGACAATGCCGCCTGCAAGATTTGCCAGATACATGGCCTCTACCAACGGCATATCAACCGCCATGCATAAGGACATCACGGCGATGACGGTATCGCCTGCGCCTGTGACGTCAAACACGTCTTTGGCTTGGGCAGGTAAGGAGTGGCTGGAGTCCCGCTGGACCAGCGTCATGCCCGCTTCGCCACGGGTCAGCAACAAAGTGGCAATGTGGTGGTCGGCGATCAGCTTGCGGCCCCGCGCCTGCAAGGCTTGCTCATCGGCGCAGACACCCACCACCGCCTGCAATTCCCCCAGGTTCGGCGTAATGACGTCGGCGTTGGCGTAACGGCTGAAGTCCGTGCCTTTAGGGTCAACCAACACTTTCAATCCGGCCGTTTTAGCAATGTCGATCAGGACGCTGATTTCCGCCAATGTGCCTTTGCCGTAATCAGAAAACACCAGGACATCATGTTCTGGCAATTGTTGTTTTAGTTTGGCTTGTAAGCCAGCACGGTCGAATTGCAGCGGCAAATCTTCAAAGTCAACACGGATAAGCTGTTGATGCTGCGCCATGATACGCAATTTACAAATCGTGCGGGCGGATGGCGCAACCACAAACTCACAATTCACGCCTTCGGTTTCCAGCAATTGTTTCAACTCCAGCCCTTCCGGATCATCGCCGACCACGCCTAGCAACGTGACTTGCCCGCCCAAACGGGCGATATTCAGCGCGACATTCGCCGCCCCGCCAACGCGGTCTTCGCTGTCATTGACGCGCACCACTGGAACGGGGGCTTCCGGGGAGATACGCGCCGCTTGCCCGGACCAGTAACGGTCTAACATGACATCGCCGATAACGATAATTTTGCCCCGAGTGAAATCAGGTAGGGTGGCTAACATGGGAGGTTCCTTTATATTTGGATAAACCCTGCGGGTTTTCAGTCGCTAGGGTTTCGAACAATGGCCTTCAATCCAACCGCACCACCAATGCCCGATCAGGATATGCGCTTCTTGGATTCTTGCGGTCACGCTTGAGGGCACAATGATGGCGATGCTGGCGTGTTGCAGCAACTGCCCGCCATCACCACCCGTCATGGCGATGACGGACAAGCCTTTTTGCCGGGCCACCTGCGCGGCTTTGACAATATTCGGACTTTTGCCGGACGTGGAAATGGCGACCAAGCAATCGCCCGCTTGGCCAAAGGCGTCGACCTGACGGGAAAACACACTTTCGAAGCCGACATCGTTGCTGTGCGCGGTCAAAATGGACGAATCGGTGGTCAAGGCCAGCGCGGGCATGGCGGCACGGTCTTTTTCATAGCGCACCACCAGCTCGGCGGCGATATGCTGGCAATCGGCGGCGCTGCCGCCGTTGCCGCACAAAAGGATTTTACCGCCATGGTTTAAGGTATCGGCCAACAAATTGCCCGCCGCTTCGATCACCCCATTGCAGCTTGCCAAGTTGGCGATCATTTCCCTATGGTCTTCCAGCACTGATATGAATGTTTTCAAAAAAACTCCTGATTACGGGATGATAGTTTCTACGTGGGCTAAAAACGTCTGCATGTCTTCATTTTCGACACGCTCGTAAATGTCCGTCACGGCCATCGCCAAGCCAATGGCTTCAAAGTGAACGGTATCGCCCAAAAAATAATGGCTGGACACCCAGCCCTGGTTGCGCCGACACACTTCGACATCGACAAAATCTTGCTCGATGAGGACATATTCTTGCAAGGCCGGGATATTTTGGTAAGCCAATTTTTTAACGGTTTCATCCATGCGCCTAGTCGATTTGGACAGCACTTCCACGATGATAACGGGCGTTTCGGTGTAGTAATCTTGCTTATTGTCTTCGCAAACCACCATGATATCGGGATAAAAGAACTTGCTGCCGACTTTGACCTTAACCTCACTGGTAAAGGACTCGCAAGGTTTTCCACTTAAATGCGACCCGAACACCCTATCAATATTCACCGTAATACGCTGATGGTTTTTGCTCGCCCCAGACATCGCATAAATATATCCATCAATATATTCATGCTTTGTCTCGCGCTCCAATTCCGTCCGCAAGTAGTCTTCTTCGCTCATCCATGCCAATTCTTCTATCAGGTTCGCCACCATATCGGATAATCCCCATTATTTTCGGCAAAATGTGCGGATGCTTGCCATTGTTACAACGACCTTAATGCATTCACTCCCCATCCTTGTGTTCCTTAAACTGCATCGCATGTAACCTCGCATACGCGCCATTTTTCGCCAGCAATTCGTTATGCGTGCCCCGTTCGACAATGCGCCCCTGCTCCATGACCAAGATGACATCGGCATTTTCTATGGTCGATAAGCGGTGCGCGATGACCAGCGTGGTGCGGTTGCCCATGACTTTTTGTAAAGCCGCTTGGATATACCGCTCGGATTCGGTGTCCAGCGCGGAGGTGGCTTCATCCAGTATCAAGATCGGCGCATCTTTTAATAAGGCGCGCGCCAAGGCCAAGCGTTGCCGCTGCCCACCGGACAATTTTACGCCGTTTTCGCCGATTTCCGTATCTAATCCGTGCTCCAGTTTACCGATAAATTCCATCGCGTAGGCGTCGGTCGCCGCCTGTTCGATGGCTTCGCGGCTTGCGCCCGCCAATGCCCCGTAAGCGATGTTATTGGCGATGGTGTCATTGAACAAAATCACTTGCTGGTTCACCAAGGCGATGTGCTGGCGCAAATTGCCCAATTTATAGTCATTAACTTCCACCCCGTCCAACAAAATATGCCCGTGTTCATGTGGATAAAACCGCGACACCAGATTGGCCAAGGTACTCTTGCCGCCGCCTGAGGCCCCCACCAAAGCAATGGTCTGGCCGGATTCGGCCTTAAAGTTAATGTCAACCAATGCTGGCTCGTGGGCCCTAGCATACTGGAAGGTCAGGTCCTTGAATTCTAACGTGCCTTGGCAGCGAGCGATTTCATATGTTCCAATGTCCGGCTCGCCTTCGGTATCGAGCACCTCAAACAAGGATTCGGCCGCGACGATGCCTCGCTGAATATCACTGTTGGCGTCACTCAATTGCCGGAACGGCCTAGGCAATAAAAACGCCGCCGTCAAATACCCGACAAATGAGCCTACGCTGGATTGCTCCATGAAAAACAAGGCCATATACATTAAAAACGCCAGCGCGATGGCGATCACCAATTGCATGGCCTGGTTATGTATCGCCCCGGTCGTGGTGGCTTTTAAGGATTGGCGGCGATTATAAAGGCTGCTCTCCAAAAAGCGGCGTTTCTCGTAGTCTTCGCCGCCATAACTGCGGACAATGCGGTGCCCGTTGACCAATTCCGAGGTGATGTGGGTCATATCACCGATGGACTCTTGGATGCGCTTGCTTAACATCCGCAAGCGTTTGCTGACGTAATTCACCAACAAGGCAATCACCGGGGCGACGACCAAAAAGACCAGGGATAACAGCCAGTTGATATAAAACAAATAAATCAGCAAACCTAAGGCGGTCAAACCCTCCTGCACCACTTTGCGCACCGCATCGGTGGTCGCCTGCGCCACCTGCCCGACATTATGCGTGATCCGCGCAATCATGTAGCCACTGTTATTGTCATCAAAATGCGCGGTGGGCAGCTGCGTATATTTATCAAAAATCTCGCAGCGCAGGGTATGGATGACATTTAACGAGACCTTGGCCAAAAAATAGTTGCCCAGATAATTGCCGACACCGCGCAGCACGACCAAACCGCTAAAAAATAACGGCAGGTAATACATCTTGTCACGTGATCTGGCCTGCAAGGTGTCAATAATTTGCTGGATCAGGCTGGCAAACAAAGGCTGGGTGCTGGAATAAATGAGGAAGCCAAAAATGCTGATGATAAAAAGCCGCCGATGCGGTTTGACATAAGTGAGCAGGCGTTTATAAATCTCGCTATTGGTTTTGGTTGTTTTATGCATATTTATTAATGTCAAGGACTGGCCCGTCCAGCATCGAAACGGGGGTTTACCGAAACCAAAGCGGAATATGGGTGCGAGGGAAGTTCGGTGTAGGGGTATTGCGGATGGTGTCGGCCACTGCTTTAATATTCTTGGGTGGCGCATTTTAAAGTAACGGCAAGGTTAATCCACACCTTATTGAGATTGGGCATCGGGTTTTTCAAGCAGTTGTGGGATTTTTAGCGGGCTAACAATATCAGTAAAACATTAATCGCAAGTTAATAAAGGCACTGATTTTAGCCCCCTCCCCTATTATCAGCACCATCTATGACGACGGGTATGACAATGGGCGGGATTAAATCCCTTTCCCGCCCACTAAAAATACGCCTACTGTAACACAACGAAAAAGCCTTCTTGCCCACGTTGGATATTAATCAACAACGCGCCGCCCGGATTAACCACTTGTTTTAGCTCATCCAGATTGCGGATCCGGTAACGGTTTGCCGAGACAATCACATCACCCGGGCGCAGGCCAATACGCCAAACTTCCGCAGACTGGTCGATCTTTTCAATCAACACGCCTTCAATCTGGTTCCTATCAGTGGAGCTTAACACGGTACCGCGCAATTTCCGGTGCAGTTTTTCACCGGCCAACTGCGGGCGCTCCGGTTTGCCTATCGTCGCTGAGGTACGTTTTTTATCGTTACCGTGGTAATAATCTATCTCGACATTATCGCCAATTTGCATCAAACCGATAATATTACGGATATCATGGCTATCTTTAACGGCACGGCCATTGGCGGCGACAATGATATCACCGGGTTCCAAGCCAGCTTTTTCGGCGGGGGAGCCACTTTCGATACGGCTAATGACTGCGCCATGCTTGTTTTCCAGATTAAACGCATTGACCAGTTCCGGTGTTAAGTCCTGTGTCGTCACTCCCAATAAACCGCGCCGCACTTCCCCGTTCTTGACCAGTGATTCTTTGATCGACATGACCATATTGGCAGGAATGGCGAAACCGATACCGACATTGCCACCCGTAGGGGCAAGTATGGCCGTGTTCATACCGACAAACTCGCCACGCAAGTTAACCAACGCCCCCCCGGAATTCCCCGGGTTAATGGACGCATCGGTCTGGATAAAATCTTCATAACCTTCGATGCCCAAGCCAGAACGGCCTAAGGCGCTGATGATGCCGGATGTGACGGTTTGCCCCAGGCCAAACGGATTGCCGATGGCGACGACAAAATCACCGACTTTGAGCTGGCTGGAATCGGCGAATGCTAGCTGTGTCAGATGGTCTGCAGGAATGCGGATAATCGCCACATCCGCTTCAGGGTCAGTGCCGACCAGTTCCGCATTAAGCTGGCGGCCATCGTTTAAAGTCACCGTAATTTTATCGGCTTTATCAATAACGTGGTTATTGGTCAACACCAAACCTTGGCTGCTGTCGATAATCACCCCGGAACCCAAACTGTTTTTTTGCTGTTGTTGGCGGTGCGGCTGGTTCGGCAAATTATAAAAATGCCGGAAGAACGGGTCTTGCAATAGGGGGTTTTGGCTAATTTCAATGTTGGTGGCCGTGGAGATGTTCACCACGGCTGGCATACTGCGTTCAAGCATGGGGGCGAGCGAAGGCAAAGCCTGACCTTCGGCATACAGCGGTAAAGCAGAATAACTTGCTGAGGACAAGCCCAAGTACAGCGGCAGCATGGCTAATAATAACAATCGTGATTTCATGGAGTTAAATTCCCAGTGTGTCAATGGATTAAACAGGCCCGATAGACAATATAGGTTTAAAAATGTTTAATACAAGGCCTTTACAAGCTATATGGCCGATAAATACGGCTCCTATTGCTGATATTTTTGGTATAAAACCGTTTGGCAGGCACACCGACGATTTCGAAAATGTTTTGGCAATTTCTTTAGCCATACCCATAATATTGCTATTGCGGTTTCCTATCGGGGACAGCAGCAACATAAATTTACTTTGAGGCAACACACATGACCACCGTAGCAGATCCCATTATTGGCAGTTGGTACAAAGACCTGGAAAACAACCTTAAATTTAAGGTCGTCAATATCGAAGATACTGACGACTCCATTGAAGTGCAATACCTTAACGGCGATATAGGCGAATATGACCATGATAGCTGGTATAACTCCACCTTTGATTACATTGAAGACCCGGAAGATTGGAGCGCACCGTTTGATGACATTGAAACCGACGACCTGGGCTATTCGGACACCGATGAACACAAACCCAACCCCGAAGACATGGACATTGACGACTATCTGGATTAATGGGGAAACACTCAGATGAAAATGCTTCCACAGGAATTCCTGGACTGGCAATCGAAAAGCATCACCTTGTTGGCGATGTCCGGTGCAGGTAAAACCACATTAGCCAACAAGTTGCCCAAAACCAAATGGTTCCATTACTCCGGTGATTACCGGATCGGCACAAAATATTTGGAAGAGCCTATCCTCGACAACATCAAACGGCATGCCATGAGCGTGCCGTTTTTGCGGGATTTGCTGCGTTCGGATTCGATTTATATGAACAGCAAAATCACCGTGGACAATCTGGCCGCGGTGTCCAGTTTTTTAGGCAAACTAGGCAGCCCTGAATTGGGCGGTTTGTCGTTGGCGGAATTCAAACGCCGCCAAAAATTGCACCATCAGGCGGAAATCGCCGCCATGAACGATGTGCCGGAGTTTATCCATAAAGCCGAAGACATCTACGGCTACAAGCATTTCATCAATGATGCGGGCGGTAGCGTCTGTGAATTGGACAGCCCGGAAGTGTTGGAAACCTTGGCGAAACATACCTTGATCATCTACATCAAAATTCCGCCTAGTCTTGAACAAACAATCATAGAGCGTGCCAAATCTGACCCGAAACCCTTGTACTATCGCGAAGCGTTTTTGGACGAGAAATTGGCGGAATTTTTGGCTCTGCGCAATTACCCCAGCACCAATGTCATGCCGCCGGACGAATTTGTTTCTTGGGTGTTCCCTGAACTGTTCAAATCCCGCTTGCCGCGCTACGAAGCCATTGCGGCACAGTACGGTTACACCGTGGATGCCAACGATGTCGCCACGGTCAAAACTGAAGACGACTTCATCCGGTTGATCGCCGATGCTATTGCCAGACAACCATAAGAAAAAACGAGTACCGCTTACATGCCCCTAGTTGCACACACTGATTTACCCACTTTCCAACGGCTGCGCGAAGAAGGCGAAGAAATCGTTGATGCCGAACGCGCAAAACATCAGGACATCCGCGAAATGCACATCGGTTTGCTGAATATGATGCCGGATTCCGCACTGGAAGCGACGGAGCGGCAATTTTTCCGTTTGGTGGGTGCATGCAACCAGATTGTGCAATTCCATATCCATCCGTTCACTATCGAAGGCCTAAAGCGTAGCCCGGAAACCCAGGCGCATATTGATAAGTACTATGAATCGTTTGACAAAATCCGCAACGATGGCCTGGACGCACTGATTATCAGCGGCGCGAACGTCACCCGCCCGAGTTTGCCGGAAGAGGAATTTTGGCAACCGCTGACGGAAGTGTTCTCGTGGGCGCGGGAAAATGTCGCTTCCGTGTTATGTTCCTGCTTGGCCACCCATGCCGTCATCCAATACCGCTATGGCATCGCACGGACACGCCTGCCCGCCAAACGCTGGGGGGTGTTCCCGCATAAAGTCCTTGACCGCACCCATCCTTTGGTTGCTGAAATCAATACCCGCTTCGACGTGCCGCATTCGCGGTTTAATGAGATTTTTCAATCGGATATGGAAGCTAAAGGCCTTAAAGTCTTGGCCGCGAGTGAGACGGCGGGCGTGCACTTGGCAGTCAGTGAAGACGGTTTCCGCACAGTGTTTTTTCAAGGCCACCCTGAATATGACGACATTAGTTTGCTGAAAGAGTACAAACGCGAAGTCATGCGCTTTTACCGGGCTGAAATTGACGAGTACCCGCCGTTTCCGGAGAATTATTTTAACGCGGAGGCACAAGCCATTTTTAGGGATTACGAACTGCATGTCCGTGCGGTCCGGAACACTGCGGAGACGCTAGAAAAATTTCCTGAACATCTGGTGCTGGGACATCTGGACAATACTTGGCGCGACACCGCAAAAGCGGTATTTAATAACTGGTTAGGGAAAATTTACCAGCTGACCGACCAAGATAGGCGTTTGCCGTTTATGAAGGGGATAGACCCTGATAATCCCCTGGGTCTATAAAGGGTAGGGGCGCTTAGTTTGCGTCCCTACCCCCCAAAGCTAAATTAATGCTCGCAACCTGCACCATGGATATGCCCATGGGCCAATTCTTCACGGGTTCCTGGGCGCACTTCCAAAACCTCGACATCAAATGTCAACGCCATTCCCGCCAGCGGATGGTTGCCGTCTATAGTCACTTCATCCCCATCAACGTTCACGACAGTCACAATGCCCGGGCCATCGCTGACATCGGCATGGAACTGCATGCCGACTTCAATTTCATCAATGCCTTCAAACATCGCCCGTGAAATGACTTGGACGCGGTCATCCATAAACTCTCCGTAAGCATTTTCAGCATCAATCCGGACATTGAACTTGTCGCCCACCGCTTTGCCATGCAAAGCTTGCTCAAGGCCGGAAATGATATTGCCACCGCCGTGTAAATAAACTAACGGCTCCCCCCCCGCCGAACTGTCAATGACTTCGCCTTCGTCATTGGTCAGCGTGTAGTGGATAGAAACAGCCATATTGTCAGCAACTTGCATGATAAAACCTATTTGGGTCATTAAAAAGCGGCATATCATATAGATTTATAACGCTTTTGTCTGGAAAAACTGCGCTCAACGCTGACAATTCCGGCAAAACACCGTAGTACGGTTCGCCAACCGCACTTCCGTGAGCGCCTGCCCGCACGCCACACAGGGTAAACCGGCACGTCCATACACCCTAAGTTGTTGTTTAAAATAGCCGGGCTTGCCTGTTTCATTGACAAAGTTGCGCAACGTCGTCCCCCCCTGCCCTATCGCGTCTTGCAATACCTCGCGAATACATTCCGCCAATTTTTCATAGCGTGCCCAAGCAATATTGCCCGCCCGTCGCGTCGGCAAAATGCCCGCCATATACAAAGATTCATTGGCATAAATGTTACCGACCCCGACAACGATATGGCTGTCCATGATAAAAGATTTAACCGGGATTTTGCGCTGCCTGGAAAGTGTATAAAGCAAATCCCCGTTAAAATCCGCCAGCAGGGGTTCCGGCCCTAAACCTTTCAATAACACATGCCCATTGATAGGCTGATCTGTCCATACCATCGCCCCGAAGCGGCGCGGGTCGTTAAACCGTAAGACAGTATCTTCACCAAACACCAGATCAACATGATCATGCTTACCGGGCTGCTGCACCCTAGTCACAATGCGCAAACTGCCCGACATGCCCAAATGCACCAGCAGTGTCCCTGATGGGGTATTCAACAATATATATTTGCCGCGCCGCGTCACCGAGCTGACCGCCAAGCCAGTTAGTATGGCGGCCAGATTATCCGCCACAGGCCAACGCAACCTTGCATCACGCACTTGCACTTGGGTGATGGTTTGGCTTTGGATATAGGGCGCAATGCCACGGCAGGTGGTTTCAACTTCGGGTAATTCAGGCATGTTAAGAAATTTGAAGCTTTAATTTAGGTTATCTAAAATTTTGACTGAAAAATAGCCAACCGTGTCATCGAAGGTGATACCGATCTTAACCAACCGGATAACCTTGATTTCCAACCCGGCACTGGAAACATGTATGTCATCGAAGACCATCCTTTCGGTGATGTGTGGGCCAGGGCAATCGCGCTATTCAACGCCTTTCCCGAAGATCAGTTCTGCCCGGTAGCGGTCACTCAAACAAGCCCGGAGCTTACGTTTGCGTAGGCTGTCTTTAGTGGGCGCAGTATTGTTCAATAAATTCAGCGCCGCCCGCCTGACCAAAGCCAAGTTTTCCGGCGCATGGTTTGTCCTCGTCCGGTTTCGGTCTTCGCCAAACTGTACGTCCAGCACCCAATGCTGCCTGTTTTCAATAAGCCAGTGCTGCCGTACGGCTTGGGCGAAACGTTCCAGTCCGCCGAAAGAACACAAATAATAGCGGGATTCCACCGAGGTTTTGTCCCCGACGATCTGGGTAGATTCGACCCTGCCGACCGCCGTCAAGCCTTTCCATTCCGGCTTTTGTTCGAGCCAGGCGATCTGGCTGCTTAATGAGTAACGGCGGATTTCGATGCGTCCGTGGTCTTTCTCCACGGTTTCGTGGACGGGCGACCGCCCTGCCGCCACTTCCGTCTCCAGCCACAGACTGACATCGTCGCACAAGTCTTTGTGGTTGTCCTTCAGGGACAGGACATAATCCGCTTTGGCATCGACAATGAGTCCGGCAATGGCTTTTTGGCAGCCCATCGCATCAATCGACACCACCGCGCCTTCAATGTCCGGCATCGACAACAGGTCGGGGATGGCGGTAATCTCGTTAGTTTTCTCCCCCACCGCCTGCTGCGCCAGCACCCAACGCGCCTTTGCCGCATAGGCGCTCAGCAAATGCACGGCCCTGTCGCCAGCACGGCTGCCGCGTAGCGTCTTGCCGTCCAGGCAGATTTGTTCGCCCGACAGGCTGGGCAAGGCGGCCTGGATCCAACGCATGAACGCTTCCCGAAACACATCGGGGTCGATCCGGCCCAACACATCGCTTAAGGTGTCATGGGAGGGTATGCCATTGGTCAATACCAGGAAGCCACGCAACCAACTCTCTTTTTCCTTGGCAAATTCCTCCATCCCCACCCAGTCTTCTATGCCACTGAGCACCGCGCACAGCACTATCATTAGGATGTCGCTTAACCGGTGCAGTTTGTTTTTTGTCTCGCGGCGGGGGTCTTTAATTTCTTGGAAATACGGCTGTGGATTGGGCAGCATCCTTGTTCTCTCTGCAAATCGCCTATTTTATTACCCTTGTTACGTCAAGGGATAGAGGTAGCGCGATTGCCCTGATGTGTGGGCTTGTTTACTTGACGGAAAAGACCGCAACACCAAAGTTGACGGTTGTGCAAAAATCCTGTCTGTCCGTGACAGCAGTACCGAACCTACTGGCTTTGCCTTCACAGGTAACGGCAGGACTGCTTATGTCCATATCCAACATAGCGCTGATAGCGCATGTGTTGATGGCAGTGACTGCGGTAAAAACGATGATTATTTCACTGACGATCTAATCAAAATCACTGGTTTTAAAATCAACGGCAGATAATACTATTTGCTTTGGCTATGTCACCGTTAATTATGGAAGGCTTAAACAACGTGGCTTTGGGCGAAAACCACAAGCCGCATTAAATATGGCTTTTGTCAGAAAGTAAAAAATTTTCAACAATTAACGGTGACATAGCTTTTGCTTTTGAAGCTAAGTATCAAGAAAGGCCGCGCAATGCGGCCTTTTTTATCTGTAACGGCCAGTAAAATTCAAAGCGGCTATTTGCCAATACAAAAACTGGAAAAAATCCTCCCCAACAAATCATCGGATGTGAATTGTCCGGTTATCTCGGCAAGGCTTTGTTGCGCCATCCTTAAATCTTCAGCAACCAGTTCGCCAGCTTGGTTGATTTGCAATTGACCCAAGGCCATTCCGACAGATTGGTAAGCACGCTCTAGGGCTTCCAAGTGCCTGCGGCGGGCGATGAAGACATTATCGGTCGCTTCATTAAAACCAACGCTTTGTTTCAGGTGGCGGGCCAATAAATCCATGCCCATGCCTGATTTTACCGATAAGTAAATTTCCGTATCCTTTCCGGCCTGCTTTACAGCGGGGGATTGATTAAGCAAATCTATTTTGTTGTAGATACGGGTAATGTCCACATCTTGGGGTAGGGTTTCCAACAAAGTTTCGCAATCTGGATCGCACACATCTATCAACAGCAAGATTTTGTCGGCCTTTTGCATTTCTTCACGCGCCCTGCGTATGCCTTCTTGCTCGACGATATTATCGCTGTCGCGTAAACCAGCAGTGTCGATAATATGCAAGGGCATCCCGTCAAGCTGGATGCGCTCCCTCAATACATCGCGGGTGGTTCCGGCTATGGGGGTGACTATCGCGGCTTCATGTCCGGCCAAGGCATTGAGCAGGCTAGATTTTCCGGCATTGGGTTTGCCAGCAAGGACAATGGTCATCCCTTCGCGGAGCAAACGGCCTTGTTGGGCGGTTTTTTGGATCTGGGCAATACGTCCCAACAAGTTGATTAAGCGCTTTTCGACGACACCATCACTTAAAAAGTCGATTTCTTCATCAACAAAGTCGATGGCGGCCTCGACATATATCCGCAATTCTGTAAGTTCCTCCACCAATTGGTTGATTTGCTGGGAAAACACGCCTTGCATGGATTTTTGAGCCGAACGTACGGATTGTTCAGTGCTACTGGCGATCAAATCGGCAACCGCTTCGGCTTGCGCCAAATCTAGCTTATTGTTTAGGAAGGCGCGTTCGGTGAATTCGCCAGGCTTCGCCAAACGTGCACCTAGCGATAACACACGCCGCAACAACATATCCAAGACAACGGCACCACCATGCCCTTGTAGTTCAAGGACATCTTCGCCTGTATAGGAAGCGGGAGCCGGAAAGTAAAGGCTAATGCCGGAGTCGATTATGGAATTGTCTGCATCCCTAAATACGCAATAACTGGCGTAGCGGGGAATAAGAGGCTTGCTGGTAAGGTGTCGGGCTATCTCAAGAACAGCGGTTCCTGAAATGCGGATGATACCGACACCGCCATTACCTGGCGGTGTCGCAATGGCGGCGATAGTGCCGGGCACTATTAATGCCCAGTAGAACCGTTGCCTTCGGCATCAATTTGTTTGGTGATATACCATTGTTGGATGATCGACAAGGTGTTGTTGACAACCCAATAAAGCACCAAACCGGCAGGGAAAAATAAGAAAAAGACGGTGAAGACCAGTGGGAACATCTTCATGACCTTAGCTTGGATAGGATCAATTGGCGCAGGATTCAGGCTTTGCTGGATTTTCATGGTGATGCCCATGATGATCGGCAAGACATAAAATGGATCCTGTACGGACAAATCTTGTATCCACAGTGCGAAAGGGGTCTGCCGGAATTCAACAGTTTCGCTCAACACCCAATACAAACACATAAAAACAGGGATTTGTATCAGCATTGGGAAACAGCCACCCAACGGGTTGGCTTTTTCTTTTTTGTACAAAGCCATCATTTCGGTGTTGAAACGTTGGCGGTCATCTTTGAAACGTTCTTGCAGCTCCTTCAAACGTGGCTGGATTTTGCGCATCTTCGCCATGGATTTAAAGCTATATTGGGACAAAGGGAAAAACAGCAATTTGATACACAGGGTTACGCCAATGATTGCCAATCCCCAGTTACCGGTCCAATTATGGACTTGGTTCAATAGCCAATAAATGGGTTTGCCAATAAATGTCAATACGCTGTAATCAACGGTCAGCTCAAGGCCTGTGGCTATTTTTTCCATGACAGGCTGGACTTTAGGCCCGGCAAAAAGCCGCGACGTAAATTCAGCTGAGGTGTTGTTATCAACGGTGATTAAAGGCGAGTAAGAGCCAATCACATAACGTTCATCATGAAGGTTCTTAGTATAAAAATGGTTTTCCTGATTAACAGGTGGTATCCAAGCAGAGGCAAAATAATGCTGGATCATTGCCGTCCAACCGCCTTTGGTGGCGACATCCAGATTACTGTCAACCATGTCATCAAAACTAATTTTTTGGTACTTGTCTTTTTCTGTATAAATCACACCGCCGTCGTAAGCCCTCATACCCCCAGTAAGCATATTGCCCTGATTGCTATGGTCAGGCACCCGCAACAATTGGCTGTATTGGCGGATAGGCAGCGCTTTGCCTGAAGCATTGTCGATATGTTGGTTTAAGGTGATTTCATAACTGCCACGCTTGAACGTGTAAGATTTGGTGACGGTCAGGCCTGCGTTATCTGTCCAAGTCATCGGTACGGTCAAGCTCTCTTGTCCGGAAGATAAGGCATAGCTGTCTTGGCTGCTGCTAAAAAAAGTGTAATGGTTAGCGATAGCGCCAGCACCATTATCAGCAATTAACCCGCTTTGGGCGACAAACAGTTTTTCAGGAAGAGGATTGAATAACCTGACAGGGGAGTGGTTTTTTTCCGCGACAGCCATCCCTACCAAACTGCGTGCCTTGTTAACAACAGTATTGTCCTGTTCGACCGGATATTGGAGCAAATCCAAACTACGGATAGTACCGCCTTGCAAGTCAATTTCAAGATCAATGACATCCGTTTTTACTTTAATTATTTTGCCGGATGTTTGGGTATTGATGGCAATTGGGCTTGCGGTTGCGCTAGTTGCCTGTACGCCTGAAGTTGAGGGTAAATCTTCTTTGCTATTTTCCAGGTTAGGTGTCGTGACTGTGGCAGAAACTTCCGGCTTAGGGCCATAATCAATCTGCCAAGCTTGCATCATCAATATCACTAGCATCGCAAAAGTGACCACTAGTATAAATCTTAAATTATCCATTCTTATTTTCTCAATTTATCTGGAACAGGATCAATGCCCCCTTCATGGAAGGGGTGGCATTTTAATAATCTTTTCAGGGTGAGATAGCAGCCAATGACAGCACCATAGCGCTGTAGTGCCTCTAAGGAATATTGGGAGCAGCTTGGATAAAAGCGACAATGCGGCCCGAGTAAGGGGCTAATGAAATATCGGTAAAACTTTATCAATGCTATGAGTATGAAGCGCATCGGGTTACCAACTTAATCCAGTGTCTTTCCAATGACTTTCTTAATAGTTCCAGCGGGGCATCGACGGCTTCCCTGCGGGCCAAAACAACAATGTCAATGTTTCCTAACTGTTGTTGTAACCTAAAATTTTCCCGAACAGTGCGTTTAATGATATTTCTGTGTACGGCTTTTTTGACATTTTTTTTAGCTATCGCCAAACCCAACCGCGGATGATCCAAATCATTTCTTATCGCTAATAGGGTAAAATACTGATCACTGGATTTTACGGGTTTAGCAAAAACTTTTTTATACTCAGCGGGTTTTTTTAACCGGCACTGTGGGGGGAAACCGAATTCGTTGTTAGTCACACAACCAAAATCTAAACGCTTAACTTGTGACGTCCTTTCGCTCTGCGTGCGTTTAACACGTTACGTCCACCGACAGTCGCCATTCTGGAACGGAAACCGTGGGTTCTAGCGCGTTTAATTTTGCTGGGTTGGTATGTTCTTTTCATTGTTGCTCAAGCCTACTAGGATGGTGTTATCAAAAACGGATAAAAAAGACGTTGGATGATAGAATAAACAGCTTGACCTGTCAATTCTGTAGTGACATGTTTTATTAATGTATAGTGGCAAAAGCCCTGTTTTTCTTACTTCACAAATCAATACCTTATCTACTTCAATGAGTTCAATTTGGGACAACTGCCTTGCTAAACTTGAAAATGAAATCGCTAATGCTGATTTCAGTACTTGGATTCGGCCACTACAAGCTGTCGAAAGCGATGGGCACATCACTTTGCTTGCCCCTAACCGTTTCGTATTAGATTGGGTCAAACAACATCATTTTGCCAAAATTGAAGAATCCATTCATGAATTCTCTAATGGAAATTTAGTGCTAACCTTAGAAATTGGTTCAAAAAAATCCTCAGCACCTCCTATCACAAAAGTCGCCAAACCTGTCGAAACTAAAAAGGCCAACCTTACTTTCCTAAACAAAGCATTTACTTTTGAAAATTTTGTTGAAGGTAAATCTAACCAATTAGCACGGGCGGCATCCATCCAAGTTTCAGAAAATAGCGGTAAGGCTTATAACCCTTTGCTAATTTACGGTAGTTCTGGCTTAGGTAAAACACATTTGATGCACGCTATCGGCAACGCGGTATTACAAAAGAACCCTTCTGCCAATATTGTATACCTGCATTCAGAAAAATTTGTCCAGGATATGGTCAAGGCATTACAACAAAATTCAATTGATGCATTTAAACAATTTTATCGCGCCATTGATGTGCTGTTGATTGATGACATCCAATTTTTTGCCGGAAAAGAACGCTCCCAAGAAGAATTCTTCCATACATTCAATACCTTATTAGAAAAAAAGCATCAAGTGGTTTTAACTTGTGACAAATACCCAAAGGAAATTGTTGGACTTGAAGACCGTTTAAAATCACGTTTTGGATGGGGCTTACCTGTTTCAATAGAGCCACCCGATATGGAAACGCGGGCGGCTATCTTAATGAAAAAAGCACAATTAGTAGGTGTTGACCTAGCCCAAGAAGTGGCGTTTTTTATTGCTAAGCGGATTCCATCTAACGTCCGGGATTTGGAAGGCGCTTTGCGGAGAGTCATTGCCAACGCCCAATTTACAGGTAAAGAAATTACTACCGAATTTACTAAAGAAGCTTTGCACGACTTGATTTCTTTACAAGACAAATTAGTCAATATTGATAATATCCAAAAAACCGTCGCTGAATATTACAAAATTAGAATTTCTGATTTAGTGTCTAAAAACCGTAAGCAAACAATCACAAGGCCACGGCAACTTGCCATGACATTGGCGCGAGAATTGACCTCCCATAGCTTCCCGGAAATTGGCAATGCTTTTGGTGGACGTGATCATACAACGGTTATCAATGCATGTAAGCGGATCAGTGAGCTAAGAGAATCAGACCATAAGATGGCTGAAGATTATTCTAATTTGTTACGGTCATTGTCCCATTAGCCTGTGGATAACTTTGTGCATAAACCATGCTCTTTTTGTTTATATTCTTGGGGACAATTTTAATGAAAAAGTTATATTTTAGTTATCCACAATTCCCACACAATTAAATAACAACTTTAATTTAATAATAACATACTGTTTTTAAAATACTTATTAAACTTATACATGATTTTTACTAGACTAATAATAAGAGGCTTTAAATACCTTCTTTTAGTTGTTATTACTGAATTAACTAAGAATGTCCCATTGAATATGGATGTTTTTAGAATTTACGAGTTGTGGATAACGTTGTGGCTAACCACCTTTATATTAGGGATAACCTTGTGCATAAAATTTCAATCTTTATTAAGCTCCAAGTTATCCACAATAAACAAACACCCATATCAGCTAGTTTATAAATAAATAACTTATTGAAAATAAATTAAAATAACTAGTTATCCACAGTTTTTTGTCCCCTTAATACTAATAAGATAAAGAAATATGAAATTTGTTATTAATAGAGAAATTTTACTCATACCTTTACAACAAATTGTAAGCGTTATAGAAAAACGTCAAACACTACCCATCTTAGCTAACGTCCTGATAGTAGTTAATGACAATCAGTTAATTTTGACCGGTACAGATCTTGAGATTCAAATTATTGCTAAAATTGCGATCGAACCAATAGAATCCGGATCGATTACAGTTCCAGCAAGAAAGCTTTTGGATATTTGCCGGTTATTGCCAAAAGGTGCGGAAATCAAATGCGAACAGCAAGGTGATAAAGTCAAAATATCTTCACATCGTAGCCGTTTTTCTTTAAGTGCCTTACCAGCAGACAATTATCCTGAATTTGCCGAATCTGCTTTAGAAAACCACTTCCTAATCAATGCGGGACAATTTAAAAAAGCTTTAGACAAGACTTTGTTTTGTATGGCTAACCAAGATGTGCGTTATTACTTAAATGGGCTATTGCTAAATATTTCCAATAGTAAATTAAAATTGGTGGCTTCTGACGGTCACCGTTTAGCAGTTTATGAAGACCATCTTGAACAGGCAACTGGATTTGAGGCACGGATTATTTTACCGAGAAAAGGAGTTTTGGAATTGAATCGCCTGTTAGATGATTCTGAAACTGAGCTTAAGGTAGAGTTTTCTAGCAATAACATTAGGATTTATATTAAGGATCTTATTTTTTCAGCGAAACTTGTTGATGCAAAATATCCAGATTTCAGCAAAGTATTTCAGCAAGATTTTTTCAATCCATTGTGTATAGATAAGCAATTGTTTCGTGAAGCTTTGACCCGGGTTGCAATTTTATCGAATGAAAAATTTAAAGGCATTACGCTTGATATTAGTGCTGAACGGTTAACTATCAGTACTCATAATCCGGAACAGGATGAAGCGGAGGAAGAATTGGCAATTGATTATGATGGGGGTCCCTTATCAATTTCATTCAATGCCCAATATTTATTGGAAGCAGTTGCCAATTTAGATTCTGAAAGTGCGGCATTAATTATTGCCAGCAACGCTAGCAGTTGTTTCATCAATGAACAAAACGACCGTACTTACCAATTCATCGTAATGCCGATGCGCTTATAAATTTATGAGCTTAATTAAATTGGATATTTACCATGTCAGAAATATCCAAAGCGCATCTATGCAGCCTTGTCCTGCCATTAATCTGATAGTGGGTGACAATGCTAGTGGTAAAAGTTCTCTTCTTGAAGCTATTTATATTTTAGGCAGGGCAAGATCGTTCCGTTCTGGCAATATAAGGTCTGTGATCAATTTTAATCACGAACATATCATTGTGTCTGCTCAAACCCAACGGGTTGATACTGGCATTAACCAGTTAGGTATCCAGCTTGATGGCAAATCAATAGCGATACGCATCAATCAAGAATCTAAACAACTACGTTCCGAATTGGCTTACGCTTTACCATTACAGCTGATCCATCCTAAAAGTTATGAATTGCTAGATGCGGGGGCGCAGTTTCGACGCGAATTTTTAGATTGGGGAATTTTTAACGATGAAAAAAATTTTCTTCCGGCATGGAAGTGTTTTAAAAAGGCTCTGGCTCAACGTAATGCTTTATTAAAAACTAAACAGCTTGAACAACTTCCGGTTTGGAACCAAGAATTAGCGTATTACGGTACAATAGTCCATAGTTGTCGGATCCGTTATTTGGAAAAATTACAATCTGTGTTTATTGCAATTAGCCAAAATTTTTTGGTTATTGAAGATATAACAATCAATTTATTATCAGGTTGGGATTTCTCCAAAACGCTAATAGATGCTTTGGATCATGACTTTGAAAAGGACTTGCGCTATGGTTTTACTCATAGCGGCCCACATAGGGGAGACTTTCAAGTGTTGGTTAACCAATATCTTGCAAAAGACTATGTCTCCCGCGGACAGTTAAAATTACTGGTGTTGAGCCTAAAACTTGCACAAGTACAACTGTTAACTGATGAGCAATATTATTTAGGTTGCTTGTTAATTGATGATTTCGCTGCAGAATTAGATATTAATAACCGAGGTAAATTACTAAATTTCTTAGCTACCTTAAACTGTCAAGTTTTTATCACCGCTAATACATCCACTGATTTTGGGGATTTGAGTCATATACCAACTTATAAAATGTTCCACGTGGAACATGGCACTATAAAATCAATGTAATGTTCCACGTGGAACATCTAGGCAAACTACAGGAAAAATAAAAACCATATGAGTAATAATAACGATCAATACGATAGTACCAATATTCAGGTTTTGAAAGGATTGGATGCGGTAAGAAAACGACCAGGTATGTATATCGGCGATACAGATGACGGTTCCGGTTTGCATCATATGGTTTTTGAAGTGGTTGATAATTCGATAGATGAAGCATTGGCAGGCTATTGTAAGGAAGTTCGGGTAATAATCCATGCAAATGGATCCGTGACTGTTGCTGATGATGGTCGCGGTATTCCAGTTGATATTCATGAGGAGGAGGGCAGATCTGCCGCCGAAGTCATTATGACCGTATTACATGCAGGCGGAAAATTTGATGATAATGCTTACAAAGTTTCCGGAGGTCTGCACGGTGTAGGTGTATCTGTAGTGAATGCATTGTCAGAAGAACTCAATCTTGAAATTCGTAAAAATGGGCAGTTGTATAAACAGCAATATTTGATGGGTGAACCTGTTGCACCTTTAGCGGCTGCAGGTTCAGCAACTGGTTCTGGTACCTTGATTAATTTTAAACCCAGCAATAAAACGTTTACTGATGTTGAGTTCCACTACGATATTTTAGCGAAACGTTTGCGTGAATTATCCTTCCTGAACTCTGGTGTCCGTATCAGCTTAGAAGATGAACGTACTGATAAACAAGATGTGTTCGAATTTGAAGGCGGTATTAGTGCATTTGTGGAACACCTCAACAAAAATAAAATCCCTTTATTTCCTGAAGTTTTTTACTTTAAGGCTGAAAAAGAAGGGGTGACTGTAGAAGTTGCAATGCAATGGAATGACTCGTATCAAGAAAATGTTTTTTGCTATACCAATAATATTCCTCAACGCGATGGTGGTAGCCATTTGGCTGGATTTAGGGGGGCGTTGACACGTACCGTCAATCAATATATTGAAACTAGTGGGTTAGCTAAGAAAGAGAAAGTAACTACTACGGGTGATGACGCCCGTGAAGGTTTAACGGCAGTTTTATCTGTGAAGGTTCCAGATCCGAAATTTTCCTCGCAAACTAAAGACAAATTGGTTTCATCTGAAGTAAAGCCATTGGTGGAATCGACCATGAATGAAAAGCTTCAGGAATTTTTACTGGAAAAACCGCAAATTGCCAAAGCCATTGTCGGTAAAATTATTGATGCCGCACGTGCGAGGGAAGCGGCTCGCAAAGCCCGTGAAATGACACGTCGTAAAACTACGCTAGATATTGCAGGTTTGCCAGGGAAACTTGCTGATTGCCAGGAAAAAGATCCTGCCTTATCAGAACTATTCCTCGTCGAAGGGGACTCAGCAGGGGGGTCAGCAAAACAGGGCAGGGATAGGCGCACCCAAGCGATTTTACCGTTGAAGGGTAAAATCTTAAATGTTGAAAAAGCCCGTTTCGATAAAATGATTTCTTCTGAAGAGGTTGGCACTTTAATTACTGCTCTAGGCTGTGGTATTGGGAAAGATGAATATAATCTTGCTAAACTGCGTTATCACCGCATCATTATCATGACTGATGCTGACGTTGATGGCTCACACATCCGTACTTTGTTGCTGACTTTCTTTTACCGTCAATTGCCTGAGATTATAGAAAAAGGCTATATCTACATTGCCCAGCCTCCATTGTATAAAGTTAAAAAAGGTAAGCAGGAACATTACGTTAAAGATGATGCAGCCCTAAACGAATATCTTATCCAATTAGCTCTCGACAAAGCGCAATTGTTCACTGATGAAACAGCTCCGCCAATACAAGGCCAAGGCTTAGAGAAATTGGCGAAAGATTACGTAGGAATTGTCAGTAATATTAACCGCTTGTTCAGACGTTATGACGAATCTTTTTTAGAACAACTTATTACTATGGATGTGGTTGATGAAGATCTCAAGCAAGATCATCAAAAATTGATTGTGTGGTTCGATAAAATTATCCAGCAATTAAACGATTGTTTGGGTACCGCGGTTTTTTCCGTGGAATTGGATTATAAAAGTGCCAATGAATTTTCGGCGGTCATCAGTAAACGTCTGCATGGCATCAGCAAATTATTTGTTTTGCCTTCGACTTTCTTTAACAGCAAAGACTACAAACAAATGGCGCAATATGCGCAAGATACTGCGGATATGTTTAATGATAGCTCCTACATCAAAATGGGCGAACGTCAGCAGGTTGTCAGCAGTTTTAAGCAAGCCTTTGACTGGATGATGAGGGAAGTCAAAAAAGGCCAGCATATCCAAAGGTATAAAGGTCTAGGAGAGATGAATCCCGAACAGCTTTGGGAAACCACATTAGATGCTAATAACCGACGTTTGCTACAAGTCAGGATAGAAGATGCGATAGCCGCCGATGAAATTTTCACTACCTTGATGGGTGATGTCGTGGAACCACGCCGCGATTTTATCGTTAAGAATGCCTTGGATGTCACTAATTTGGATGTGTAATTATGCTTACCTACCCGGAAATTAACCCAATCGCGATTGAGCTTGGCCCATTGAAAGTCCATTGGTATGGACTGATGTACTTGGTTGGCTTTGTTGCCGTATATTTTTTAGGCCAAAGAAGTGCAAAACGCCCATGGTCGCCAATTAAACCGGAAGCTATTGAAGACTTGGTCACTTACGGTGCACTAGGGGTGATCTTAGGTGGCAGGATAGGCTATGTGCTGTTCTACAAGTTCGGCGACTTTATCCAAAATCCAATTATGCTATTTAAAATTTGGGAAGGCGGCATGGCCTTCCATGGTGGCATGTTGGGTGTGTTTGTGGCAATGTGGTTTTATGCTAAAAAACAAAATTGCACGATGATGCAGCTGATTGATCTAATCGCACCTTTGGCTCCTATCGGTTTAGGGGCAGGGCGCCTAGGTAATTTTATTAATTCAGAACTTTGGGGAAGGACGACTGATGTGCCATGGGGGATGGTTTTCCCTAATGGCGGGCCTTTAGCAAGGCATCCATCGCAATTATATGAAGCATTCTTGGAGGGTTTGTTGTTGTTTGTGATTTTACAAGTCTATACTAGCAAACCGCGCCCAATTATGGCGCCAACGGGTGTCGCAGTATTTTTTTATGGCTGTTTCCGTTTTTTTGTTGAGTTTTACCGGATGCCAGATGCACATCTTGGCTATTTGGCATTTGATTGGCTAACAATGGGACAGATTCTGTCTACACCGATGATAGTGGCTGGTGCGCTGTTATTTTATTTTGCGCATAGAAGGCTAGCGTAAACGAAACGGTTCCAGATAAAAAAACGGCTGGCATACTTTAAGTATGCCAGCCGTTTTTTTTGATATTGCTAAGGGGTGATACCTGAAATCACTTCAAATTTTGTTCTGAGTTGGATGGCAAGTCGGCCAATAATTTCTTTCTGACCAAATATGCTGCAGCCATAGCGCAAAGGGCTGGAATTTGGGTGACAATAAAAACCATGGTAAAGTTTTTGCCAAATAGCCCTACGATAGGAGCGAGTATGGTCAATTTGATTGCCCACCAGGCAATCCAATAACCCATCAGGCCGATGATCACCCATTTGATGGGGGATTGACCATGTTTTTTGGCGGTCATATAAAACCAGACGATAACGGCAATTCCCGCCGCTTTAGCTAAAAACAACATTTTTCACCTCGTTTATAATAAGTTATGTACCCGCCCATGATATTCCATAACCAATGATAAATGTACTCTATTTTAGCAACCATCTTCCTCTAACTTTTCAATGACTCCCGCTAAATTTCAACATTGTTTGCTGACTTGGTTTGACCAATATGGGCGTAAAAATTTGCCATGGCAGCAAGACATCAGCCCTTACCGCGTCTGGTTGTCGGAGACGATGTTGCAACAAACCCAGGTCACCACTGTGATACCGTATTTTTTAGCGTTCACCACAAAATTCCCGACGTTAGAGCATTTGGCAATAGCCGATATTGATGAGGTGCTCAAACATTGGGCCGGGTTGGGCTATTACGCCCGTGCCCGCAACTTGCATAAAGCCGCACAACGGATAGTTGAATTGGGATACTTTCCCGATACGCTAGAAGGTTTGATGGCATTACCTGGCATAGGGCAATCTACTGCCGGGGCAGTCTTGAGCATTGCGTTCCACAATAGCCACCCTATCCTCGATGGCAATGTAAAACGGGTTTTAGCACGCTTCTACGCCATTTCTGGATGGCCGGGCGACTCACAGGTTAATAAGGCCTTATGGGCCGCTAGTGCGGAATTAACGCCCATTTATCGCGTCGCTGATTATACCCAAGCTATCATGGATCTGGGGGCTACCTTATGTACCCGTAGCAAGCCATTATGTCAGTCATGTCCGGTGGCGGATGCTTGCCAAGCAAATAAAAATGGCACAGTCTCCGTTTATCCAACGCCTAAACCACCGAAAACCTTACCGAGCAAACAAAGCGTTTGGTTAGTGCTGTACGATGCAAACCAGCAAATTTGGCTGGAAAAAAGGCCGCCGACTGGGATATGGGGTGGGTTATGGAGTTTTCCGGAATTTGCTACCCTTGCGGAAGCTGAAGACTGGTGCATTAGCCGAAACCTGCATATCAAACGCCAATACACTTTGGCTAGCAAGCGCCATACTTTTTCGCATTACCATTTGGATTACACGCCGTTGATTGTCCATGTCGAAAACCTTACAAATAATGTGATGGAAGCCAATCAATCGCTCTGGTATAACAACGCACAAATTTCAGGACTAGGGTTGGCGGCACCTGTAAAAACCCTCCTGCAACAACTTAATATAAAAAATCATCAAGGATTCTTATCATGACAAGATTAGTGAAGTGCGTAAAACTCGGAATAGAAACCGAAGGCTTAGATTCACCACCTTTCCCAGGTGAAAAAGGCCAGGAGATTTATGAAAAAATCTCCAAAGCGGCTTGGCAAGCTTGGTTAAGCAAACAGACTATGATCATCAACGAAAACAAACTGGCGAGTTTTGATCCTAAAGCCCGTGCTTATTTGGCTGAAGAACGCAATAAGTTTTTGTTTGAAGGCAATGATGAGATGCCAGCAGGCTACGTGCCTCCGAAAGCTTAAAAATAAATAGCACATGATAAAAATCATTTTGGCTGATTTGTCCCTGCCAAAACACGCCCAAGCCATTATCTCCCTGTTGGATGAGTACGCCCAAGATCCAATGGGGGGTGGTACGCAATTGCCTGCTTTTGTGCGGGCCAATTTGATTGCGGAACTGAAAAAACGCCAAGGGGTATATGTCATTATGGCTATGCTTGGCGATAATGCGGCAGGCATGGCAATTTGTTTTGAAGGGTTCTCGACGTTTGCCTGTAAGCCGCTGTTAAATATCCACGATGTGATCGTTTCGGCAAATCACCGGGGACGCGGCATAGCCAAACAATTGCTGGCAAAAGCGGAAGAAATCGCCATCAATTCAGGTTGTTGCAAGCTGACGTTAGAAGTGTTGGAGGGCAATATTACCGCACAAGCGGCTTATAAGGCTTGTGGGTTCGCAGGTTATGAGCTTGACCCGATAATGGGTAAAGCGATGTTTTGGCAAAAGAACTTGATCCAATAAGGTAAACATCCAGGCTAGCGCGTCAAGCTTATTGACCATAATAGGCTGAGTATCCCTAAAAGCAATAATAACCAAGCTTTTAATGGCAGGGTCTGTAAAGAATCGCCCCGAGCTATCATGACCAATAAACTGAACAGCGGAATCAACATGCCGCATTCAATAAAAAGATTGCGCCAAAAATAATAATTAATCATAGGTAAACCCCCGGCTCTGCCGGGGGACTCCCAAAGTTTGACAATTCCGGGAATCATCGAGAGTCTCCCAATCTGTGAATCGCCTAAAGTTAAAGCATTTGGGTGAGCTGTTGAAAGATTTTGCTACCCA
>ORJL010875642.1_pt1 | contig 27182 bp, 24 predicted proteins | sample 1779941 | NCBI WGS metagenome assembly ORJL01 (sample SAMEA104232317, study PRJEB22302) | groundwater metagenome | biome: forest; feature: aquifer; material: groundwater | place: USA | collected 2011-08-07 | depth 5.8 m
CAAGCACTCCGGGGGCCCATGCCTAGCGCCAGGAGGATCAACTTAATTGAGGGATTCCATCCTTTTCCATGGCCCACTTTGACAAAACCCGCTGTCCATTCCCGCCGCTACCCCGCTCAGTCTCATTCACACCTCCGGTTTCCACCTTTTTTGAGCGTCAGTTCGCCGGGCACGGCATAACCTTTGTGAAAAGCGACAACGTGGTTGCCTTGACGCATAAAAACCACGAATGCCAGGTCGTGTTGGGATCGGGAATTGAAGTGCCGACAGACTTTGTCGTGGCGGGGATTGGCGCGCTGCCGGCCCTCGAACTATTTCGCCGGACGGTGTTGGACACGGGCGACGGCATCAAGGTCAATAAATTCCTTGAGACCAATGTGCAGGGTGTATGGGCTGCCGGCGATATCGCCAACTATCCCGATCCAAGCTTCCATCGCCGCCTGCGGTTGGAGCATTGGGACAACGCCGTGGAACAGGGGCGGGTGGCGATGCGCAACATGATGGGCAAGTATCAGCCGTTCATCCACGTTCCCTATTTCTTCTCGGACGTGTTTGACCTCTCGTATGAATTTTGGGGCGATGCGGATGGCCACGACCAGATCCTTTATCGCGGCAATATGAATCAAAAGCAGCTCAGCGTCTGGTGGCTTAAAAAGCACACTTTGTGCGCCGCTTTGATCATGAACCGTCCGGAAGAAGAGCGGGCGCTCGCTCCTCGGTGGATTTTGCGGGGTGCTCGGTTGGACCCGAACGAGCTCCAAAACGCCCGCAGCCTGAAGTCACTGGATACCACCTTCGGTCGCCAGGACTAGTTTCCAATTCGTATTCACATGAGACATTCGCGACGCGGGCGCTCTGAGGACAAGCCGATCGTGCGGTACTTCGCTGCGCCGGGAGTAGTGATCGGCATGGCGCTCGTGTGGCTCGAACGACGTCATCCACAACCGAAAACCAGTCCTTAAAACCTTATGGCTCTCATTTTTGAACTCATTCAGACCGATGGCGTCGCCGAGCTTTCCTATCTGGTTGGGGATGATTCCGAAGGAGTGGCTGCGGTATTCGATCCTCGCCCGGACGTGGACTGCTACCTCGAACTCGCCCGCGAGAAGCAGGTTTCGATCACGCACATTTTCGAAACCCACATCCATGCCGATCTCGTCAGTGGCGCGCGGGAGCTTTGTGCCCGCGTCGAAACAGCGAAAATATTCGTCAGTCACGAAGGGGGCGCGCGCTACGGCTTCGATCACGAGAAGATCAAAGACGGAGACACCTTCAAGCTCGGCTCTGTCCTAATCACAGTTCGGCACACGCCCGGCCACACGCCAGAGCACGTTGCTTATCTTCTAGCGGAGAAGGACCACACCAACGCGCCTTGGGGAGTGCTCACCGGGGACTCGCTTTTTGTAAGTTCCGCCGGACGCCCCGACCTGCTCGGTAACGCCCAGGCAATAAAGCTGGCCGAACAACAGTTCCACACATTGCGCGATTTTTACCTCAAGCTCGCCGATGGCGTGATTATTCATCCATCGCACGGGCACGGCTCACCGTGCGGCGCAGATATCGGCGACCGGCTCAGCAGCACGATTGGTTACGAGCGACGCTTCAATGCGTTCCTGCAATTCCAGGATGTGAAGAGCTTCACCGACTACGCGCTCTCTACCGCGCCGCCCGCGCCGACTTACTATCCGCGCATGAAAAAGCTGAATGCGAAAGGCCCGGAAGTGCTCGGCAACCTCCCCAAGGTGCGCGGGCTTCCTCCGAAGGGCTTCAAGGAAGCGACCGAAGACGAGGACAACGTGCTGATTGACACCCGCATGATGCTGGCCTTTGGGGGAGGCCATATTAAAGGCGCCCTCAACATTGGCGGTTCCCCCATGCTCTCCATCTGGGCGGGCTGGCTGCTGGATCCCAACAAGCCGATCCTTCTGGTTTTGGAGTCCGACGAGAAGGTCGATGAAGTCGTCCGTTTCTTTCTCCGCACGGGTTACACCAAGTTCGCCGGCTATCTCGTCGGAGGAATGAGAGCGTGGGACAACGCTGGGCTGCCGCTGGAGGAAGTCGGGCAGATGACCGTGCATCAAATCAAACGCGCCGGGAAAAAGCTGCAACTGCTCGACGTGCGTTCGCCGGACGAATGGAAGGACGGTCATATCCCGCATGCTCGGCATATCTTCATGGGTGAACTGCGCGAGTACCTTGGCGAACTTGATAAATCGAGGTGGACGGCGGTGTATTGCGACGGCGGTTATCGTGCGAGCATTGCGACCAGCATTTTGAAACAGGCAGGATTTAGCCGCGTCTGCAACGTCCCTGGAAGCTGGCAGGCATGGAAGAAAGCCGGGTTCCCAGTTGAAGGGAAGCCGAAAAGGGAGACGAAATGAGGAGGCATCGCAAAACCTCCTGCCTTGTTGGCGGTCTCGCCCTGCTACCCCTGCACGCCGCGGTCGCTGCGGAGCCAGGCGTGAACGCGCTCAGTTATGCGGGGCCGGCCTGGTCACCCTATGTTGTTGGTGCCGGAATTGGGGTGCTCTGCTGGCTGACCTTCTATTTTTCGGACAGCCCAATCGGCGCGTCGTCCTTCTATGCGCAGGTGTCAGGCTTCATAGGAAAACTGTTTGCGAAACGTCATACCGAGTCGCTCGTTTACTTCAAAGACAACCCGCCGTGCGTGGATTGGGAAGTGGTCTTCGTCGTCGCAACCATCGCTGGAGGCGCGATTGCGGCATTGACCGGGGGCGAGTTCGCCAATGAATGGCTCCCGCCCATGTGGGTCGCGCGCTTCGGCGACAACATCGCGTTGCGCGCGGTAGTCGCCTTTGGAGGGGGCATCTTGATGGCGGTTGGCGCGCGGCTTGCCGGAGGTTGCACCAGCGGCCACGGCATCAGCGGAACGCTTCAACTCAACGTGGCATCGTGGATCTCGGTGGTTTGCTTTTTTATCGGCGGTATCGCCGTTGCCATGCTGCTTTTCAAACTGTGAGGAACTATGATTGATCCTGGAAAGGCGGTGCAGCAGTCGACGGAGAAGCCCGACCCTTCCGTCGCCGCAGCCTCCGAACTCCTGTTCGGCGCGGTTTTTGGTGTGGCGTTTGGCTTTCTCTTGCAGAAAGGCGGGGTCGGAAAATTCAACGTGCTGATCGGCCAACTGCTCCTCCAGGACTTTACCGTCGCGAAGGTCATGCTGACCGCCATCGTCGTCGGCATGGTCGGCATATTCGCGCTGCATCACTTCGCCAAAGTGAACCTCCACATCAAGCCCACGCGAGTCGGCGCCAACATTATCGGCGGCCTCCTGTTCGGAGCAGGTTTTGCATTGATGGGTTATTGCCCCGGCACGGCCGCCGTTGCTCTGGGACAAGGAAACTGGGACGCGCTCTTCGGCATGGCCGGACTCGTGGTCGGCTCGTGGATTTTCGCCGAACTGTCGGGATGGACCAAACGAACGATTGAGAAATGGGGCGACCTCGGCAAGGTCCTGCTGCCGGATCTACTGTACCTGCCGCGCGTTCCGTTTGTTGCCATCTTCGTCGTGTTGCTCACTGCGGGACTGTTTGTCCTCGACCGCTACTTTCCGCGGTGAGGGAGAAAGTTCTAGGCAAAATGATCACGCGCGAAAAATCACCAGTGAATCTCGAGATGCCGTTCGCGACGCTCGATGGTTTCATCACACCCAACGACCGCTTCTACGTGCGGAACCATTTTCCGATTCCGCAGCTCGACGCAAAGGCGTGGCGGTTGAAGATCGAGGGCGCAGTTGAGGCCCCGTTGGAACTCGGTTACGACGCACTGCTGAAGATGGAAATGCGGACCGTCACCGCGATGCTGGAGTGCGCGGGAAACGGTCGCGCCTTCCTCAGGCCACCGCCCGACGCCACGCTTTGGGAACTCGGGGCCGTCGGCAATGCGGAGTGGACCGGCGTTCCGCTCGCCGCTGTCCTCGAACGGGCAGGACTCAAGGCGGGCGCAGCCGAAGTTATTCTCGAAGGGGCCGACCAAGGCGAGGTCAAGCAACCGCCCCGCCCCGAGGGCAAACTGCAGTTCGCGCGCAGTATCCCGCGCGCGAAGGCGTGCCACGACGTGTTGCTCGCCATCAAAATGAACGGGGAACCGCTGCCGCCGGCGCATGGCTTTCCTGTGCGCGCAATCGTGCCGGGCTGGTATGCGGCGGCGTCGGTGAAGTGGCTCGCACGCATCGTAGTCAGCGACCACCCCTTCGCCGGCTATTTTCAAACCGTTGACTACTCTTATTGGGAGCGGCGTAATGGCTTGCCGGCGCTGTCGCCCATTCAACAGTTGTTGGTCAAGGCCGAGATTGCGCGTCCAGCGATCGCCGAGATCGTTCCACGGAGCGCAACATACCGCGTCCACGGTGCGGCCTGGACGAGCGACAGCGAGATCACAATGGTCGAGTTCAGTGACAATTTGGGTGCGACCTGGCAACGCGCGCGTATCATCGGCCAGCCCATGCGAAACGCCTGGCAGCTTTGGGAGTTCGATTGGCTGACACCCGCACAACCTGGCAAGGCCACGCTCCTGGCGCGCGCCACCGACGCCCGTGGCCGGACCCAGCCGGAACAGCATGACGCGGATCATGGCCACTACCTGATTAACTACTGCCTGCCCATCGAAGTCGAAGTGCGGGCTGGTGACGTAATCTAAATCGGAACCATGAGTGCCTCCAATACGTTTTCCACGCGTCGGACGATGCCGGACGCGCAGCAAACCAACAACAAACAGCAGCTATGAAAAAAACAGCACGAACACACCAAAACAAAGAAGCAGTGAGTAATAAGAAGCCATCCGATCCACGGGAGTATCCCCTGGCTCGAGACTCGCGAGGTTCCGCGGGGCGCGAAGAGATCCGCGCGAAGACTCCGATGGTTACCGCGCCACGCCAATCCAATCGTCCGGTGGAACGAACCAACCAAGACCAGACGCACGGACGGTGATTCGTTTTTTACTTCAGGCCAACCAACGAGATTGACCAAGAGCCAACCGGTATCGCTACATCAAGAGAGTCATGAACACCGTCCAGGTTGGGAAACCTCATCCGGCTTAACCCCGCTCACCACCCACAAATGCGGAGGTTAACGCCAGGACTCCGCGTTCTATGAAAGCCACCATCTCAACTCGGCTAGCGGACTCACCCGCGTTCCCTGATCAGTGAGGCAAACGCCAGCGCCAGCCCATGAGCGATCGGAAAACAATTACGCTCCTTCAGATCAACGACACCCACGGCTATCTGGAGCCTCACCCGGAATTGTTCTGGCACGGTGACAGGGCGGAATATCGCACCTCGGGCGGGTATGCGCGGTTGCTCACGGTGTTTAACCGAGTTCGTAAGGAGCGAAACGGCGCGGTGATCGTGCTCGATAACGGGGATACGTTTCATGGAACGTATCACGCCGTCCAGTCCAGAGGCGAAGCGTTCATCGAACCAGTGAACTTGCTGGGCCTTGATGCCTGGACCGTACATTGGGATTTTGCCTACGGCCCGGATCGGATGCGCGAACTCGCCGCGAAACTGAACCATCCTCTCCTCGCGAGTAACTGTTACCAGATAGACACCGGCGAACTTGCCTATCCGGCGTTCACGGTCGTTGAGCGAGGCGGGGTGCGCGTGGGCGTCATTGGCATCGCGGCTACGATCATTGATAAGACGATGCCTGAACATTTCAGCACGGGCCTTCGTTTCACGCTCGGCAATGAGGAATTGCCCGGACACATCCGAAGGTTGCGGGACCGGGAGCGCGTGGATCTCGTCGTCGTGCTCTCGCACCTCGGATTTCCGCAGGACGTGAAGCTCGCCTCGGAAGTCGCAGGCATCGACATTTTTTTGAGCGGCCACACCCATAATCGTATGGATGCGCCTTTGAGGGTGAACGGGGCCATCATCATCCAGTCGGGTTGTCATGGGTCATTCATTGGCCGGCTCGATGTCGAACTCACCGGCGCGGGTGTCATCGGCGTCCGCCACCAGTTGATCCGTGTGGATGATTCAATCCTGTCGGACGGCGAGATGCAGCGAGCGGTGGACAAAATCGTCGCACCCCAACGCCTGATGCTCTCCGAGGTCGTGGGGCATACCGAGACGGCGCTCAACCGAAACACGTTTCTCGAAGCGACCATGGATAATCTGCTCCTCCAAGCGATCGCGGAAGCCGCCGAGACCCGTATTGCGTTTTGCAACGGCTGGCGTTATGGCGCGCCGATTCCGCCTGGCCCCGTCACGGTAAATGATCTTTGGAATATCGTGCCGCCCGACCCCCCGGTGTCTCTGGCGGAGCTGACGGGGCGGGAGATGTGGGAGATGATGGAGGAAAATCTCGAACACACTTTGGCGACCGATCCCTACAAGCAGATGGGCGGCTACGTGAAGCGGTGTCTCGGCGTCAATATCTATATCAAGGCCGAGAACCCTTCCGGATCGCGCATCCAGCAGTTCTTCGTTAACGGCGAAGCAATCGAAGCCGATCACGACTATACGGTGGCCTTTATCACGTCGCAGGGCGTGCCCAACAAATTCGGGAGACATCGCCGCGAATTACCCATTTCTGCGATTGATGCTCTCAAGCGCTACTTCAGCAACCACCCGAAAGTGAATGCAGATTTCCGGGGAGCCGTGGTCGTGGTATGAGCTCGCCGCCCAACCAAGCCCAAAGGACTAGTCATCGGCTACCGCCGCCAGTAGCGAGTTCGGGCGCAGCCCGAACGCGGAGTCAAGCCGACGCTGGGAGGAACAAAGTTACACATGAAATCGGTTACTGATCCTAAGCACATTTGTCCATGAACACGCCGCTACCCGATCATCAAAAATGCACCGAACATCTCGCGGTCGAGCGCACTTTCCTGGCCTGGGTTCGGACCAGCCTTGCCATCATCAGTCTGGGCTTTGTCGTGGCCAAGTTTAGCCTCTGGTTGCGCGAACTCGCCGCTCGGCTCGATCCGCAAGTGCAAACCCACACTTGGGGAATGTCGTTGCCGATTGGCGTTGGGATGATGGCCTTTGGCGGTATTCTCACGGTTCTGGCCGCGTGGCATTGTAACAGCGTGAATCAGGCCATCGAACGCGGCGAAGTGCGGGGCAATCGAGGCTTGGTCGTGACCGTGACTGCTGGCGTGGCGCTACTTGCGGTGCTGATGATCGTTTACATGCTGCTCACGGCAAGGAGTCAATAATGCTGGACCATGACCCATTGACAGCAACCGGATCCGCTCCGACCGAGGTGCGGGCCACACCCCGGGAAACCAGGTTTTCGCTGGCGGCGAATTACGACCCGGAACTGGTTCCGCAACTTGCCGGCTACCCGGTCGATGAAGTTTACGGCAAGTTTCCCACCGACGGTATCAGTGGGGGCCGCCCCCGTTACCTGGCGACGCCGCTCTCGGAAGCAGATCTGCGAAATTACATCCGGCTGCTCGACCGTCATGGCATTGCCTTCAATTATCTCCTGAACGGCGCCTGTTTCGGCAACCGCGAATGGACCCGCCCCTGGCAGAAACGGGTGACGGCCCTGCTGGCCAAGTTGGGCGACCTGGGCGTGCGCCGGGTCACCGTGTCCACCCCTTTTCTCCTAGAACTGGTTAAACGACGTTTCCCTGAGTTCAAGGTCAGGGTCGGGATTTATGCGCAGGTGGACACATCCCGGCGCGCCCGCTTCTGGGAAGAGCTCGGGGCGGATGCCATCGTGCTGGAGAGCTTCTCAATCAACCGGAACTTTCGCCGTCTGGCAGCGATCCGCCAAGCGGTCCGTTGCGATCTGGAACTGATTGCAAACCATGTCTGCCTCCTGAACTGTCCGATGCAGACCTATCATCAGAACGGTTTCGCCCATGCGTCTGACGACACCAGCACGCTCTTCATTGACTACTGCTTCATGCGCTGTTCACGGGTGCGGTTGACCGATCCGTCGCAGTTCATTAAGTCGGCTTGGATCCGGCCGGAGGACCTGGTCGTCTATGAAGCGATGGGATACACGAACTTCAAGCTTCTCGAACGGGGGATTCCGTCGGCGGAACTGTTGCGGCGGGTCAAGGCCTACAGCGAGCGGCGGTTCGATGGAAATCTGGCCGAACTGTTGCTGTCGTATGGTTTCAAGCAACCGGTTCTCAGGGAATCGCTCTGGAGTCTGCGTCATTTTTGGAAGCCGCGTCAGGCGAGCCCGCGACGACTGAAACCGCTTCTTGACCTGGCGCGCCTGCAAGGCTGGCTCTCGCCGCTGCCGGAATGTCCGATCCGGATGGATGCGCGGCAGATCCCGGAGAATTTCCTGGACGGTTTTCGCGACCGTGACTGCGCCTCCATGGACTGTCAGACTTGCGGCTATTGCGAGCGGATTGCCGCGCAGGCCGTTTCGATCGCGCCCGAACACCGCACCGAGGTGTTGAGAAAGTATGCGGAAATGGATGATACCATGGCAACAGGAAGGCTTTGGGGTGTTTGACTCTCGCGCCACGGCAACGGAGTTCCTGGATCGGCCAGACTGTGATCCGGTGCTGGCCGCCACCAGCTACCAGTTCATGGAGACGGTCAATTCTCGCTTTGGAGGCATCCAAATCGTCCGGCGTTTCCTGGCCGCCGAAACTGCGGGGCGCCATGGCGGTGCCCCCCTGCGCATCCTCGACATCGGCTCGGGAAGCTGCGACATCCCGCTGGCGGTGAGCCGGTGGGCGCGCGCGTACGGCATCCCTTTGCACTTCACCTGCTTGGAAATGGCCAGCCACGCGGTTGACATTGCGCGCGGGCAGCTTGCCCGAGCGAATGACCCGGCGGTGCGACTGCTTCAGCAGGACGCCTTCGCCCACCAGCCAGCCGAACCGTACGATTGTGCCGTAGCCTCCATGTGCTTCCATCACTTCAGCAATGCACAGATCCTCACGCTGCTGCAGGGCCTCCGCGGTTTCATCCTCAACAGCGTGCTGATCAATGATCTCCGGCGCTCGCCACTGGCGTCTCTGTCGGCAAGACTGCTGTTGATCGGCACCGGTGCGCCGGCAGGGGTCCGGCATGACGCACTACTCTCCATCCGGCGCGGCTTCAAAATCACAGAACTGAGATCCTTGTTGCGGCAACTCGAAAACGTCACGGTTTCCGTGAAGCCGGCCCGCTGGTTTCGGATTGCCGCCATCATCCGGTTCAAACCAGGAGAGAACTCGTGAAGACCATCCTCAGAGGTCTGGTCTCCGCCTACCCCACCGTATGCAACGCAGGAGGAGGCCTGCGAATTCTTCACCACGTATTCCGCCCTGAAACCGGCCGAACAGGATTTGTATCGCCGCGTTCTCCTGGACGACAAAATCCAAGGCCGGTCTCTGGAAATGGATGCCAAGACTTGCCGCCCGACTTCTTCATCCCACCCCTCTGTATCGCCTGTTGCACTGATCTCCACCCATGTACCTGCACGCCCTCGCCACTGCCCTCCCACCCGCAGCGTTCACGCAAGCCGAATGCTGGGACATCGTTCAACGATCCGAGGTGCGCCAGCGTCTCAATCGCCGCTCGTTGCTCACCCTCCGGGCCATCCTGCGGCACGACAGCGGCATCGCCAGCCGTCATTTCGCGATGCCCGACATCGAGCGCGTCTTCTCGCTGACGCCTGACGAACTTAACGAGGCCTTCCGGCAGGAAGCGCCCCGGCTCGCCGCCCGCGCTCTGGCCTCAGCGCTGACACAGGCCGGCCTCGTTGCCGACCTAGTGGACGCATTGCTCATCTGCACCTGCACCGGCTATCTCTGCCCTGGGGTGACCAGTTACGTGGCCGAACAACTCGGCCTGCGTACCGATGCGTTCTTGCAGGACCTGGTAGGTCTCGGTTGCGGCGCCGCGATTCCTTCCCTGCGGGCGGCGGAAGCGATACTGGCGGCGCAGCCAGCCGCAGTAGTGGCCTGCGTGGCGGTGGAAGTGTGTTCGGCGGCGTTCTACCTAGATGACGATCCCGGTGTGCTGGTGAGCGCGTGTTTGTTTGGCGACGGAGCTGCTGCCACGATCTGGCGCGGCACGCCCGGGCAACGCCGCCTGCGTTGCCACAGTTTCACCACGTTGCACCAACCGGAGAACCGCGATCGCATACGGTTCGAGATGAAGGGTGGCAAACTACGCAACCTGCTCCATGCCTCGGTGCCCGGACTGGCGGCCGCAGCCGTTAGACAACTGTTGCGCGGCGAACGCGCGCGCCCTGGAGGCCGGCCGACCTCCCGCATCATTGTTCACGTCGGCGGGCGCGATGTACTCGATGCCATCGAGCAAACCTGCGCCGGTTGCGACCTCACCGTCAGCCGAGAAGTGCTGCGCGAGTGCGGCAACATGAGCAGCCCCTCGGTGTTATTCGCCTTGGAGCGTGCCTTGCGCGACGGGTCGCCCGATGAAAAGAGCGACTGGTGGCTTACGAGCTTCGGAGCCGGCTTCAGCGCCCACGGCTGCCGCATCGGGTTTTGAAGGATCTGACGCGGCCTTGCGGCGGCGGTGGATCTACCACTCCCACCGGCTTGCCGTCGTGAAACGTCTGGAAGACGAAGCTGTCAGTCTTGACTTCACCTTGCCCGGCGGGGAGAAGAGGGTCCAGAGGACGGAGGGGACAGGGTTGATTCGCTGAAATGGCCGTAAAGCTGCGACCTCCTGGCATCGGTCGTCCGGAGATTCATTTCCCCCCGTCGGCACCCAGCAGTTCTACCAGTTCTATCAACTTGGGAGCTATCTTCTCCAAAGGCAGGATAAAATCAACATCGCCGGTCTTGATCGAAGTCTCCGGCATGCTGAAATCTTGCGACGTGGGCCGGTCTTGCGCGATGACCTTGCCGCCCTGCTCCTTGACGATCCGCACCCCGAAGGAGCCGTCCCCGTCGCCACCCGTGAGGACCACGGCAATGGCGTTCTGCTGGTAAACCTCGGCCACCGAAGCGAACAGCGGCTCGGCGGATGGTCGGGCAAAATGAACTTTTTCCGCAGTGGATGAGGAAAGTTCGAGGCGGCCGCCTGCTGCAACCAACAGATGGTGATTTGGCGGGGCGACAAAGACACTCGAGTGGCAGAGGATGTCGCCCGTCTGAGCCTGCCTGACCACCAAATGAGAGCGGCTGTCTAAAATCTCGGCCAGGACACTCTTATGATCGGGAGAAAGGTGCATCACGATGGCAATGGCAGCCGGAAAGTCCGCCGGCAAGCCGCCCAGAATGACGGACAATGCTTTCAAGCCGCCGACCGAGGCCGCCATGGCGATGGCGCAACGAGCTGGACCGCACTGGGGATGCCTCATGGGCAACCATCCGAGCAGGTTTCGCCGGTCGTATTCATCGCCGTTGCGAATTTTGGTTGTAGCGTAAAGTGCCGTCATCGATCTCGATAATAGCGTGCGGCGCATTCGTTTGGCATTGTACTGATCCTCTGACTGACTCTTCAGGTTGCGAGAATGTGCCATTCAGTATAACAGGATAACAGTATGCTGGAACACCTTACGCACACAATGGGGTGTTCACCCCATCTGAGATTCTCGTGGATCCAGCCCAGATCCAACGCCTCCGGGCCGAAAAGCGACTTCTCTGCATCATTCGCTCTTGCCGAGCAAGAGAATACATGGATATTCGAATGCGTCAGGGCATTTTCTCCCACCGCGTTGCCCGTCGATAGCCGCATCAAGATCCATCGTGGGATCCTGGAGCGTAGTCAGCAGTACCGGTCCCAGGCAATACTCGATTACATCCGAGCGGGGCCGGACTTAATCAACACTCGATCACGGCGGCGGGATTCTCGGACTTGGGACTCCACCACGGAAACGGTCCCCGCCATGATCTTCAAGTCCAGCCAGATTGATTTCGTGCGGGCATAAAGAATGTCGAGTGTCACCATCTCCGTGAAGGTGGTCTTATTCTTTCCGCTGACCTGCCATAGCCCAGTTAGGCCCGGCAGCGTGTCGAACCGCGCCTGCCAGGGACAATAACTCTGCTCTTCGTACGCCGTGCATGGCCGCGGCCCTACCAGGCTCATTTCACCGCGCAAGACGTTGATGAGTTGCGGCAATTCATCCAACCCGGTCGCGCGCAGCATCGCCCCGAAGGGGATTAATCGCGGATCGCCTGCTGCGTCCATCTTGGTCAACGGCGCGTCGGACTGCAGCAGTCCCTCGAGATGTCGCCGGTGCGTGCCAGTGTCCGCGCATTCCCTCATGGTGCGGAATGTCCAGCACATGAACCGCGCGCGCCGATGTCCGACGCGCTCCTGTTTGAAGAATACCGCCCCCGGTGAAACCGTCTTGATGACGGCCGCCATCAGCACCGTCACCAAAAGCACTCCGGACAGCACTAGCAAGATGCAGGTAATATCCAGCGCCCGTTTCCAAGCTGGAACCTCCGTCGCGTCCGATCCATCCTCCGCAGCCGCGCGGGGTTGGAGAATCTGCATCGGTTTCACAAACGAGCTGCCGGCGGCCATGCGCAAGCGCCCCGCCAAAAGATCAAAACGCGGCGTGTGGGGGGTATGGGCGTGTAGGGGAAAACAGGTTAGCGAGGTTAGCACTTTTGGACGGTTCGGCACTCTGAACGGAGTTGAACTAATCCCCCTCCTTCTCTTGTCTGTGAAACGGACTACCATCCGGAGAGCGCCGTCGGCGTCCCCGTAGCGGTAGCGTCGGGCCAGAAGATCTAGTTCTGCTCAACTGGTCTCGAGTTCCTTGGCGGCGGGTCTGGGCGTGAGTTTGACCACCTCGTCGCGCATTTCCTTCCCCGGCTTGAACTTGACGATCGAACGAGGAGGAATGCACACGTCCTTTTCTGGAGAGTTTGGGTTGCGCCCAACGCGGGCCTTGGACACCTTCACATCGAACACTCCAAAATTCCGTAGCTCGACCGTTTCTCCGTGGGCGAGGGCCGCGGAGATGTAGTCAAGAGTCCTCTGGATGACGTCCAGAACCCGCTGTTGTACTAAGCCCGTTTCCTCGCTGATACGGATAACCAGATCACGTTTCGTCATACACGATTCATTTTATGTTCCGTCGCAGGCCCCGTGTTTATGCGTAACGGCGCGCTGTTCGATCAGCATTTTTGCGAGGTAAATGATGATCAGGATGTTAAACATTATCACTGCGATGCTGAGCGAGGTGGGTCGGTGGAACAGGTGTTCAAATTCCAGCGGGAGGTAGATGCCCGCGGAGATGACGGCAAACCACTCGGCCCAGTGCTTGCCGAGCCACAGCCCATAGCCTTCCACCAGGCGGATGAGGGAATAGAGGAAAACCAGGGCAACGATCTGACCGACACCGTGATTGGTGGCTTTGGCGAGGCCCTCGATGAACAGGTGGATATAGTGCCTTTCGGGGTTGATGCCGTGGCGTAACAAAAAAACGTCCGTGACGGCATGCAGGTCGGTATGCCGTAACGACAACAGGCCACATGCGGCCGCCAGCGCAAGGACTCCCTTGATGGCTTCGAAAACCGCAATCGACCGTAAGGCCAGGGGAGTTCGTTCCGCCGGGTTGATCATGCCAGCTCTTCTAGGAGCTTTCGGCGGCTAGTACGGGTTCCGAGTCGGCTCGTTGAAAGGCCGCGACGTAGCGCATGACGCCAGCTCTTTTGAATTGCGGAATGATTTATTTGCGCAGCATCTTGGCTATGAAGAAGATGACCACGGCTCCGAACAGGCCTCCGCCTCCGAGCAGATAAATCAAGGAGTAACCAACGGCCGCAAACATGGGTTGAATTACAAGTAAAATCATAGGCGATGAATAGTCTCGTTTATTGGTTATTGATTGGTAGAGGAAAGGCCTGCGGCGGAGTCATCTCAGCCGCAGGGTGTGTTTGGCTGATTATGTGAGAGTAGCGCTCAGAGCGGGCTCCGGCAGATGCGATGGGCGAGGGGCCGCCTTGCTCTCCTTGGGTGTGGACGCCTCACCGGTGGCGCAGATGTCCTGCGCCCCGCCTTTGGTGAAGATATCCTTCGCCCGAGCGATTTCCGTCGCATTCTCGGTGTGCACCGAGATGAGGATGTTACCCGCCTTGACTTTGCCTTCGTAGCGCTTGGCTTCGATCTCGGGTATGCCCAGACCGATCAAGCCCCCGGCGATCCCCCCAACGGTCGCACCGACAGCGGCACCGCTCAACGCGGCGATGATCGGGCCGGCGGCGATGAAGGGACCTACTCCTGGAATGGCCAGTGCGCCAATCCCGGCGATCCAGCCTAACGCCCCGCCGATGACACCGCCCGTGCTGGCACCCGCGACAGCCCCTTCCGGGGCTTTGGTGTTCTTTTCGTGCGCGAAGTCACGAGTCGTGCCCTTGTCGGGGAACAGGACGGAAAGGTCGTTGTTGGAGAAGTTCGCGTCTTTGAGCCGATCGACAATGTGGTCGGCCTGACTGCGGGAGGTAGCGATGCAGAATACAGATTTCTTTGACATATGGTTCCTTTTCTTTGCGTTATTGTGTTGACCGATGACCGAATTAGTTGTTACTGCTAGTGGTGAGCCTCACCACAAGTTGGTTGTCCACATTCTCGGCACGTGCGATCCGATCCGCGATTTCGCCGATCAGACGCTTTTCCTCAGCCGTATCCACCGGACCGCGCAGGGTAACGCGGCCATCAATGGTGATAATCTTCACGTTCTTGGCGTTCATGGACATCCCATCTCCGGCGAGGATCCCTTTGCGAATCTGCGCCGTGGTGGCCAGGTCGGCCTTGTTGTTGCCCTGGTCGAGCGGGGTCAGCGTGCTGTTGTCGCGGTCGCTAACGTTGCGCGCCGTGTTATCCACCTGAGTTGTCACGTTGGTCGTGAAGTATGGCTCAACCCGGTAGGCTCGATAAACGCCATCGGCATAGCTGGGTTGACTGACGTCAGGCCATTGATTGGCTTTGAAATGCGGTGCCTGGCTCAACATTTCCTTCGAAGTGTCAAGCTGTAGAGTGTTGCGGTCCGTAGTGAACCGGAGTGCGGTGGGCGGAATGGCACTTAGTTCGTCGCCCATCCCGAGGAATCCACCGGAGGAAACGATCACGGCCAGCACGCGCCCCGAAGCCATATCCACCAGGATATTTTCCACCTTCCCCAGCTTCTCATTCTGCAGGTTCTTCACCGGGGTACCTATAAGCTTGCTTGCCTTCTGGACCTGGCTTAAGCGCGACGCCGGAATCATGGATTGGGTTTCACTCGACAGGGACTCCTTGTCCCATGTCCCGGCCGTGTTGCGCGTTGAAACGGAGGTGGGTGTACCATCTGCGCTGCGGCGGACAGCCAGGCCCGCATCTCCTTCGCGTACAAACTTGAAGGCGGGTTCTTCCCCGTAATGGCGATAGACTCTGGACAGATGATCGGAGTCGGAGTATTCAGCCCACTTCGACATCTCGAATGTCGGCGCGTCTTTCAGTGTGTCTTTGTTGGCGTCCAGATGAAGGACCTTCTGCGCGACATCGTGATGCAGGGCACCCGGTGGCACTGCCGTCAACGAGTCGCCAATGCCGAGAAATCCCCCTGTCGAAACGATCACCTGGACGATCCGACCGGATTCCACATCTACCGCGAGGTCCTCCACCTTCCCGAGTGTTTCGTTCTGGTAATTTTTGACTGTCATTCCGATGACGTCGCTGGCCTTGGCCGCGCCGTTTAGCCGGTCTGGGCTGCGCGCGTGCCCCATGCGGTCACCGGCGTGATCCGGCCGATCCGGTTTGGGGTTGGACGTGTCTTGCGCCAGAGCCGACATCGCCAGGACCGAGGCGGCGGAGGCGCTGATAATGGTCAGAAGTTTCCGTTTCATTTTCAATTGTATTTCGTATTTCGTATTTCCTTGGTGAAGAGCGTTTTTCCTCTCTCACAGCCCATACCATACGGTGGGAGTCCATAAGATTCTATGGGGTGTTACCCTACCCCAGATTGTCTGAAGCCAGAGTTCGAGGGGTCGGACAAATCCCTCGAACGGGAACAGGAATGGAGCGCGGAATAGAGACCGGAGGACCAGCACCGCCTTGAACCTGGAATGGCCACTCCCCCGCCAATCAGTAACCCAACGATGACAATTGCGATCTTGTTGTCCTCCTTAGACGCCAGCCACCCCACTGCAACTTCCCTCCTGTCAGTGGGGCCGCACCGAAGTGCATCGTCGGAGGATTCTGGAGCGTCGTCCACCGCGCCAGTCTCCGGAAACACTCGACTAAATCCGGGCGCCGCCGAGTTTGATCAAGACCCGAGGACCGGCATGGAACAATTCGATATCTGGTCTGCAATCTGGGAAGCTTGCTCACGAGCAGGCATGTGGCCAATCGCACGCGAGTGAGTTCGTCGCATTACGAGCAAGGACGCGCAGTTCCGGCCTGGTCGCTCCCAGGCCTATTCGAGCCATGGGAATCGCAGCTCGGAATTTCCTAAAATGCCAGTTGAAGAAAGGAGAGTAAGTTGGTAAGAACGTATGCATGGCCAGGCGGCAGGAGAACTCTGCCGAATCTGCTTGGCACTTTTGCGTCTCGAAACCGGCTCCGAAACGTGCGCGGGGATAAAGTGTTGTCTGTCCCGCTGCGGGACGGGCGACAAGGGAAAGGGCCGTTTTGTCTCTGTTGGTTGAGTGCCTGGAATTCGCAGGCCAGATCATTTACTGTCGTCTCACCCTCGAAATGGGTTGGTTGCCGCTTGACGCCACAGGCATGCGCCCGGTGGCCGGCTCGCACTTGGAGTCTCCTGGGCCTTTCCGGGTCCGGGTGGACCGTTTTTTTACCATCGACGACAAAGCGCGCGGAGTGCTCGGTCGGGTCGAAGAGCCGGGGCATCCATTTGACTCCCTATTCGTCGTCGCTGGGACTGGCGAAGGCGGGCCATTCGATTTTGCCAAGCGCCTGTGCAGAAGGTTTTACGTTCCGGTGGGAGTACTCTGGGGCGATTCCTCAAAGAGCCTTGCTTGCCGGGGCTAATCTGGTCGAGGTGGTTCTTGAGGATCACGGGGGTCTGACCGCATTCGACATGCAGATAACCGGCAACGCTCGCGTGCCCGATGGTGGTGCGACTTTGTCTCTCTTGGGGATTGCTTTTGGCGGACTGGCTTTTGCAGCCCGGCGCCGAACCAGTTAGAGCGTCCCTGTTTCAAGAATCCTTCGAAGCATAGACCGCTCCTTGCCGGGCGGTCTTTTGTTCGTACTGGAATTGCCCACCAGATCCCCGCATACGCGAGGACGACTTGCGCTCCACCAGTTTCTTTGCTGCAGCCAAGTTCCCGGTCATGACCTTCAAGAGCAAGGCGTGGAAGAGTATAGGCGGCGAACTACGATCCGGAACTGGTTCCTGCTCTCGCTCCTTCCCGAGTCGATGAAGTCTGTGGCAAGTCTCCCACTGACCTTCTGGGACTGGTCAAACGGCGTTTCCCCCACTTCAAGGTGAGAGTCGGGATCTATGCCCAGGTGGACACCCCGCGGCGCGCCCGCTTCTGGGGAAGATTTCGGGGCCGGTGCGATCAGCCATGAGGTCATCGATGTTCTTGCGGTTCTGAATGCTTTGCGGGCAGCATTCCCTCCCGAAGTGATTCATGATCTATGCAACACATCGAACAACATTTCTCCGGGAGCGATGCCGTCCGCGACGTGGTGATTGGCATGGCGGACGGGTTAACGGTGCCGTTCGCCTTGGCCGCGGGCATCTCCGGCGCGTTGACCTCCGCGCACATTGTCGTCACGGCCGGCCTGGCGGAGATTGCCGCCGGCTCCATCGCGATGGGACTCGGCGGCTACCTGGCGGCAAAGAGTGACGCCGAGCACTTCTTTAACGAGCGACAGCGCGAGCAACAGGAAATCGTCGAAAAAGCCGAGATCGAGAAGCAGGAAATTGTGGATATTTTCCAGCAGTATGGGGTGACGGCCGAGGAATGTGCGCCTATCGTCGCGGCGTTCGAACGGAAGCCCGAGGCCTGGCTCGATTTTATGATGCGCTTTGAGTTGGGATTGGAAGAGCCGAACCCCAAACGGGCTGTTCGTAGCGCCTTCACCATTGGGGGAGCGTACATCGCGGGTGGTCTGGTGCCGCTTGCGCCTTACATGCTGATGCACGACTCTGGGAGGGCGCTGGGCGTGTCGGCTGCCATCACGTTGCTCGCTCTCGCCGTGTTTGGCTTTGTGAAGGGCCACTTCACGGGCGTTCCTAAGATGAAAGGCGCGCTGCAAACCGCTCTTGTCGGCAGTCTTGCGGCGGGCGCGGCCTACGTCATCGCCAAAGTCATTGCGTGAACCGCTGTGGTTACTGACAAACAATTTGTCCGGACGCCGCAGGCCTTCGGCTGGGTTGATATGGCCGTCGCCGGCCTGCTGGCGGCGTTTATCTATGTGCTGGTCACGGTGGCCCGCGAGTGGAGCGGACCGCTGCAACAAGTCCCGGAGCTTCATCTGGAGGCGCTTTACCTGCCGCTCTACGCGCTGTTCAGCCTGTCGCGCGGCGTCGTTGCTTACGGCGTGTCGTTCCTATTCACGATGGTCTATGGCTATGCGATGGCGCGGGTGGCTGGCGCGGAGCGAGTGATGTTGCCGATGCTCGACATCCTGCAAAGCATTCCGGTGCTCGGTTTCCTGCCGGGATTTGTGCTCGGACTGGTTCATCTGTTTCCGCATCGAAACATCGGCCTTGAAATCGCGTCGGTGCTGATGATTTTCACGGGGCAGGTGTGGAACATGACCTTCTCGTTCTACGCGTCGCTGAAATCCGTGCCTCCAGATCTGGTGGCGGTCGCCCGCCTGGCGCGGATGTCGTGGTGGGAACGGTTCTTTCGGCTCGACCTCTCGTTCGCCGCGACCGGATTGCTTTGGAACAGTATGATGTCCATGGCAGGTGGTTGGTTCTTCCTGATGGTGAGCGAGGCGTTCGTTTTGGGCGAACACGATTTCCGACTGCCGGGCCTCGGTTCGTATATGAGTCTCGCCATCGAACGCGGCGATGGGCGGGCGCAACTGCTCGGCGTGCTGGCGATGCTCGGCATGATTGTGTTCGTTGACCAGTTGGTTTGGCGTCCGCTGGTGGCGTGGTCGCACAAGTTCACCGATGAGGAACCAACCAGCGCCTCCGGCTCGTGGCTCTGGGAACGGCTTCGCCGGTCGCCCATCTGGCGAGCGGGGTCGCAGTCATTGGGGTTCTTTTGGCGGCGGACCAGTCCTCCCGCGGTCGTACCCGTGCCTCGCGCCGCGGGGACAGGCTCATACGTGGTGAACGCGCGGCGTTGGACAAAGCGCCTGGTGGTTGCCGCCATCGGTGCTGGAGTTCTGTTTGGCGTGGTGAAGTATGTTCAGCTATTGGCGAGACTCACAGGTGGTGAGTGGCTCCATCTGCTCCGCAGCACTGCGGCGACTTTTCTGCGCGTCTTCATTGCGGTGGCGCTGGCCTCGCTCTGGACGATCCCTGTCGGCGTGCTGATTGGCCGTCACCCGCGTTGGTCGCGCGCCTTTCAACCCGTCATACAGATGGCGGCGAGTTTTCCGGCGCCGATGATATTTCCGGTGGTCGTAGGCGTGATGCTGGCGTTTGGCGTCGGCTTGGGGATCAGTTCGGTCGTGCTCTTGATGTTGGGCACACAATGGTACATCCTCTTCAACGTCATCGCGGGCAGCAGCGCGATTCCGCGCGAACTCTGGGAGGTGTCGCGGCTGGCGGGGTTCTCCATGCCGCAACGCTGGCAACAGCTCATTTTGCCCGGTATTTTTCCGAGCCTGCTCACCGGCTGGATTACAGCGATGGGCGGCGCATGGAATGCCAGTATTGTCGCCGAGTACATGAAGTATCATGGCCAGACGTTGAGCACGACGGGGCTGGGCGCGGCGATCAGTCAGGCGACGGAACGCGGCGACTTTCACCTCCTCGCCGCCGCGGTGGGAATCATGGCGGTGACGGTCGTGGGCTTCAACCGGCTCGTCTGGCGGCCGCTCAGCCATCGGGCGCAAAGCCGCTTCACCTTGGACACCTGATTATGGCAACCCCTCTTTTGGAGATCCGAAACGTGTTTCAATCCTTTCCAGGCGCTGGCGGGGGGAGGGTGGAGATTCTGCACGACATAAACCTCGAAATCCGTGAGCACGAAGTGGTCGCCATCCTGGGGCCGTCAGGTTGTGGCAAATCGACGCTCATGCGCGCCATCATCGGTTTGGACCCACCGACGTCGGGCCAAATCTTCTATCGCGGCAAGTTGCAGGCTGGGTTGAATCAATCGACCGCGTTGGTGTTTCAGAACTTCGCGTTGTTCCCGTGGCTGACCGTGCGGCAAAACGTCGCGGTCGGCCTGTCGCATTTGGCGGTGGACACGGCAGAGCGCGAAAAGCGCGTGCGACAAGTGATTGATGCCGTTGGCCTTGGCGGTTCTGAAGAAGCGTATCCAAAGGAACTTTCCGGCGGCATGAAGCAGCGCGTCGGGCTGGCGCGCCCCTTGGCGGTCGAGCCCGAGATTCTCTGCATGGATGAACCGTTCAGCGCCCTTGACGTGCTCACCAGCGAGACGCTGCGCAACGAAGTCATCGACATCTACACCCGGAAGGCCTCCCCCGTGAACACCATCCTGATGGTGACGCACAGCATCAGCGAAGGTGTATTCATGGCGACGCGCCTCGTGGTCATGGGCGCGCATCCGGGCACCATTCGCGCCGTCCTCGACAACGCGCTGCCGTATCCGCGCGACGAGCACCACCCGGACTTTCTTGCACTTAACCAGAAGCTCCATGCGCTCATCACCCAGGCGGTGTTGCCGACAGCGGCCGCTCCTGCGACGGTCGCGGGCGTCCGTCGGTTGCCCGTACAGTCCATCCCGACCGTCTCGCTCAGTAACGCCATCGGCTTGCTCGAAGTGCTCGAAAACGAAGGCAACCTGGAGCTGTTCCAGTTGACGCGCCATGTGGATATCGAATTGACCCAACTCCTCCTCGTGGTGAAAGCCGCCGAGCTGCTCGGCTGGGTCACGACCCCTGGCGGGCGCGTTGAAATGACGGCGGAAGGCCGCGCGTTTCTCGCCGCCGACATCAACGCGCGCAAGCAACTGCTCAACGCCGCACTGAGAGGCTTATTTGTCTTCGACCTCATCGTGCAGGCTCTGAAAGAGTCGGCGAGCAAAGAGGTCGATGAGTCAGTGGTCCTGAGCCAGCTTGCGCTGACCTTCCCGCACGAGCGGCCGCAGCGCATCCTCCGAACGGTCGTGGCTTGGGCACGGTACGCCGCACTGTTCGACTACAGCAGCGCCCGCAGGGTGTTCCGTGGTCTCCAGGAACCGGTGACTGCCCCTGATCCCGTGCGCTGACGCTGGAGGAACGGCTGGATGGGAAAATGCGGAATGCAGAATGCAGGGCTGGGGTGAACACCCCATAGCGATTGCACGGTTTTGCGGTTACCTTCGCTTGTCATGAGAAGCAGACGACTCATCCATAATGGAAAGTCAGGCAGCGCACAATCACTGTCGGCGGGTCGGCTGATCTCCTTCGGGCCTTGAAAGGAAAACGTATGTTAGGAACTGTTTTAGTGGTTTTGCTTGTTCTGATGTTGCTGGGTGCGCTGCCTACCTGGCCACACAGCCGGAATTGGGGCTATTACCCAAGCGGAGGACTGGGGGCGGTTTTGGCGATCCTGGTCATCCTGGTCCTGCTGGGCAGAATCTGAGCGAACCGGGCGCGCATGAGGATGCGCCGTGGCTCGCCGGCGCTCTGCGGTGGCCGCCATGGGTCCGCCGGGTTGCGGTTCGCCGGTCGAACGGAGGTGCGTTGTCCGGGACTCGTTCCATGGGGAGGGGCATGGCCGCAGGCTCGGAAAGACAGTTGAACCATGAACTACGAAATCCAAGATCCGCCTTCGGCGAGAGAGGAAACCGACGCCACGGGCGCCGAAGCCGCTGCGACAGAGCCGGAATTGCTCCGCAAGAAACTCGCGGACCAAAAAGACCTGAACCTGAGGCTCACGGCTGACTTCGAGAGTTTCAAGCGGCGCAGCCGCCAGGAAGGCGAGGCCCGCGCGGTCGCGCAAAAGGAATCGTTCATTCACGAACTGCTGCCCGCGATCGACAACCTTGAGCGCGCTCTGGCCTCCGGCACCTCCCCCGGCTCCGTGCAGTTCCATCAGGGTGTTGAGATGACGTTGCGGCAACTGAGGCACTTGCTCCGCCAGCACGGGATCGAAACCCAGGAGAGCGTCGGCCAGTCGTTCGACCCGCGGCAGCATCATGCGGTTTCCCAGCGCCACGATCCGGCTCACCCCGACCAGGCCATCCTCGAGGTATTCCAACGCGGCTATACTCGAGGTGAGAAGGTCTTTCGACCGGCCAAAGTCGTCGTTAATGACCTGACACATTCCAAACAAGCCCGCCATGCCCGTTGAATTCCGTGACTATTACCGGGTCCTTGGTGTTGCGCCCAAGGCGACGGAGGAAGACATCAAGAAGGCCTTCCGCACGCTCGCAAGGAAATATCATCCCGACGTCGCCAAGGACAAGAAGAGCGCGGAGGAAAAGTTCAAGGAGATCAACGAGGCCAATGAGGTCTTGAGCAATCCGGAGAGCCGCAAGAAGTACGACCAATTGGGCGCTGATTGGAAAACGGGCGCGGAGTCGCGTCCCCCACCGGGCCGAGGCGGAGGCCGACCCGCAGGACGGGAGGCAGGTGGCGAAGGATACGAGTTCCAATTCGAGGGCACGGGTTTCAGCGATTTCTTCGAACAGTTCTTTGGCGGACGCGCCAGCCGATCTCGTGGTGGGTCGCCATTCAACGATTACGGGGCTGTGGACAGCTCCGGCGAAGCAGAGGAGGAAGCGCTACGAGGCCAGGACATTCAAGGGGACATCCTCATCACGCTCGATGAGGTGCTCAAGGGGGCCATGCGTGCCATTTCAGTGCGGCGAACCAATGCCCGCACGGGCCAGGAGGAGACGCAAACCTGTCAGGTGAGGATTCCAGCCGGAGTGCAGGCCGGCCGTTCGATTCGGGTGCCAGGCAAGGGCGGCGAGGGGTTGGGTGGAGGCAGTGCCGGAGACATCTATCTGCGTGTCCGCTATGCCCAACACCCTGAGTGGCACGCGCGTGGCGCCGATCTGGTGGGCCATCTGGAGTTGGCCCCGTGGGAGGCGGTGTTAGGTGCGACGGTTCCGGTGCGTACGCTGGAGGGCACGGTTTCCCTGAAAGTCCCCGCCGGCACTCAGCAGGGACATCAATTGCGGATCCGGGGCCAAGGGTTGCCCACGGGCGCGGCCAAACGCGGCGATCTTTACGTCGCGGTCTCCATCCAGGTCCCGCCCCGCATCAGCAAGGAGGAAGAGCGTCTGTGGAAACAGTTGGCGACGCAATCCACCTTCGATCCGAGAAAGAGCTCTTGATACGTTTCAGGGGCTGGAACCTTGGCACCTGCCCATTCAGGTGGGGTGAACACCCCATAGCGCTGTGACAGATTTCTGGCCTATAGTCATGGAACCGTGAAAACTAATGCGATGTAAAATCGGTGAAGAACCACACAATTTGAAGAAGAGCCTGCGCACCCTATTGGGCGTCGCGTTGCTGGGTACCGTTTGTCTGCTGAGTCGAGCCCAGAGTGGCGTTAACGACCGCGCCGCAGGGGAAACAAACCTCACTGCGGCGGCGGTGTTCGGCCAGCCGGATTCTTTGGAGCGCGCCCGGGCCGAGGCCATCATTTCGGCGCATCGGCTCAAGGCCAGCCGCAACTCCACCGAGGGGACGCCTGAGATGTTATCCGCGCTGACATCCACCCGCTTCTCGACGGTCACAGCGGATGGCGGCCAGCTCTGGCTGGATAAGGGGCCGTCGGCCGTCGTGCGTTCGCCGGGGTTGCCGGGAGTGCCCGTGGCGCTGGACGACCAGTTCTGGGCCGGACGTGTCGTTGCGCCTCTGCCGTTGTTCACCCGCGGGCGCATTCGCAGCGGCGCGGATGTGGCGAGGGCCTGCTGGAAAGCGACCCAGGCCGAGGAACGCCGCGAGACGCTTGATTTGAAGCTGAGCGTGGCCGACGCCTACGTGACCGTGCTGCGCGCGACGCGGGCCGTAGAGGTTGCCGCCGGCGCTGTCGCCAGTCTCGCTTCGTACTCGCAACACGTGTCGAACCTTTACGAGGAGGGACTTGTTGCGAGGAACGACCTGCTGGCTTCCCAAGTCGTTCTGGCCGACGCGCGCGAGCGGGAGATTCAGGCCCGCAACGACCTCGACCTCGCCGGTGCCAGCTACAACCGCGTTCTCCTTCGTCCGGTGACCAGCGCCGTGACGCTGGAGGATCTGGCGCCCCCGCCTGCGGGAGGCGACGTGAACGAGCTGACGGCACGAGCGTTCAAAAAACGGCCCGAACTCGTCGCGCTCACCGAGCAAGCCGAGGCCTTGCGTAAGGAAGCCCGGAGCGTGCGCGCCAGCGCCCAGCCGTCCGTCGGCGTGAGCGGCGGCTATGCTGATCTTGAAAACAATTATCTCCAACGCGACCAGGTCTGGGCAGTCGGCGTCGTGGGGATCTGGAACATCTTCGACAGCAGCCTTACGCGCCACAAAGACCGCGTGGTGGATGACAAAGCCGACGACCTCTCCGCTCTGCGGGGGGAGGCGATGGACGGCGTGTCGTTGCAGGTGCGCCAGGCTTGGTTCGAGACGGATGACGCCCGCTGCCGGTTGGAAGTCACGCGCGACGCCTTTGCGCACGCGGAGGAGAATCTGAAGATCGCGCGCGACTGCTACCGCGCCGGCGTGGGCACGAACACCGAAGTGCTCGATGCCGAGATGCTGCTTATTCTCTCCCTCGGCAACCACGACAACGCCGTCTATGACGCCGTGATGGCCGCCTTCCGGCTTCGGCGTGCCGTCGGAGATTTGTGAGCGGAGGCGAAGGTCGCGCGTCTTTTGATCGCGGCAGGCTGTTCGGGCGCCAGGCGAAGGCGGCGAGGGATTAGGTGGAAGCGGCGCCGAAGACATTGCGATCCGAGGAAGGCCTCCTGAGCAAACAATGCTTCCGAGATCTCCGGTGGGGTGAACACCCCATAGCGCGCGGCAGGGATTTCGGCTTACGGTAATCGTGTGATGAAAACAATCCAGAGCCTCGCCTTTGCCGCCGCCTGCGCGCTGGGCGTCGGCGCACTCCCATTGCGGGCCGAAGACACCGCCGCGGTGAACGAGGTGCTTCGGCTCAAGGATGCGGGCGTCCCCGAGGAGACTATTATCCTTTTTGTCCGGGGCCGTAACAAGAACTACGACCTTTCCGCCGAGAGAATCATCGTCCTGCGCGAGCAGGGCCTACCGCTCGCGGTGATGAACGCCATGATCGAAAGCGGGAAAACGGAGGGCGCACCGTCGCCCGCCCCGGAGCCGGTTTACGCTCCGCAGCCGGCGCCACAGCCAGTCGTTCCGCCAACCGTCGTGGCGCAGCCCGCCTTCGACCAGGACGCGGCTTACTTCCACCAGGAACTCAGCCCATACGGGCGGTGGCTCCTGAGCGAGGAGAACCAGTGGTACTGGCAGCCTACGGTGGCGGTGGTGAACCCCGACTGGCGCCCTTACTGGGACCAAGGGCACTGGATCTATACGGACCACGGTTGGTATTGGTCCTCCGACTATCCGTGGGGCTGGGCCGCGTTCCACTACGGGCGATGGAACCTTCACCCGCATCACGGCTGGATCTGGTACCCAGACCGGGAATGGGCACCCGCCTGGGTCACCTGGAGGATGGGGGGCGACTATTGCGGTTGGGCGCCCCTCCCGCAGTACAGCCACTATGACTATGCTGGCGGAGGCCTGAGCTTTCACGGAAGGCACGTCGAGGCGGGCTTCGACTTTGGTTTGGGGTGGAACCACTTTAGTTTCTCGTTCGTCCGGGATATGGGGGATCGCTCGCGTCCGCGCTTTCGCAAGGAGTCCGACGCCCGCAGAATCTACAGCCAGACGACCGTCATCAACAACTACAGTGTCAGCAAGACCATTATCAACAACGAGACCCGTCCCCGCGTCGTCAACCAAGGAATCGATCCCGGTCGTGTTGCCGCCGTGAGAGGCAAGCCGATTGAGACGGTGAGAATTCAAGACCGGCGGATGCCCTCTCCGAGTCGAGTGCCCGAGCGCGTGGATGCCCGGACCAAAACGCTGGATGTCTATCGTCCGAGGCTTGCTGAGCCCGACCGGCCGCAGCATGGCCTGCCTGTCCCGGCCATCGTCGTCAGGCCGAGCGTGCCGCCTTCTCACACCGAAACCAGGAAGATACAGCAAGCGGCACCGCAGTCCTCACCCAGCAAACCGGCGCCAGTCCCGCGAAGCCCCTGGGCGAAGCCACAGGGGGACCCCAAGTGAGAGAGCGGAGGCAACTGACCCAGCGGTGAACGCCACTGCGCTCATTCCTTTGGCCCTCCTGCTGGGCGGCGCCACCACAGTCTGGGCGCAGATTGACCCTTATCCGCGCAGTTTGCTTCAGCTCGGCTATGACTATTCTCTATCCGGCAAAGGTCCCCAATCGCTTTACGGTTACTATTACTACAATAACCCCGATTTCCTGAGCACCAATATCGCGCTCCGCCTGGCCGTGGCCCCGGTTTATCTCGACGGCGAGATTGGGTTTCGCGGGCTGCTCTCGCCCCACACCGATGTGGGCGTGGGTCTCAGCGGCGGCGGATTTGCCGATGACTATTACGAGATCCGGCAAGGCTGCTACTTCAAAGACGAGAGCTTCGACGGTCATGGGGGCGGGGCGTCGCTGAATCTCTATCACCTGATCAACCCCCGGCAAATGATCCCGCTCAACGTCGTGGTCCAAGGCGGGTTCCACTACTCGACGTATTCGCGCACCGATCGAACCGACGACTCGTTTCAACCTCCCGCCAACCGCGAGACCACTTTTCTGCGCGCGGGGCTGCGCTTCGCAGGCAAGGAGCCGATGCTTTACCCTGACCTGGCGATGGAGGTGTCCGTGTGGTTCGAGCGCCTGTGGCGATTTGACGAAAGCACCTACGGGTTTGCCGGGGATCGGCGAGTGCAGCCCACGACGGATCTCTACTGGCTCTATGCCGGCGTGAGCTCCGCCTGGACTAATACCGGGCACCAATTCACGTTTGGCCTGACCGCGGGCGGGTCCGACAACACGGACCGCTTCAGCGCCTGGCGGTTGGGCGGGGTCTTGCCGCTGGCTTCCGAGTTCCCACTGACGCTGCCCGGTTATTATTATCAAGAACTTTCCGCCCGGCAGTTCGTGCACCTCAGCGGCAGCTACGTCATGCCGCTGTCGGCGGACCATCGCTGGCAAGCGCGCCTG
>ORJL011223873.1_pt1 | contig 27180 bp, 18 predicted proteins | sample 1779941 | NCBI WGS metagenome assembly ORJL01 (sample SAMEA104232317, study PRJEB22302) | groundwater metagenome | biome: forest; feature: aquifer; material: groundwater | place: USA | collected 2011-08-07 | depth 5.8 m
ATGCCGGTGCGCGTCAACCGCCGGTCGTCGCCGGACTCCTTGGCCAGCCCGAAGTCCGCGACCAGACCCCGCCCGGCGCGGTCGACCAGCACGTTCCCCGGCTTGAGGTCGCGGTGGATCACCCCCTGGGCGTGGGCGTAGGCGACCGCTCCGGCCACGTCCGCGAGCAGCGCGACTTCCTCGCGCAGCCTCGCCGTTTCCGCTCCGGCGCCCGCGAGCCGCGTCACGCGCATGGCGTCCCGTTGCGCTTCCAGGCTCGTGCCTTCGACCAGGTCCATCGTCAGGTAGGGCCGTCCCTCGATCACCCCGACGTCGATCACGCGCACGATGTGCGGATGGCGCAGGCGCGCCGCGGTGCGCGCCTCGCGCTCGAAACGGGCGAGGGTCTCGGCCCCCTCGGCCGCGGTCAGGACCACCTGCTTGAGCGCGACCATGCGGCCGAGCTCCGGGTCCCAGGCCTTCCACACCACCCCCATCCCGCCCGCGCCGAGGCGCTCGATCAGGCGGTAGCGGCCGAAGGGCGTGCCTTCCGTCTCCACCAATCCACTACCGCTCCAGCGTGGACTCCTGGCTTTCCCACTCGTCGACCGCGTTGCAGAAGGCGCGGTACGCGGGGTAGTCCGCCGCGCTCACGCGCCGGACCGCGAGCCGAAGGTCCTTGTCGATCCGCAGCACTCGGCCGATCGGATCCCAGGCGACCGCGGCGACGAATCGGCCGAAGGGGGTCTCGAGCGTCTTCGAGTCCGGCCACGTCACCGGGCGCGCTTCGGACGGTACCTTCACCTCGATGTGCTCGAGGTCGCGCCATGGACCCTCCAGCAGCAGGTCGTACTTGCGTCGCGCCAACGTGCAGCTGTCGGAGAGCCGGTGCAGCGTCCCCGTCGGGCGGAAGGCGATGCGCCCGCCGTCCCGCGGGCTGGTGAACGCCGGCACCAGCGCCTGGTAGGAGAAGGCGGCGGGCTGCTCCATCTTCTGCAGGTTCGCGAAGCGCGTGTCCTCGACGCGGACCTCGCCCCAGGTCTGGGCCAGGTCGCGCTCGAGCACGAGCTTGCGCTTCTCGGGCAGCGAGTAACGCCAGCGCACGTCGACCGCGCGCGGCCCCGTGATCGAGATCCTCGCGACCAGCCGCGCCGGGCCTGCCACCGCCACCGTCACGTCCAGCCACTCCTCGCGGACGTCGTCGTCGGGATCGCCGAGCGGCGTCGCGACAATCTCGCCCCCGTGCTCGTCGACCAGCAGCACCGGGGCCCCCTGGTCCATCGACGGGATCGTGTTCACCCCGTGGAACGTCGCGGTCGCGTCGAGGAAGTGCAGGCTTTTGTCCGCCCGCGTGACCGCGGCGATGCAGTGGTTGAAACGCTCGACCAGCGGGAACGGCAGCTCCAGGTGACTCCGCCGGTCTTCGGCATAGATCAAGACCGGGCGCGCCGCGATCCCGATCTCGCGGAGCATCACGCACAGCAGCAGGGCCTTGTCCTTGCAGTCGCCGAATTGGCGCTGGAAGATCTGCGTCACGGTGTAGGGCTGGTACCCGTGCACGCCGAACTCCCAGGCGTTGTAGCGGATCGCGTTGGTCACGAAATGGTAGACCGCGCGGACCTTTTCCGCCTCCGTGGGGCACTTCTCGACGATCTCGCGCACCTTGGCGCGGATCGCCTCGTCGACCGTCTGTTGGTTCTTGATCAGGTTCCAGTACCAGACGGTGAATTCCTTCCAGCTCTTGAACGTGCTGATCTCCAGGCTGGGGAGCACCTGGTCGAAGGCCGGCATATCGGGCTCGGGATCGACGCTCGGCAGGTCTCGCAGGCGCCAGCGGTGGACCACGAACCGCCCGTCCGGCGTCTTCTCTTGCTCGGGTTGGACGTCGAGCCGCACCGGGCGGAAGTAGACCGGCCGTTCGGCCGGCATCATGAGGGTGTAGCGGAAGTCGGCGCACTCGTAGCCGAGGCCGAAGACGACGACGTCGCCGAAGTAGTCGCCGAAGAAGCTGGGGTGGAGGTCTTCCAGCATGTACTCGAGCTCGACGGCATCGCCGACGTCGAGCACGGGCAGGTCGAGGTTGAAGCGGCGGATCGCGCGGCCCTCGCCGCCGCCCCCTTCGGTGCGCGGGGGGCGCGCGTCCTCGACGCGGCCGTCGGGGTGATGGAGCCGCGCGGTGAGCACGGTGAGCTTCTGCTCGCCCGGGGCGTACGGGAGGGCGACGAAGTCGAAATCGCGCACGCCTTCCGCGCTGGTGAGGAGGAACAGGCGCTGCTCGTAGCGTGCCTGGGTGCCGTCCCGGTTGACCCGCACGCCGACGTTGTTGAGCAGGCAGACCGCGCCCTTGCCGGCGGGCAGGAGGCCTTTGGGGCGGCCCGCGAGGACCGCCGCGGGATCGACGCGGAACATTTTGTCGAGCGAGGACTCGTTGCCGGCGAGGATCTCGACGTACTCGCGGAGCGCGGAGGCGTTGGGGTCGAGGCGCAGGGCCTCGCGCAGGAGCCGGAGCCCCTCGTCGGCGCGGCCGAGCATGAGGGTCTGGGTGCCGAGGCGGGCGACCAGCGCCTCCTCTTCGGGGCAGATTTCGAGCGCGCGCCGGACGGCTTCGGCCGCTTCCTGCCAGCGTCCGCGGGACTCGTCGACGCGGGCCATCTGCAAGTGGGCGGCGAGGGCGCAGGGATCGACTTCGAGAAACCGGGAGAATTCGGCGCGTGCCTCGTCGAGCTTGCCGAGGTGGAGGAGGCATTCGGCGAGACCGATGCGTTGGGAGGCAGCCAGCGGGTCGGCGACGACGGCCTGCTCGAACCGGGCCAGGGCGCCGGCATAGTCGGCGCGCTCGAAGGCGCGCTGGGCGAGGCGGCCGAGCACCATCGGGTGGTCGGGGAAGCGCCGGCCGACGTCGAGCATCTCGAGCTCGGCGGGCGCCGCGAGGCCCGCGACCTTCAACAATTCGAGATGGAGGAGGCGCGAAGGCACGGAGTCCGGGTTGATCCGGCAGGCCAGCTCGGCGTACTCGAGGGCCTTGTGGATGTTGAGAGTGGTGCGCGAGTAGTACCAGGCGAGCTCGCGGGCGGCGGCGGCGTGGCGCGGGAAGCGCCGGAGGGCGACTTCCAGTTCCTGGCGGATGTGGTTCTCCTCGCGCTCGGCGCTCATGCCGACCTCGTCCTTGAGCGCGAGGGCGAGGAAGTAGCGGTAGTGCGGGTCTTCGGGCGCGCCGGTGATGGCGTTCCGGAGCAGGCGAACTTCGGAGCGGCGGGCGCGATCTTCGGACTCGAGCGCCTGGCGCAGCAGGGCGAGATGGAAGTGGTTGCGCGGATCTTCGGGATGCTCGCGGCACCTGCGCTCGAGCAGGTCTTCGGCGAGGTCGGGGAGGAATGGGGGCGCGGGCGCGCCGGCGGGGGTCAGGGTGGCGGGCGCGGCTCCGTCGGGCAGCGCGGCGGCGGCGGTGAGGCCGGCGAGCGGGACGCCGATGCCATCGGTCACGCGGAAGCGGAAGCCCCATTCCCCTTTGGACTCGGCGATCTTGAGCAGGACGCGGTTCCAGCCGGGGCGGAGGACGACCGGGACGCGGTCCTGGTCGAAGCCGGCCGGGCGCCGGGCATCCAGGGTCCAAACCGCCTCGCCGTTGAGCCAGGCTTTGACCCCCTCGTCGGAGCCGATGCGGAGGATCGCGGGGGTGGGGGCGTCGACGCGGAGCCAGCAGGACGCATAGGCGAGGACTTCGTCATTCGGCCGGAGCCGGGCATCGAGGTTGACGTAGGCGGTCGGGTCGGCGGCGCGGATGCTGCGCCACTGGACCTTGCGGACGTCGCCGTCGAACACGGTCGCGGGGTCGGCTTCGGACTCGGGGGCGTAGACGTCGAGGAAGCCGCGGCCCGCCTCGTTGTCGAAGGGGCCGAGGATGCGCCAGTCGCGGACGAAGCCCAGGCGGTCGGCGGCGGCGCGGGCGTCGGCGGCCCGGCCGGTGCGCAGGAGCAGTTGGAGGAGCGCCCACTCGAGTCGGGCCTTCTGTTCGGGAGGCGCAGGGAGGGGGGCGAGGCGCTCGAGAACGGCGGCGAGCCCGGCGGCGCCGCCCATGCGGGTGAGCGTCATCGCGCGCTGGAGGTAGACCTCGGCGAGGATGCGGGAGGCGGGGTCGATCCAAGTCTCTTCGAGCCGCTTCCGATACCAGGCGAGGGCTCCCGCGTCGTCTCCCTGGGCTTCGCGCTCGAGGGCGGGCAGATCGTCCAGGCGGTGGGCGGCGTCCTCGGCGGCCATGTACGGCACGGCGAAAGCGACGAGAAGGGAGGCGAAGGCGACGAGCCGGGTGGTGGGCGCGAGGCGCACGGGGGGAGGTCCTTTCCGAGCGGGAGGGGCTATTAGCGCACGAGGCGCGCAGCGGCCCAGTCGGCGCGGTCGAGGGAATCGCCGTCCCCGGCGAAGTCGACCACGAGCGTGAGCGTCTGCGCGCCCTTGACCGGCACGGAGACCTGCGACTCGGGCGAGTTCCAGAGGACGGGCCCGCTCTCCCAGATCTTCTTGCCGTCGACCAGGACGGAGAAGGCGACGGAGGGTTGAGCCAGCTCGGTGGGAGCGGCGGAGTCGTCGATGCCGGCGACGGCGAGGAAGCGCTCGAAGCGGCCGCCGAGGGCGAAGTGGAGCTCGCTGTAGGCGTGGACTCCGAGCCCCTTGCGGTACTCGCGTCCCTCGACCGAGAGTCGTCCGCCGCTGACGGCCTGGTCGCGCCGCCAGGGGAAGAGGTAGTCGGTTGCGCCGATCTGGTCCGAGGCGACCTCGAAGAAGGGCCGTTCGACGATTTTTTCCGGGTGGAGGTCGGAGAGGTAGACCACGCGGCCGTTCTTGAAATAGAGGGAGGCGACGCAGCCGACCGGGACGGAGATCGGTTCGGCGCCCTCGTAGAGGGGCTGGAGGACGACGTGAGTGCGGGAGATCCCGGCGAGGGTACCGGCGAGGCGGGTGCCGCGGTGGCCGGAGAGGATGGCGTAGAGGCCTTCGGGCACGGGGGGCGCATCCTGGGCGCAGAGCTGGACGGCCATCAGGTCGGCGATCGGGGTGACGACGTCTTTCCCGAACAGGCTGGACTTGAAGGCGAGGCCAAAGGCGTCGAGGGAGATGATGCTGCCGCGGTCGCTGTCCTTGTTGCGCTTCCAGACGATGTCGTCAGCTTCCGCCTTCTGGTCCGCGGGGACGGCGGACTCGCCGCCGGGGAAGAGGATCCGGTCGAGGCGTTCGAAGCGGACCTCGATGAGGCCCAGGTCGGGGCTCTTGATGCGCGCGCCGTCCGGGGTGCCCTCGGCGATTTCGCCGGTCCAGAGGTCGCCCGAGGTGAACTGGAAGCGGACGAGGCCGGCGGGGGGGCGCGTGGAATCCTTGGGCCAGGTGATCTCGGCGATCTGGTCGCAGAGGAGATTGAGGGGCCGGCCCGAGAGGTCGGTGAAGGAGAGGTTGTTGGGCGGCTGGAAGGACAGCTCGCGGCAGGAATAGGTGCGGTTCTCGATGTCGACCACGGTGATCTGCGGGGCGGCCGGGGCGGCCCCGATGAGGAGCAGGAGCAGGGGGATCCAACGGCGCATGACGGTACTCCGAAGCAATCGAGCGGATGGTAGCACACGAGGGCGGAGGGTGCAAGGCGTCGGCGGGTGGGTGGGTCGGGTCGGTGGAAGTCGGCCGCGACGCGCTGCCTTCCTTGACACCCCCGCATGGGCGAGTACAAGCTAGCGCGTCGAAAGTGCCGGGGAGGGGCCATGCTGGTGCGCTGGGAAGAGTTGACGTCGCCGGAGATCGCCGCGCTCGACCGCGCGCGCGCCGTGGTGTTCCTGCCGATCGGGCCGCTGGAGGAGCACGGGCCGCACCTGCCGGTGGGGACCGACCTGTTCGAGGCCGTCGAAGTCGTCCGCCGGACCGCGGCCGCGGTGCACGAAGCCCGCCCGGAGCTCGTGCTGATCACGCTCCCGCTGATTCCGGTGGCGATCGACGCGATCACCGCGTCCGGCAGCATCCTCACCCGCCCCAGCGCCGTCCACGACCTGGTGTACGACATGGGCGCCTCGCTCGCCCGGCAGGGCTTCCGCTACATCGTGGTGGTCAACCACCACGGCAGCCCGCGCAACCTCGCGTGCCTCGAGCAGGCGGCGCGCGCCGTGACCCGCCGGTTCGGCGTGCGCATGGTCTCGCCTTCCGGAAATCTCGTGTTCCGGCTCTATATGCAAGGCCAGCTGCCGAAGCTCAACCGCTTCCTGCCCGCGGCGTCGGCACCGAACGGGGTGGCGGAGTTCAAGAGGGACTCTCACGCGGGCGCCTTCGAGACCTCGGAGATCCTCGCACTCCGACCCGACCTGGTGAAGGACGAATACCGATCGCTGGGCCCATACGAGATGCCGCTGCACCGGTTCAACCCGCGGACGTTGATGGCCCGGCCGGGCTCGCGCGGCTACCTCGGCCATCCCGCGCGAGCCAGCGCCGCGATGGGCGAGGGCTACTTCCGCTTCCTCGGCGAGGAGGGGAAAGCCCTGGTGCTCGACCTGGTGGACGGCCGGCCGATCGCCGCGCGCGCCCACTCCCCGCTGGTTTGGGTGCCATGGTTCCGCGTCCGATTCTGGAGCGAGCTGGCGGCGGTCTCGGCGATGCTCCTCGTGTTCCTCTACCTGTTCGCGACGATGCGCTGAGCGCCGGCGTCCGCGGATGGCTCCGGACCGCCGCGCCCTGGTCGTGGACCGCGGCGTCATCGCTCGAACCGCGGCGTCATTTCTCCGGCCGGTAGTCCCGCCGCACCTTCACGGTCAGCCTCAGGTCCGGGAGCCCTTCGGTGGCGCCGGCCGCGGGCTGGTGTTCGATCAGTTCTTCCCAGACCAGGTTGATCGGGATGCCGCGCTCGGCCTCGATCTTGGCCGCGGCCTTGATCTCGATCCGCCAGCGTGCGGTGGCTTCCCCCTTCTTGGGCGGAGGAGACTCCGCTTTGCCCACCCACGTCATGACCCAGACCGGTCCGCTCGTGCCTTGGAGCGTGGCCGTGAGCTTCAGATCGGCCAGTCGCCCGACCCCGCCGGCGAGCAGGAACCAGGGGTCGGGGGAGGTCTCGCCTTCCGGCCGCCAACCTGCGCACAGAACGCGACGAAACTGGGCGAGCACCTGGTGCGAGACCGTCCAGGTGGAGCCCTTGCGCATGGGCTCTCGCGAGATCAGGATCTCGATCGGATCGAGTGACCCGTTGCGCAGCGTGCTCTTCAGGTCTTCGGACAACTCCCCTTTCGCGGCCGTGATCGCCAGGTCCTCCTGCGACCTGGTGAAGCCGAGTTCCACCCCCTGCAAAGCCTGCGGCTGCGGCTTGCCCTTGCCGGCGAGCGCTGTCTGCTTGACATAGGTGCGCCGGCGCGTGGTGTCGTCGATCCCTTCGTCCACGTACTCGCATTCGAATTTGACGTCCGGAGGCGCGACCGCCGGACCGCCGCCGGCGGGCTTCTTCGCCGCGGTTTCCACCTCGAGCGCGGTCTTGACGCGCACCTTGATGCCCGCGGCGACGAGGAGCTGCAGGTTCTTTGCGTCCTCGTCGCCGGGCGCGCCGCCGGCAGCGAGAGCCAGGGCGAGCAGGAGACCGGCGGTTCGGACGGGACGGGACATCGGCGGGTTCCTCCCAAGGACCGGCTTCCTTTTACGAAATCGGGCCCGGGCGAGTCCAGTCACCGCGCGCGCGCCAATCGCATGTTCCTGACCTCCTCCCTCGAACCTCGTCTTGCAGCCTTGTGTGCCGGGGGATCGCGGGTTACCATGGCCCCGGAAACGCCCCCGGCGCGGACGGCGGGATCGCGTCCGACGATCCCCGGTCGAGGCAGTCTCGGAATCGGCACTGGGCGAGGATGGACTCCGCCGAGGCCAAGATGGCGCCCGCAGCGCCGGGGCCCGAGGCCGCGGCGCTCGCCGGACCGGCCGCGGGTCCGCCCGCGCCACCGGCGGCGCCCCCCGGCAGCGGTTCCCCGGCGTGACCCCGGCCCCGAGCGCACGAGGAATCGAGGAGCGCCGATTGTCGCCCTACCGCGGTCCGGTCGCCGCCTTCGCCGCCTCGTTCCTCCTCTACCTGCTCACGCTGGCGCCGGGAGTGACCTGGGGGGACAGCGCCAAGCTCGTGCTGCTCTCCTGGCCGCCCGATCCCGGCATCCTGCCGGGCGAGCATCATCTGCGCAACCTCGCGGGCGCGCTTTTCCACCTGCTGCCGTGGGGCGACCCGGCGTGGCGCCAGAACCTGCTCTCGGCGACCTGCGCGGCGGGCGCGGTGGCGCTCGCCTGGTCGATGACGCGGCGCCTCACCGGCAGCGCCTGGGCCGCATCGATCGCCGCGGGCGCGCTCGCCGTCTCTCACACCTTCTGGCACCTCGCCGTGATCGCGGAAAGCTACGCCCCGGCCGCGCTCCTCTTCGGCCTGCAAGTCCGCGCCGCCCTGCGCTGGGACGAGACCGGCGACTTGCGCGCGCTGCGCGGCTTCGCGCTCTCCCTCGGCCTGGGCGCCGCGAACCACGTGCTCGCCTTCGTCCTGACCGTGCCCTTCGCCCTCTTCTTCCTCCTGCGGGCGCGCGGAAAGCCGCGGCCGGACCTGCGCGAGGCCGCGATCTGGGCGGGCGCCTTCCTCCTCGGCTATGCCCCGGTGCTCTGGGCCGTCGCGCGCCACGCGCCGGTCCACGGCCTGGGGGAATCGATCGCGGGCGTGCTCGACCTGGAGGCGACCCAGTACCTGCGGCCCGGCGTCGCGGACGTAGTCTCGGCTTTCGCCAAGCGCGCAGTGGCGATCGCGGCTCAGGCTCCCGGCTGGGGCGGCCTGCTCGCATTCGCGGGACTGTGGGCCGCGCGCCGCCGTCATCCCGCGCTATTCCTCCTGGGCGGCGGTACCGTCGCATGGCTCTGGCTGTTCACCAGCATGCACGTCGACCTGCGGACGGTGTACCGGCTCGTCCCGGCCTACTGGATCCTCGCGCTCTTCGCCGGGGTCGGCTGGCGCGAAGTCGAACTGCGGCGCGCGCCCCGCACCGCCTGGGCCGCCGTCTCCCTCGCGCTCGTCCTCGCCCTGCCCCCGCTCGTCTACGCGGCCGCGCCCGGGCTCGTGCGCGCCTGGCGCGTGGAGGGCGGCCCGGTCGCGGCCATGCGCAGGCTGCCCTACCGCGACTCCCTGCGCTACTTCCTCGTGCCTTGGAAGCAGGGCTACGACGAGCCGGAGCGGTTCGCGCGCGCCGCGCTCGCCCAGGCGGCGCCGGATGGCGTGATCGTGGCCGACTTCACCCCGCTCATGGTGCTCAACTACGCGCAACAGGTGCTCGGCGTGGAGCCCGGAGTGGAAGTGGCGCCGACCGAGTCCGACCGGGTGAAAGGCCCGGGTCTGGCAGCCTTCGCCGCGCGGAGGCGTTCGGGGGGCAAGCGTGTGTTCCTCGCCGATCGCTACCCCGGCGCGGAAAAGCTCGAGCCGCGCGGGATGCTCTGGGAAGCAACGGGGGATTGACGCTCCTCGAGACCGGTGCGGTACTAAGACCCGTGCCCCGCGTGCGGGTCCTTCACGTCGGCGGGGAGACCCTTTTTCAGGTTTTCGATCACCGGGTCGATCGGGGGGTCCCAGGCGGTGTTGGCTTGCTTCTCCTTGAGCGCCCTGAGCGAGCGCACCGCGTCCCCCTTGAGATTGTCGAGGTTCTCGGACTCGCTCAGCTTGTGGATCATGCTCTCGACCTGGCCGGGAAAGCGCCGGAGCTGATCCTCCGGCAGGGCCGCGAGGAACTCCGGTTCCTCGGCCGCCCACTTGAGCAGATCCTCGAGCATGTCCTCCTTGGGGTCGAGGTCGGGGCTTTCCTTGAGCATGATCGCGTCGCGGATCATCTCGTAGGCTGCGGCGAACTTGCGCGCCTCGTAGAGCGTGTAGGCGAACGTGCTGATCCAGCCCAACTCCCACTCCTTCGCGGCGCGCTGCGTCTCCTCGGCGCCCACCTTGAGCATGCCCTTGGACAGCTTCGTGACCAACCGCTGCCGGGCCACCGAGGCGTAGTACTTCGCGGTCTTCAGCAAACCGTCGATGATATCCATGGTCTGGAAGCCGAGCTTGCGGATGTGCTGGCGCTGGAACGTCTGGCCCCACTCGTAGTAGAAGCGCAGCAGGGCGGAGATCTCCTCGAAGCCGCCGGGCTCGGCGCGGAAGGTCACCTCCGCTTTCTGGACCATCTCGAGGCCGTCGATCATGTCGGCCCAGGCGACCCGGTCCGATCCGTAGGGCTGGAAGGGGCTGATCCCGTACTCGATCTCCTCCGCGAGCTTCTGCGCCTCCTTGAGCGCGTCCAAGGACTTGGCGAGCTCGCGGGCCACGATCAGGTTGCACGCCTTGATCGCCTGGGTCTCCGTCGCCTGAGTCGCGATGAACCACTCGTCCGGGTTCTTGGTCCAGATCACTTCCTTCATCACCAGCGTGTAGTCGATGATCCGGTAGTCCTTGGGCCGGCCGCTCGCGGGGACCAGGATCTTGGTGCACTTGCGGACGGCGTTGACGCGCGCGAAGATGTGCTTGAAGCCCGTGCACTTCTCTTTCAGCTTTTCCGTGACCTCGGTGCCCTCGACCGTCCAGTTCACCACCTCGACGTTGGTGGTCGACGCCGGAACGATGCGGAAGTCCCCCTCATGATCGCCGCACCAGACGACGGTCTGGACTTCCTTCGACTTGAGCCCCTCCGGCACGTCCAGCTCTTTCATGTCGCCGCCTCCCCCCTGCGGCGCCGCGGGACGGGCGAGAACGAGCGCGAAAAGGATCGCCAAGGCAAATGTGCGCAGCGAGGTCATGGGACGAAGCCATCCAAGGGGGTGAGCCGGCAATCGTGCAATGCGACGCGGATTATAGGAAGGCCCGGCACTGAGTGTCAAGCGCCGGAGCCCGACGCCCTTGCCTCAACCAGCGACAGGCGGTTTTTCTTCCCTTTTTTGCCTGCCGGGGGTTTTCCTTTCCCCCATGAAGGTGAGCGTCGTGGTTCCGGTTTTCAACGAAGCCGGGACGATCGAGGAGGTGGTGCGCCGCCTCGCCGGCCTCGGGCTCGAGCTCGAGGTGATCCTGGTCGACGACGCTTCCGGGGACGGGACGTGGGCTGCGGTCAAGCGCGCCCAGGCCTGCCACGCCTGCGTCGGGCGTGTGCTGCGCCACCCGACGAACCGGGGCAAGGGGGCCGCCGTGCGCACCGGCTTCGCCGCCGCCTCCGGCGACCTCGTGGTGATCCAGGACGCCGACCTCGAGCTCGACCCCGAGCAGATCCGCGACCTCGTGGAGCCGATCGCCGCCGGCCGCGCCGAAGTGGTCTACGGCTCACGCTTCCTCCACGGCCGCCGCGGGCCCTGGACCTCGTACGCCGCCAACCGTTTCCTCACGTGGCTCACCAACCGCCTGTTCGGACTGGGCATCACGGACATGGAGACCTGCTACAAGGCCTTCCGCGCGAGCCTGCTGCCGCGCCTGCGCCTGACCGCCGAGCGGTTCGAAATCGAGCCCGAGCTGACCGCGGAGTTCGCCCGGCTGGGCCTGCGGATCCACGAGGTGCCGGTGCGCTACCGGCCGCGCGCGCGCCACCAGGGGAAGAAAATCCGCGCTTGGGACGGAGTGATCGCGATCCGGATGCTGCTGCGGAAGTGGCGGGAGCGGCGGAGCGGCCCGATCGCTCCGAGCGGCCCACCCCCTGCGGGATCGTGAAGGGAGCGCGCACCATGCCCGACACCATCGCCGCGCTCTCGACGCCTCCGGGCGCGGGTTTCGTGGGCATCGTCCGGGTCTCCGGGCCCGAAGCCTTCGCCGTGGTCCGGGCGGTCCTGCCGCCGGGGACCGCGACCGTCACCGGCCGGGTGGTGCTCGACGTCGAGGCGATCGTCGACGCCGAAGGCCGGCGCTGCCCGGTCTCCGTTTGGTTCCTCCCCGGCCCCGGCTCGTACACCGGCGAAGACCTGGCTGAGCTGCATCTCTGGGGCGCGCCCGTGCTGACCGCGATGCTGCTCGAACGCCTGCTGGCGGCCGGCGCGCGGCCGGCGGGTCCCGGGGAATTCACCCGGCGCGCGTTCGCGAACGGGCGCATGGACCTGGCCCGCGCCGAAGCGGTCCTCGAGGTGATCCAGGCGCGCTCGGTGGAGGCGCACCGGCGCGCGCTCGGGCAGCTCGGGGGCAGGCTGTCGGAAGCCCTGCGCGCGGCCTGGGAGGCGGTCCAGGAGCTGACGGTCCTGGTGGAGGCGGCGCTGGATTTCTCGGACCAGGAGATCGAAGTGGTGCCGCGCGGCGAGGTCGAGCGGGAGACCGCGCGCCTGCGCGAGGCGATGGCGGAGATCATTCGGCGCTCCGCGTCGGCGGAGGTGGCCGACGCGCTGCCCTCGGTGGTGCTGACCGGGCGGACCGGGGCGGGGAAGTCGAGCCTGTTCAACCGGCTGGTTCCGGGAGCGCGGGCGATCGTCTCGGGGCTGCCGGGGACGACGCGCGACTGGCGCGCGGGGGAGGCGGAGGCTGGGGGGCGGCGCATCCGCGTGATCGACACGGCGGGGTATCGGGCGGCGGAGGACGAGGTGGAGCGCGAGGCGATCGCGCGGCTCGCGGGCCTGCGCGAGCGGGCGGACGCGGTGGCGGTGGTGGTCGACGGCGGTGCGGGCCCGGACGCGGAGGACGAGGCCGCGCTGGCGCAGCTTCCCCCCGGGCGTACGATCCGGGTGTGGAACAAGTCCGACCTGGCGCCGGCGCCGGCCGGCTGGATCGCGGTGAGCGCGCGGAGCGGCGAGGGGGTCGAGGATCTGCGGGCGACGATCGCGCGGACGTTGGGGGCGGGGCCGGCCGGAGAGAGCGAAGCGGCGTACCTGCTCAACGTGCGCCAGCGCGACGCGCTCTCGCGGGCGGCGGCGTCGCTCGACCGCGCGTCGGAGGCCGCGCGCGCCGGCCTCGGGTACGAGTTCGTCGCCTACGAGCTGCGCGGGTCGCTCGCCGCGCTCGGGGAGATCCTCGGCCGGATCACCCCGGAAGACCTGCTCGACCGGATCTTCGCCCGCTTCTGCATCGGCAAGTGAGGCCGCCATGATCCTTTCGCCGATCCGCATCCTCGAAGGCTCCGCCCGAGGCCGCCGGCTTTTCAGCGTGCGGGGGTACCAGGTGCGCCCGGCGCTCGCGCGCGTGCGCGGATCGGTCTTCAACATCCTGCGCGGCCGCTTCGACGGGGCGCCGGTGGCCGACCTCTACGCCGGCACCGGGTCGGTCGGATTCGAGGCGCTGAGCCGCGGAGCCTCGCTCTGCTGCTTCGTCGAGCGCAGCCGCGAGCTGCTCGAGGTCCTGCGGGCGAACGCGGAGAAGCTGGATCTCGCGGCGCGGACGCGGGTGCTGGCGGGCGAGGTGCTGGGCTCCGCGGGGGGGCTGCCTGCGGGGTGCGCGTGCGTGTTCGCGGATCCGCCTTACGCGCTCTGGGACGACGAGCGTGAACGCGCGGAGCTGGCCGCATTCCTGGGCGCGCTCCCGGGTCGCGGGATCCTCGCTGCGGACGGTCGGGTGGTGGTGGAGCACCGGAAGGGGGACCTGCCGGACGGGCCGCTGGCCGGCCTGGCCCTGGCCGACCGGCGGGGTTACGGCCAGACCGAGGTGTCCTTTTACGCGGCGGAAGCGCCGGCGTAACCGACCGCAGAAATCGGCGACAATCGGTTGCGGGCGTGATATCCTGCCGGACGAACCCGCGTCCGGTCTGAGGGCATACCGGGCGGAGCGCGGCGGTCGCAGCCGCGAGGCTGGCCCAGTGGGCCGTACCCGCGGCGGAAATCGGAGCCGAGCTGCAACGTCGCGGATGCGGCGGACGGAAGAGTGTCAGTCCGAGCCTGATGGAGGGACCAGCCATGAGCGAGCCGAATCTCACCGCCGAGGAGCAACAGCAGAAGGAATCGATGGCCACGGCCTTCATGCTGGTGATCGGATTGGTGCTGGTCTTTCTGGCGGTGATGTACCTCCTGCCCGCGCGCAATGGGCAACCGGTGGACGACTTCGCCACCAAGACCCCGGAGAAGAAGCGGAAGTCATCGTCCGTCTCGCCCGAGGTCGAGGCGATGCAGGCGGAGATGACGGCCCGGTTCGGCAGGTCGCTGGAGGGGATGACCGATCCGAAGGACATCAAGAAAGCGTTGTCGGGCCAGCTGAATGCGATCCAGAACGATTCGCGGTTCTCTCAGGGAGAGCGCGGAGAGATGCGCCAGCGGATGGAGGAGGCGGCGAAGCAGGCGGGCAGCTAGCCGGACCCGCCGGCCGGGCCGAGTCCGACCGGACGGGCAGATCGTCGCGCTCCGGCGCGTTCCCTCCCGGGCAGACCTATCTCCGCGCCGCGTACGGTGCGTTCGACACGAATGGGGGTTGCTTGGAGAAGCTCAAGGTACTGGTCCTGTTCAACACCGCAGGGCCGCCGCCTCCGAACCAGGACTACAGCAGGGACCTGGAGGCCGGGGTCAAGCAGGCGGAGTACGACGTCTTCGCCGCGCTGCTCGAGCGCGGGCACGAGGCTCGGCTGCTCGGCATCCACAGCGACGTGCAGGTGCTCTTCGACGGCGTGCAGGCCTGGAAGCCCGACGTCGTCTTCAACGCCTGCGAGGCTTTCCGGCGGCAGAGCGCGATGGAGATGAACATCGCCGCGCTGCTCGAGCTCCTCGGCCTTCCCTACACCGGCAGCCCGCCCTCTGCGCTCCTGCTCGCGCGCGACAAGGTCCTGGCGAAGAAGATCCTGACCTTCCATCGGGTGCGGGTCCCGCGCTTCGCCGTGGTCCCGCTCGGGGCGCCGCTCGAAGGGCCGATCGGCGTCCGCTATCCCCTGATCGTCAAGCCGGCCGCCGAGGACGGCTCCAGAGGCATCGCTCAGGCGTCCGTGGTGCGCGACCGCGACGCGCTCGAGGCGCGCGTCCGCTTCGTGCACCAGAGCCTCAGCCAGGACGCGCTCGTCGAGGAGCTCATCGAGGGGCGCGAGCTCTATCTCGGATTGCTCGGCAACCCGGACCCGACGCCGCTGCCGCTGATCGAGATGACGTTCGAGAAGATACCCGAGGCCAAGCCGCGGATCGCGTCGTACCGCGCGAAGTGGGATCCGAAGTACCGCGAGCGGCACGGCATTCAGAACGTCTTCCCGTCCGACCTGGCGCCGGAGGTGGTGCACCGGATCGAGGACGTGGGCCGCACCGCGTACCGCGCGCTCCACCTGCGCGACTACGCGCGCATCGACGTGCGCCTGACGCCCGAGGGGGAGATCTACGTGCTGGAGGCGAACCCGAATCCGTACCTCGCATTCGGCGAGGACATGTCGGACGCCGCCGAGCGCGCGGGGATGCCCTACCCGGAGTTCGTCTCGCGCATCGTCGAGCTCGCTTCGGAGCGGCGCGGCCGGGGCGCGAACGCGGAGGCGCCCGCGCGCGCGGCAGCGGCGCGGGCGGTCGCGCTGGCTGCCGCGCAGGAGTCGGCGCGGCCGGGCGGATCGGGTTCCGGCGGGGCGGTGAATTGACCCTCACTCGATCCGCGGGATAGAATTCTCTGGGTCGGCTGTCCCGCCGTATCCCTGTCTCGTGAGGAACCGGGGAATGGACTCCCAACGTGTGCTAGAGCGCATCCGCACCGGCGAAGACAGCGGGACGGAGTTCAAGGGGCTGGTGTATGAGAACTTCGCAGTTAACGACCCGTTGCGTCAGAAGATCGCCAAGGCGGTCGTGGCATTCGCCAACAGCGGCGGCGGCTGGTTGCTGCTCGGAATAGAGGACGACCGCAGCGTCACGGGGCTCGGCACGATGGAGCAGGCGGATCGGACGCAGCGCGATGTCGCCGACATCTGCCAGGGACGTATCGAACCGCCGATCACCTGCCGTCTGACCAAGGTCGAGATTGCCGGCTCGTTCGTGCTGGTGGTGGAGGTCACGGGCTGGTCGCCGGATCGTCCGTATCGAAGCAAAGCCGACCACGTCCGGTACGTGCGAGAGGGAAGCCGGTCACGCGAGGCCCGACCAGAGGAGGAGAAGCGGCTCCTGGAATCGGGTGTGCGGGTGCATTACGACGAGGAGGCGGTGCCGAACGCGGTGCTTTCCGATCTCGACATGGATGAAGTGTCCCGGTTCCTGGCCGGGACCATGCGTCCCGCGAGCGAGCCCGAGCAAGTCAAGTCGCGACTTCGCGCGTTCAAGTGTGTCACACGTCACGACGAGCCGACGGTCGCGGGGATCCTCTTCTTCGGCCGGGAGGTCTCCGCCTGGCTGCCGGACGCTCGGGTCACGGTGGCGCGCGTTCCTGGGACGGAGATATCCATGAGCTTCCTCGACCGCAAGGAGCTCGAGGGTAGGCTGACCGACCAGTTGGATGGCGCGCGCAAGACCCTGGCGCTGTACTACCCCGCGCCCGCTCGCATCGAAGGATGGGAGCGTCTCGATTCGCCCGGCCCCGGTGGAATCCCCGAAGAGGTCGTGCGCGAGGCGATTGTCAATGCGCTGATGCACCGCGACTATCGGATTGCGGCGCAGACTCGGATCCTGGCCTACGACGACCGTATCGAGATCATCAATCCCGGGACGCTGTTGAATGAGATGGATATCGACAACATCCGCATCGCCGGGATCACTCAACGCCGCAATCCGGTACTGGCGAATCTGCTGCTCCGGCAGCGCTCGGCGGAGCTGCAAGGCTCGGGCGTCCCCGCCATGATCTCGCTGATGGGGAAGGCCGGCCTGCCGGAGCCTGGATTCGAATGCGTGGCGGGCCAGTTCAAGGTCACGCTGCGGCTGCCGAAGGCCCCGGCATGAGCGATTCCCGCTCCCCCTTTTCCGAGATGGGTCGGATGCTGCCTCGCCCGGGCGGGCCGCTCGTCCTCGTGCGCGTCGAGATCGTGGGGACTGCGTCTGAGCCGGCGCCGCTTGCGCCGACCAAGCGGGGGCGGGCTCATCATGGCGTGGAGAGCATCGCGCGCGAATTCTGCGCGGAACAGCCGCTGGACTGGCAAGCGGACTCGGTCACGCTGGTTTTCGCGCAGGACGGCGAAGCGGCTGCGCTGAGTGCGTATCAAGCGGCCGAGGCGATCCTGCATCGGCTGTGGATCGACCTCGGCGTGGCCCTGCGCTGCGGCGTGCATCTGGGTCAGGAGGAAGCCGCAGGAACGAGGCGACCGTTTGCCCGGTCTTTGCTGCAGTGCCTCGCGCTGGCCTCCGCTGCGCCGGACAATTCGGTGCTGATTTCGGATGACGTCCTGCTGGGACTGCCGGAGACTCATGCGGAGCGGTTCGAGCGGCTGGGGTTCCTCGAAGGCTGGGAGGTACCCGTTTACGCCTATCCCAAGGCGTCCGCGCGCAGCGCGCGCACGGAGGCATTCCACCAGCGGACGGAGCTCGCGCTCTGGGACGCGTTCCGCAGCCACGCGCAGGGGCCCGAGGTGCGTAAGCTGGGCTACGTCGGCTTCCGCATGCGGAGGAAGGATCCGCTGCGGCTGGATCTGCTCGATGTGTTCATTCCTCCGAAATTGACGGCCGCACCGAGCGGAGCTTACGCGGCACCTGGGGCGGCGGGCGATCGGGAGATGAGCGAGATCCTGGCCGAGGGCATCCGGCCCGTAGTGTTGCTCGGCGAGCCGGGCGCGGGGAAATCGACGCTCCTGCGGCGGATGGCGATCTCGGCTGCCTCCGGGAGCCTGGGCCTGCAGCGCGACTTCGGCGTCCTGGAGCGGCGGCTGCCCCTGCTGGCCGGCGTCGGTCGATTGGCCGAGCTGCGCCGGGGGATGGAACCGGCCGCGGGAGTGGAGCGGGCGCTCGCGCGGTACTTTTTCGAGCGCGGACTCGCCGACGAGCGGAGCCTGCTGGAGTTCCTCGACGCGCGGCTGAGGGCGGGCGAGTGCTTGGTTCTGCTCGATGGCCTCGACGAGGTCGCGGCGCACGAGCGCGAGTCGGTGACCCCATGGCTGAAGGAACTGTGGACTCGCTACCCGCAGAATCGGTTCGTCGCAACCACCCGGTGGGTCGGGTATCTGGGCTCTCCCTGGCCGGGGTCGTCCGAGTGGCTGGTGCTGCCGTTCGACGACGCGCAGGTCGAAGCATTCGCTCGAGCCTTCGTCCGGGCATTCCGCACTTGGGAGGGGGTTGCGGACGAGGACGCCGCAGGGCGCGAGGCTCAGGCCTTGTTGGACGAGCTGCGACGATCCGAGTCGATGCGGGACCTGGCCCGGAATCCGCTCATGCTGACGGGGATGGCGCTGATCTTCCGCGCCGAGGGAAAGCTGTACCACCATCGCGTGCAGACGTTTGACTGCCTGGCGACGGCGCTGTGCGAGACCTGGGCGCGGGTGCGAGGCTCGACCGCGGGCACGACGGCATCGTTGTCGTATGCCGACGAGGCGCTTCCTGTGCTGGGTGAGCTCGCGCGACGGATCCACGCACGCGGGGCGACCGGCCGGGCACCCCGCAGTTTCGTCCTGCAGGCCTTGGCGGATGCGCTGAGCTCGCGGAGTGACGTGGATGCTGGAGATGCCGCACGGGCGGCGGAGGAGTTCCTGCGGGTGCTGGCGGAGGATCTCCAGATCCTGCAGGAGCTCGGGCCGGACGAGTGGGGCTTTTTCCACTTGGCGTTCCTGGACTTCTTCGTCGCCGCGGGTCTTCTCGCGTCGGAGGAATTCGAGGACGAAGCGCTGCAGCGCGTATTCGATCCGCGATGGCAGGAGGTCCTGAGGCTTGGGGTCGGGTACCTGGTGCTGATCCAGAAGCGACCGAAGGCCGCGGTCAACTTAATCGAGCGCGTCCTGGATCATGCGTCGTGCCCGGACCGGCCCTGGGTCGCGGAGTGTCTTGGCAAGCAGGTCGTCGTTGCCGCGTTGTTGGCGGCCGAAGTGGGTGACATAGTGCCGCGCGGCCTTCTGGAGCGGATTGCCGGGAGGTTGGTGGATGTGCTGGCGGCTGCGCCGGAGGAGGTCGCGCGGGAAGTGACGGTGGGTATTCGCGGGAGCACGATCGAATCGGAGGTGGTCGGGGAATGCGCGGAGCGCGTGCGGTCGCATGGGGCGCAACCGTTGCAGTGTCTGGATCTGCTCGGGATTTCGCGATCTGTTCGCGCTCTGGAAACAACCAGAGAGGCATGCAGGCACCCTGAGGCGAGAATTCGTGCGCGAGGTGTGGCTGCCTACGGCGGTGTGGACGACTCGGACGACCATCAACTGACCGTCGTATTGGGGTTCCTTGCCCGCGGAATTCAATTCCGCCTCAAGAACAGCTCCCCTACTGACGATGACTTCAATCCGTCTGAGGAATTTGTCTCCTGCCTCCAAGATCCAAGTGCTCTTGTGCGAGCAAATGTGATTCGCTCGATCCTACTGAACCAGAGCTCGGACACGGGCATCATCTTGCGGATCGAAGAGCATCTCAATGATTCCGACTGCCGGGTCCGCTTCTTGGCAGCCGTTGCTGTTCTCAACCACTCTGAGTCCCTCGATGCTTACAACGAAGCCGCTCGCATCGTGTACGAAGAGTTGATTGACGCCGAGGATCCTGCCCTTTCCTTCGAGTCATTCAAGGTTGGTGCTTGGGTTACTTGCGGAACTCCACTCGGCCAAGACTCCGAGCTGCTTTCGTTTGGGCAATGGAAATCCAAGAGCTGGCCCGAAGATCTACTCGCGAGACTCACTTATCTGCTCGAGACCTTGCCTGACTGGCTGAACTCACGATCGCGCTCGGACGATCCGGTCAATCGGGTGTCCCTCATCCCTCTCATCCAGTTCCTCCTTGCGACCGCTCCTGGGAACATGTTGCCAAAGGAGTTGGTGACCACGCTTCGGAGGCTGGCTTGTGAGGATCCCGATTGGCACGTGCGAATGTTCGTGATATCAAATTTGGGCGACGGATTGCCCCAGCCGGCGACGATGCTCGACGTGATGTCGCACGCCATCCACGATTCGCACGGTTTCGTTCGCATGGGCGCCCTCCGCGCCATCGCCGCGTTCGGCATTGTCCCCATGGTAGAACCCGTCCGCACCCTCCTCAACGATCCCGACGCTGGCGTCGCCGACCAGGCTGCGAATACACTCGCCCAACTGGCAGATTCTGGCGTGGTCGAGTACCTGCGCGTCCGGATTTTCAATCCCTCCCCCGAACGCCGTGCCCGAGCGGCAGAGGCACTCGGCATCCTAGCCACGGAGGACGCGGAGCGCGTGCTCCTCGAGACCGTGCGCACCTGGCAGTCGGATCTCGCGCGTCCCTTCTCCCTCCCTCGAATGTCGCGCGAGGAAGGGGTGCGCTTCTGGTTCGCTGACCAGGCCGGGGAGCGTCGTGCCGTACTCCAGGCACTGTGGTCCATCGATAGCCGGCGCGCGTCCCTCTCGTCGCAAGCGACCCCATCGTGAGTTTCATTACGGTCATTGGCCACGCGCACCACCTCTGAATCACCACCCGCCTCAACGGCCTGCTGTCGCCCTCGTACTACGCGCTCGCCGAACCGGCTCCCGGGGAAGTCGTCCACGGCGTCCTCACCCTCTACATCGGGCCGTGCGCAGCGTGGACGGTCCGCCGGCGCTTTCCGCTCCACTCGACGCACGCTCCCGAGCACGGCGATTCGATCCGCGTGCTCGTGCTCCGGGTGTCGATGGTCGCTCCCGCCGGATGGACCGAGGAGTCTCTAGTCGGCGCCGAGGTCTCGCAAGAACTCGGCCTTGGGGATGATTCGCTCGAGCGGGATGCCCAACTGCTTTGAGACGATCTCGCGGATTTGCGGGAAAACCGCCCCTTCGTTGGATCGCGCGAGACGCGCAACCAATCGCGCGAGATCGCCGACGGTGACGACCTTCGCGGCGTCCTCGTCGGGGATGCGGAGGCCGAACGCGGCCTCGACCTCCATGACGATTTCCACCGTATCGAGCCCCATGAAATGAACTCCCCGCTACTTGGAGGCCTTGAACTTGTGCGTCAGGCGATGGAACGCGAGATGCTCCCGGTTCTGAGGCGTCACGTCTCGGTCCGCTCGGAGCGCCGGGGAGACGCCAGTCTATTTTCCTCAGTCCCACCAGAGGAATATTCGCAGGTGCTGGACGATCTCCTCCAGAGCCTCCACCGTTTCGCAACCCTGGTCCACGATGTCCGGACAGAACTCGTACAGGTCTTCGGCGAAGACTGCCGGGTCGCGCGGCGCCCGATCGAGCGTGAATTGGATCGTGTCGGTCTCCGCCTGCCAGATGCGGATGCCGCACTGACGGTGGTATTTTCGAAGCTTCGATATCAACGCTTTGGTATCGAGGGCAAATGACCTCCCAAGTCGGGTCGGGCATGCTCGCGATGTTGCGCTGGATGGACGGCCCGGTGCCAAATTGACCGCTGACCCTCGACGGAGTATCATCGCACATGCAGGCCGAATACACGACACCGAGTCCAAGGCAGGCCGACATGCCCATTCACGACTGGTCCCTGGTGGATCCCGGAATCTTCCACCACCTGCACCTGGTCTGGATCGGCCACCTCGCCACCTGCCTCAACGCCGGTCTGCTGCCGTCCTCCTACTATGCGCTGGCCGAGCCTGCCCTCGGGGACGTCGTTCCCGACGTCCTCACCCTCCATGCGGGATCCGAAGCCGGGGATGAGGAATCGGAGTCTCGCGGGCTGGAGCGCGAGGAGGGCACTGCAGCTCCGGTCTCGGGCGCGCCGGCCGGTGTGCTGGTGCAGGAGCTCGCGCCGCCCGACACCTATGCCGCCCGGGCCCGACGAATCGTCATCAGGGACCAACTCCGAGTCGGGCGCCGTGCGCTCGCTCGTAGTCCCGTTGGCGTGCCACGATGCTCTGCCGGAAATGCCGGTGTTCCTGCGACACCGGCGGTTCGTACGATTGCCCCTCGAGCGCACCTACACGGAGGCCTTCCAGGGCTTGCCGCGTCGATTCCGCCTGATCCTGGAACCCGGCCCCGCAGGAGCATAGCGCACCGCGCCAGGCCACAGCCGTCCCGGACGGATCCCGAAGCCGCCCCGCGACCGGTTTGCGGTGGAACCGCGTTGTGAATTTGCCTTGCGCCCTTCGCAACGGGGATCGCATCCTCCTGTAGCCCCGCGCCCGACCCTCCGGTCGGGTTCGCTCTGTCCCCGGTTCAGGAAGCCCCCATGCGCACCCCCACGCCGGTCATCGCCGCCTTTCTCCTCACCCTGGCGCTCGTCCCCAGCGAGGCCCAGCAACCGGCTCCCGACTCGATCCAGAAGCTCCTCGACGAGAAGAAAGTCACGGTCGACTTCGTCGAGACCCACCTCGTGCGGGTCATGGAGGAATTCGGGCGGCAGACCGGCATTCGCTGGCTCATCGACTCGAAGGCGATCCCGACCCCGCGCGATCTCATCTTCATGATGAAGCTGCACGACCTGCCGGCGCGCCGCTTCCTCGAGGTGGTGTGCCGGGACCACCGCCTCGGCACCCGCGTGGCGGAGGGGGACGTCCTCGTCGTGACCACCGCGGAGACCCTGAGTCGCCGGACGGAACTCCGGATGTTCGACGTGCGCGCGGACTCGGATGTGGGATCCTGGTACGACGCCGACCTGGGATTCCGCCGGTCGAGCGCTTCCGGATTCACCAACCCGTTCGATCTGAGCGAGGCCGACTGGGGCACCGCTGGGGTGACCAGCGAAGAGTTGCAGAACATGATCAAGGACAACATCGCCAAGGGCACGTGGGATTCCGAGGGGCGGAGCCTGGTCTACTATGACGGGGTCCTGATCGTCCGCCACCAGCCCGAGGTGGTGGCCGAGATCGGCCGGGTCCTCCGGACCATGCACGAGCGCCGGCCGCGACCCATGATGTTGGAGTGGGGGATCGTGGACCTCGCCGCGTCGGCGGTTCCGCACGCCGCCGCGCGCTCCGCTCTGGCGCCCCGAATCGTGGGTCCCGGCGCGGAACGACAGGCCTGGGAGGCCGTCCTCGATGGCCCGTCCGCGGCGTGGACGGTGCGCCGGCGTTTTCCGCTCCACTCGACGCATGCTCCCGAGCAGGGCTCCTCGATCCGACTGGATCGTACCAGGGGCGCCGGCGACGGAGGATGGTCGTTCCTTACCCCCGAAGCCATCCCGTACCGGCGCGGTCCCCAGGATCGGGTCGTCATCAAATTCACCCTCGATCACTCCGACCCTCCCGAGGGCGGGGAGCGCCGCGAGACCCACCGGGTGGCGTGCGCCCTGGACCTCGCGGACGGCGACCTGGCGTACCTGCCCATCGCCGAGTCGCAGGGCATTCGCGCGCTCGTGCTGCGGGTGTCGATGGTCGCTCCCGCCGGATGGGCCGAAGAACGCGAGCAACCGCCCGCCGAGGATCCGTCCCTGGCCGGGCTGCGCGCCAGGCTCGGGGAGCGGGTCTCTCTCGATCTTCCGGCCGCCACCCTCGACCGTCACCTCGACGTCCTGCGTCAGAAGACCGGCTGCAATTTCCATCTCGCCGGCAATGCCCGTTCCAGCGGCACCACCGAGAACCGGATCGAGATGGCTTTCCAGGACGTCTCGCTCCAGGCCGCGTTCTCCCTGATCGCCGAGCAGTACGGCCTGGGGTGGAAGCTCACCCCCGGGCTGATCCTGTTCGATGTTCCGGAAGGACTCGATCCGGTCGCGCCGGTCACTTTGATCGACGTCCGCGATCTGCTCCAGGCGTCGCCCACCGCTCGGCCGCCCAGCCTCGCGAAGTCGCCGCTCGCCTCCCCGCTCGCCGCCGCAGGGACCCACCTACTGCTCGACGACCTCCGCCGCAGGGAGCGGAGCATATGGGCGGAAGACGAGCAGGCCATGATCATGATGGAGTCGCTCCAGGACCTGATCAAGCAGAACGTGGCTCCCATGAGCTGGGAGGAGCGACAGGAAGAGACCGCCGTCGCCCTCGACGCCACGGGCGGACTCTGGGTGGTGCACACGCCGCCGGTGATCCGGGAGATCCGCGAATTCCTCGACCGCCTTCGTGCGCTGGTGCCGCAGGAGATCGCGCTGGAGTATCGCCTGGTCGCGGTATCGCAAGGCGAAGCCCCGGCGTCCGCGCTCCCCGACGACCAGGCGTCGCAGTGGTGGTCCGCGGCGCCCGGCCGCGAGGCGCTCGAGGGAGGCGGACTGATCACGCGCGCCGGCGGCGGCGCCTTTGCCGCGTCGGTGGTTCGGTCCGGGCCGGCTCAGCCGCAACGCGGGCACGTCCTCGGCGTCTCGCTCGGCACCCCGTCCGCGGAAGGGGTATTGTCGGCCTGGCTGCGCATCGACTGGGCCGACGCGCGCCTGTGCAGCTCCACGCTCGGCCCTGCCGGGGGGGTGAAGTACCAGATGGCGGGATACGACGGCGTGATCGAACTGCAGCAGGGAAAGACGCACCTGTTGGTGCTCGGCGAGCTCGAGGGCGGTCGCAGCCTGGTGGCGGGGTTGCGCTGGATGCCGAGCCGGTAGTCTGGACCATGCCTATCCGGTTGCTTGCCAAGGGCGGGTCGTGCGCGCTCCGTCGAGAACGAGAACGATTACGAGTACGATAACGAGGCCGAGTACGAGGACGAGCACGCCCGCGCGTCGGACAGCACTGGTCCGACAACCGGCCTGCGCTGCCTGGCAAGCAACCGGGTAGGCATCGTCTGGACGAGACTCCCCCATGCGCCTGATCCACACCGCCGACTGGCACCTCGGTCAGTTGCTCCACGATTTCCCGCGCGAGCACGAGCACGCCGCGTTCCTCGCCTGGCTGCTCGAGGCGATCGGCCGCGAGCGCGCCGACGCGCTGATCGTCGCCGGCGACATCTTCGACTCGGCCAACCCGCCGGCCACCGCGCTCAAGGCCTGGTTCGGCTTCCTCACCGAACTCCACCGCCGCCACCCGCGCCTCACCACCGTGATCGTCGGCGGCAACCACGACTCCGCGTCCCGACTCGAAGCCCCGCTCGAACTCCTGCGCGAGTTCGGCACCCACGTCGTCGGCGGCCTGCCGCGCGATCCGCACGGCCGCCTCGATCTCGAACGGCTCCTCGTCCCGCTCGCCGATGCCGCCGGCCGTCCCGCGGCCTGGGTCGCCGCCGTCCCCTATCTCCGCCCCGCCGACCTGCCCGCCGTCGAGGACGGCGACCCGGCGCCCCAGGTCGAGGGGATGCGCCGCATCTACGCCGAAGCGATCGCCGCGGCCCGCGCGAAGGCCGGCTTCTTCTCCGCGGTCGTGGCCACCGGCCACTGCACCATGACCGGCGGCGCCCTCTCCGAAGTCAGCGAACGCAAGATCCAGGGCGGCAACCGCTGGCCCCTCCCCGCCGACGTCTTCCCCGAAGACGTCGCCTACGTCGCCCTCGGGCACCTCCACCTGCGCCAGGAGGTCGACGGCCGCAAGCACGTCCGCTACAGCGGCTCTCCGATACCCCTCTCCCTCGCCGAAGCCGACTACCCCCACGAGGTCGTCGTCGTCGACTTCGACGGTCCCCGTTGCGCCGGCATCCGCTCCCTGCGCGTCCCCCGCACCGTCGGGATGTTGCGGATTCCCGCCGAGGGCGCCGCGCCCCCCGCGCCCGCCCTCATGCAGCTCCGCAACCTGCCCGCCGCTCCGCCGGGCAAGCCCGCCCACGAGCTCGACTGGCTCGAAGTGCGCGTGCTCGTCGACCAGCCGGAGCCCGGCCTGCCCGCACAGGTGGCGCTGGCCATGAAGGGCCGCGCCGCGCGCCTCGCCAAGCTCACGGTGGAGTACCGGGGCACGGGAAAGCCGCTGCCCGAGGCCACGCGCGCCGCCGCGCTCGAGGATCTCTCCCCGGAGGAGGTCTTCCGCAAGCGCCACCGCCGGCAGTACGACTCCGATCCCGACCCCGACCTCATGGCCGCCTTCCTCGAGCTGCTCGAAGAGGTCCGGCGCGAAGCGGAGGAAGCGCCGTGAAGATCCTCGCCATCCGCGGTGCCGGGCTGGCCAGCCTGGCCGACCCGTTCGAGATCGACTTCGAGACCGGCCCGCTCGGTCGCGCCTGCCTCTTCGCCATCACCGGCCCCACCGGCGCGGGCAAGACCACGCTGCTCGACGCGATGTGCCTCGCCCTGTTCGACGAAGTCCCCCGCCTGGAAGGCGCGGGCAAGGCCCCAGTCGGCCGAGCCGACGAAAAGTCCCGCCTCGGGGTCGACGACGTGCGCGCGCTCGTGCGCAAAGGCGCCGCCGAAGGCTGGGCCGAAGTCGACTTCCTCGGGCGCGACGGCCGGCGCTATCGCGCTCGCTGGCACGCCTGGCGCGCCCGTAAGCGCGCCGACGGCGCCTTCCAAGCGCAGGAGATGACCCTCCTCGACCTCGAATCCGGGAAGCGGCTCGGCGACGGCAAGGCCGACACGTGCCACCGGATCGAAGACCGGCTCGGCTTGTCCTTCGACCAGTTCTGCCGCTCCGTGCTCCTCGCCCAAGGCCAGTTCTCCAAGTTCCTCGCGGCCAAGGCCGACGAGCGCGCCGAGCTGCTCGAGAAGATCACCGGCACGGACATCTACGCGCGGGTGTCGATCGCCGCCCACGAGCGCGCGGGCGTGGAGCGCAAGCGGCTCGAGGGCATCGAGGCGCAGTTGGCCGGCTTGCGGGTGCTCGAACCGGCGGAGCGCGCGGCGCGCACCGAGGAGGCGGCGCACCACGGCGACGCGGCGGCCGCCGCGGAACGCAGGCGCGCGGAGGCGCAGCGCTCGGTGGATTCGCACGCGGCGCTGGCGGCCTTGCGGCAGCAGGAAGCCGCCGCCGACCGGCGGGTCGAGGAGAGCCGCCGCGCGGTCGAGGCGCTCGCGGAGCGCGAGATGGAGCTGCTCGAGATCGCCGCGGTGCAACCGCTGCGCGAGCCCATGCGCGCGGCCGACGACGCGGCGGCGCGCGAGGCGGAGGCGGCGGAGCGACTCCGGCAAACGACCGCGCACGAGGGGGAAGCCCGCAACGCCCTGGAGGGGTGCACAGATTCGGAGCGGGCGGCCCGCGAAGCGTTCGCGGAGGCGTACCAAGCCGCGCAATCGGCCAAGCCGGCGCTGGCCGAAGCGCGCGCGCTCGATGCGCGGATCGCGGGCGCGTCGACCGACGCCCGGCGGGCGGAGGAGGAGGATCGGAGCGCGGGCGTCGCGGCGGCGGAGGCGCGCAAGGCCGCAGATCGCGCGCGGCGCGATCGGGACGAGGCGCAGAAGCTGCGCGATTCGGCGCAGGCGTGGCTCGACGAGCGCCCAGGCCTGGCTCCGCTCGCGAAGGAAGGGGTCGACGGGCTTCTGCGCCGGGCCAGCGACCTGACCCGGCGGGCGGCG
>ORJL011470452.1_pt1 | contig 27171 bp, 36 predicted proteins | sample 1779941 | NCBI WGS metagenome assembly ORJL01 (sample SAMEA104232317, study PRJEB22302) | groundwater metagenome | biome: forest; feature: aquifer; material: groundwater | place: USA | collected 2011-08-07 | depth 5.8 m
AATTCAACCCACTCGGTTTCTTTGGGTAACTTTGCAAGTTCTTTTACTAATTTTGAAAAATGTTGATCATCCATAGAATCACTGGAATTATAGCAAAGGTGAAATAATTTTCTTAAAGAAGGTGATTTTGAAGCTTGCTCCGCGGGTAGGACTCGAACCTACGACCAATGAGTTAACAGCTCACCGCTCTACCAACTGAGCTACCGCGGAATGTAAAAGTTCAGAAGTGATTTTAACACCGGGGAAATTTTAAGGCAATGAGAGGTGCTGATATTTTAGCCCCAAATGGTTTCCAACAATGTTAAAAGAGCGTTCTGGGTTTGGGTATTGAACCCATAAAACTCCTTTGACAAACTATGAATATATTTTAATAATGTAGATAAATGGAAGACGCGAAGATTAATGTAAAAATAAAGCTTTCGGCGTTGTGGGTAACCTTAATGCTGATTTATATCTACGTGGATATTTTTGGGTTTTATAAACCGGGGACTCTGGATGATATTTTGGCCGGGAAAGTATGGAAATTTGAAATTTCCCAGGCATGGGCACTGGGGGCACTTGTTCTGATGATGATTCCGGCGCTTATGGTATACCTTTGCCTGTCCTTGCCGGCAAAGGTGAACCGTTTGGTAAACATGATTGTAAGCATGGCGTATATTATTGTCGGGGCCGGGACGATGATGGGGGAAAACTGGACTTTTTATATTATTGGCCATTCTGTCGGAATTGTGCTTCTTTTGCTGGTTATCTGGACTGCATGGACTTGGCCTAAAAAGAGTGCGTGAGATGATCCCGGACTAGGAAAATTAGAATTTATACCTCCACCCAATCGCCTTAATTACTGCTTGGAAGTTGGTTATTGGTTGGTTGGTACGCTGAGCCAAATTACCCACAATCTTTGTAATATTACGTCGCTTCATTTCGTTCGGCTCATTCAGTGTAAATATGATGTTGAGCAAGGTATTTCTGGGTGCATTTTTTAATTGGAACATGTTATATTGTTCCTTCCGTTTAAATTAATAATTAAAGGGAATATAAAAATATGAATCCAAACAAAGCGTTGTGGGAGAAGGGTGATTTTACCGAAATTGCCGCTTTTATGCGTCAATCCGGCGAAGAAATCGTAAAATCTCTTGGGATAACACCGCCGCTGCGGGTTTTGGATCTTGGTTGTGGAGACGGCACGACAGCGATTCCGCTGGCTCAGTTGGGGGCTGAAGTTGTTGGAGTCGATATTGCCAAGAACCTTGTTGATGCCGGAAACAGGCGGGCTGTCGAGTTGGGTCTTGGTAAACTGATGTTTCAGGTGGGGGATGCGAGTAACCTGGAGGGAATTGATGACCGTTCGTTCGATTTGACCATCTCTATATTTGGCGCCATGTTTGCTCCTAGGCCTTTTGATGTGGCGCGCGAAATGGTTCGGGTTACAAAACTCGGTGGCCGAATTGTGATGGGCAATTGGATACCAAACGATCCGACTTCATTTGTGTCGCAGTTGTTGACTGTCAGCGCAGCATTTACACCTCCGCCGCCAGAAGGTTCTATTAGTCCAATGACATGGGGCGTAGAAGATCATATTATCGAGCGTTTTGGTAAGGCTGGTATTGCCAAGGAGAAAATATCCATGGTCAGGGACACGTACTCCTTTGTATCTAGTGATAAAAGCCCGGCAGAATTTATAGAGTTATTAGAAAAATATTACGGGCCAACGATGAACGCTGTTGAAGCGGCAGGGAAGAGCGGGAAAATGGAAGAACTCCATAGACAACTCTTGGAACTGGCGAAAGCACAAAACAAGGGTACTGATGGTAGTACCTCAATACCTGCCACTTTCATGCGGGTGACTGTTAACCTTTGAGTCCGTGCCCTAATAGATTCCTCTTAAATGATTTAGGCTTCTTTAAAATTATACTCAACTTTAATTGTGAGAAGATACCCACTTTTTGGATAAGAGCTTATTTATCCCGAAGTTTCGAAGTAGACATTTGCCCTGTCCCAAACCGACTGGTCTGATTGGGATGTTGCTTTAACAGATACCCCAAATAAGGTTTTTGGTGAGTTGTTGGGAGGGTTTGCAATGAGTTCTAAGGTTCTTTCTTCATTTGGTCCTAGTGTAACCTTGTCGGCACTTAGTTTAAACCAGTTGATGGGTGCTTTAGACGTCTTAGCTATTAAATTGTTGGTGTCCAAAGATAAGTCAAAATTCTCTTTTGAATTGCCCGTATTCCTTACGACGACTCTATAACTAGTTTTGCTTTTGAGGGTTTTGAAGCCCCATTCGTCAATCAATATCCATACGCCATTTTTAGATTCGAAACCTAATTGTTTCAGGGTGGGGTTTGAGAATTTGTTAGATTTTTCGAATGATGAATAATGCAAGGGGTCCGGGGGCAGCAGTGTGTTTTCATAGGAGATGTCTGCTACACCTGCGGCGAGATGTGCAAATTCATGTAAAAAACTGAATTTTCGCAGCAGAAGAGAACTTTTTTGAGTTGGGTATCGGTTCTGAGGTAGCCTGCGTAGTTTTTTAAATGTACTATCGCCAAGTCGTAATCTAGGGGCGATTTACCCTTGCTTCTAATAAAAGATTCTATGATTTCGTCCGTTTTTGAATATACTTCTTGATCAGTGTTTGGAACATTTCCGAGGTATTCTATTTTAAGTTTACCTTGGTTGTTTGTGGCTTCAGAATAATCTGCATCTAAAGATGCAATCTTATATTGAAATTCGGCAGTGCCAACGCCAATAAGTGCAGCTTTAATATCTTTTGGTGGAAGTGCAATGTTTCTGGTTGTTCGTGATTTAACAACGTTAATTCTGAAGTATAGTGTCTTTTTAAGAACTGAATTATCGAAAAGGCTAACTGTAATGTCGCATTTTCCTGAGATGTTTTGCGGTGGAGCAAAACCTAATATGGAGTGAAAATAGTTATCTTCTGAGTAAACATTTGTTTTTTTTGAAGGTGTGTAAGTTTGTATAAACATCCATTTTTGTTTCCCTTTGTCGATTGAAATTTTTGGTTCGTCAAAATCTTTAATTTGAGGATTAAAGTTTATGAGATTAAAACCGCCTCCTGCGACTTCGATTTCGAAGTCTGGAGTTTGGCTTGATGTATAGCATTTTTCGTCGAGTGGTGAAGGTGAAACCGCGGCCTCTGCCTTTTTTTGGTTTGATGCTGGAGTCGATGTTGGGGAAGGAGTGGCCTCTGTTTTAGCTTTTGATTTTGATAAATAAAAAAGGCTGATTGTTGAAGTTATCAAAACTAGGAGAATTAAGAGGATTGGCAGGGAAAAGCCCTTGTTGGTCATGCTTTTATTCTAGCAATTTATTAGTTAAGCTTAAACCTTTTTTGGGGGACCAGATCTTTAATATTGTCATTTTGATATACTTTTTAGTATGCAGTCTTTCAAAGTTACACATCGGATAAATGCAAAAGCGCTTGAATTGCTTAAACAACATCCGGAGGGCCTACACTGGTCAGAGCTGCTTTCAAAAATCAAGCAGTCAGATCCTAACTTTCATCCTAAAACGGTCAATGGGTGTGTATGGAAACTTGTCGAAAAATTTCCCGACAAGGTTTACAAACCCTCAAAAGGACTTTTCCGTTTGATGGAGTATAAGTTGGCCGAAACGGGGTAAGTACCCCATAGTTTGATTATTCACATTTTGTAGTATAATTTCTTCCATGCCAGATAGAGAACCATCGACTGGTTGTCGTTTTGACCAAATTTGGGCAATGGTAAGTGATGATGGAGCTGAGTCTATCCAGGCCCCTGTTGAGGCGGGTACGGCAAGTGTAGTAATGAGCGCAAAGGAAGAACCCTACATAGTTGGTAGTCTTAGGCCACGCGTTAGAGTTTTGGAAATTATGACTAAGGATGGTGGAACTGTATCTCTAGCGGATGGTCTAGCCGTCTTATCGCCTGATAGCGAGTATGTTCGGGGTGTATTGTCTGCTATGGAAAGAATTCTTCCCACCCGAAAGTAGATTATTCTAACCAGGTTTTTGAATGCCTCAAGCTGGACGATCGAATCTTTGACTTTTTTCGGTGATTAATGAGTTTCACAGTTGACACAGATAGTTGACGCTGGAATAAATTAACTTGACGCTGGAGTTGACGCAGGATATAATGTGCTTGTATGAAAGTTGTCGATGCTGTAAGTAAAGTTGCAAAGGATAAAAAAAGATTTAGAACTTCAGACGTGATTCGTGCACTCGGTGGTTATATTTCAAGACAGTATGTAAGTTCGGAGTTAAGTAAATTGTATAAGTCCAAAAAATTGGTTAGGGCTGGTTCTGGCCAATATGTGTATTATGCCCTTCCTGAGTATGCTTACACTCTAAAAAATGAAGTCAGAAAAAAATTAAAAAATTTTGAGCTAAAGGAGCATGAGGTATTAGACAACCTAAAAAATGAACCACCTTTTGCTGTTAAGCTAAGGGAAAATGTAAAAAGCATTTTTGATTATGCGTTCTCTGAAATGCTGAACAATGCGATTGAACATTCTGGATCCAAATGGATAGATGTGAGCGTTCAAAGGGAAAAAGGGGACGTGAAATTTGTCGTGCGGGATTATGGAATAGGGGTATTTAGAAATGTGATGCAAAAAAGAGGATTAAATTCAGAACTTGAAGCTATACAAGATATTTTAAAAGGTAAAACGACAACTATGCCTCATTCACATACAGGGGAAGGCATTTTTTTTACATCTAGAGTTGCAGATATATTTACGCTGGATAGTTTTAATTTTAGACTTTTAGTTGACAATATCATCAAAGATGTTTTTGTGCAGGAAATAAAGTCTGTTAGGGGCACTAGAGTTCAGTTTCAAATATCTTTAGATAGCAAGAATCATCTCAACGACGTATTCAAACAATTTACAGGCGCAAAGACACAATACGCTTTTGATAAGACTGAAGTTCATATCAAATTGTATACAATTGGAACCGTATACATATCCCGGTCTCAGGCAAGACGTGTTCTTACGGGACTGGACAAATTTAAGTTGGTAATACTGGATTTTGATAAAGTATCAACTGTTGGGCAAGCATTTGCGGATGAAATATTTAGGGTTTTTGCCCAGAAATACCCAGAAGTGGAAATGAGACCTATCAATATGAATGAGGCGGTGAAGTTTATGGTCGAAAGAGTCGATAAGCCCCAACTCTCTTTGGATAACGAAGCAATAAATAGATAAAAGTGATTATAACTTTATCCCATAGTTTGACTATTTAGCATCAAAATAGTATAATTCCCCTTAATGGCAAGTGCAGAATTTGGTTCTGAAGTGCAACGAAGAAGTGACCCGATGTGGTTGGTTCTTTATTATGCCGGACGAGAATCGTATTTGAGAATGATCGCTTTTGGTACACCCGAAGATATCCATTTTGACGAAAGAAATAGATTTTGGGTTAGTCTTGATGGTGTTGACTCACCAGAACAAGTCCCGTCAAAAGCACTTCAAGTTCTTAAAGGTGTGAAAGGTCGTTGTTTAACTCCGGGGTTTGCTGATTATGCACCAGAAGATAGGGTTAAGGCTTACATAAAAGGATTTGGATTAGTTGCGGCTGAAATGGGCGACGTTAGAACTGCGACTGCTGCATTAGATGTTCTTTTAAGCAAAGAGAATACAAGAAGACAAGAAGCAGGCGAATCTATTACCAGACTTTTAGAGCGAGCATAATCTTCGAAAATCGTCCAATTAGGTAAGCCAGATATTTTTCAGTACTTCGATAAGCTCGCCACTATAGCCTACGAGACGGAGCAAGGGTTTCCCGTAACACCTTGTGTTACAATTTTCCCTTATGGTTAAGCGAAAATCCACTTGTGGTTTATGTAAACCGAGCAAGAAGTGGAAGAAAAATGACTCTAAAGCGAAACAATTTTTTAGGAGAGAAATCGATAGGGATCTGATTGACAAAACGTATATTTTGTCATATCATGCATAAGTGAAATACTTCGATTGGGATGAAGAGAAAAATGCTAAGTTAAAAGAAGAGCGTGAAGTTAGTTTTGAAGAGGTAGTGGGTGCAATTGAGGATAATCGGGTTTTGGATAGAATCGATCACCCTAATAAGAATCGTTATCCTAACCAGAAAATAATAATTGTCAGAATAAATGATTATGCTTATTTGATACCGTTTGTAGAGGATGAGGAAAAGATTTTTTTTAAAACAATCATTCCTAGCAGAAAGATGACTAAAAAATATTTAATTGAAGGAAGTAAAAAATTAGTATGAAATATTATGAATTAGACAAAGAGGAACAGGAAATTCTGGATTCAGTTGAGAAGGGTGAGTGGAAACCTGTTAAAGATTTAGCCAAGGAAAAGAGACGCTTAATGCAAGCTGCCAAAAATACCTTAAATAAAAACAGAAACATTAATATTCGTCTTTCTGAGCGGGATTTGCAAAAATTAAAGGCAAAAGCCGCAAGAGAAGGTATTCCATACCAAACGTTAGCCGCGTCCGTAATTCATAGAGCTACTGCTGAATAAAACAGATTTTAACTTTGTGGTTTGATTTCACTCACCACTATAGTTCGCGGGGCGGAGCACAATTTTTGACCTCTATTTTCTTGTGATTTTGTGATATCCTGTGAATTGTAATGAAAAAGGGAATAATACCTATCATTCCATTAATTGCCATTACTGTCTTTGTTGGGATTGGTACTGTTGGCGTTGCGGGCGTTGCAAGATCTAAAACAATTGTTACGAGCAGTGTTTTGTCCAGCAAAACGGATAAAGGTGTTAAGACGGAAGCGCAGGAAAATAAATCGAAAGAAAAGGAAGAACCGGACAAGAGTTCATCCGAGGGTAAAACTTCGAAATCTGACAGGGCATCCGAGAAATCGTCTTCCGAAAAGTTTGGTGTTGGCGGCAAGAAGAATGTTATTGAGGAATTGGAGATTGAGGACGATGAGGATACTGATGACGATGAGGGGAGCGGCAGTGCGGAGCCGGAGGCGACGGAGAGTGTGCGTCCCGGGCAAAAGATACGGACAAATTTCCCGATTACGGTTAACCCGGTGACTGGTGAGAAAACGGTAACAACACCCGGTGGGGTCAAGACAATCATTTTGCCGGAGGTTGCAATACAAAACATGATCAAGGCGGGATTCCCGGTGGTTTTGCCGCCGGAAGACGATCCTGGCGAGGCAACCCCATCTGCACCGGAAGGGACACCTTCTGGTTCTACCGGATCTGCCGGGCTGATCGTCGATTCCGAAGCACAGATCCAGCTTACGGAGGAAAACGGTGAGTTGGTTTATGAAATACCGGCTGTTAAAGAAGAGGAATTTTTGGGTGTGTTTGACGTCAAAATAAAAGTTAGAGGAGTGGTATCTGCACAGAACGGTGAAATCTTAAAACTTAAGAAGTCTATATTCGATGCCATTTTAGACTTCCTCTCGGTTTAGGATGGCGGTTTGTGACTGGTTTTTTACGGGAGAGACGGAACCGGTTCCTGCGGCTATTTGTCTCCGGATGATATAATTTTCCCCATTATGGCTAGAGAACGTGAACATAGAGGAGAAATTCAAGCATCGACCCTGCCTGGTGGTAATTTTGATTTATTTTGCACAGAACTTTATTTAGAAGGTCTCGCCTATGGTAAGTTACCGCCGGAAATAATAGAAATAGTAGGTGTTCATACGAGTATTCGGCTGCATAATCACCCCCAGGGGGGCGGGCGATGGGCCTCGATTCATTATAGGGAAGGTCTTGCGCCGTTTATCGAAGGCAAAATGAATCTAGGAAGGGTCAAAGGTTTTCACAAACAAATAGGAGCTGATTTGAATAGACTTTCTGAAAGGTTACTGATGGATTTAGGAGACGTTGATATGATCTACGGCCTCTCTCAGGTGTCAGCCAATTGGGGAGGAGGCCATAGTTTCAAAACACGAACGTTTTCAACACACACTACAGTTATCAGTTGGCATATTCAATCGATTACCGGCCTGCCGCCTCAAACAAACGATCAAGCACCTTTAACACTTTTTGCGATCAGCAGAGATGCGTTAATTGGGGAATTTTATGGAGACGGGCCTAGCGCACCTAAGGCTGTAGCTTCCGATTCTATTGGCGGCTAAGCAAGCGAATATAGAATGGATTATTGGGGATTGTTTTGGGGTAGGATTTGAGTTTTGGCAGATTTTTGCCAAAGATGGCTTTTGCGGTTTTCGTTTTTTTCTTCTCTTGATTCTGAAATTTTTGCCACTTTTCGTACTTGTCGCGCGCAAAGTGCATGGTGCCGGTGCAATGCTTGCCGTTGCATATGCATTCGTGCGGGCAGGAGGTGCAGGTTTCGTCTTTTGGGCTAAGAAGGTAGGAGATCGTTAGTTCCTCGCCCACGTTAATATTTCTCAGTGCAAAAAATAGTGTGTGGCCGCGGAAGTTATAAATCCAACAGTTTGGTGTGCAGGAATGGTTTAGGAGGTGTGGGCCGGGTTTTTTCAAATCCGGGTAAATTGAGGCTTCGTCGGTATAGTACATTAAATAGAGACCTTTTTTGTCCTGATCGAGGTCGTAATCGGCGGTTTTGATTACTTTGCCCAAGTAGTCACTAATTATTGTCCCTGCCTCTATTTGCTTTTTGGCAAAAACGCCAAGGCCTTTGTCTTTTGTCCGTTTAATTTGCCAGAAATCGTCTTTTATTAAAAACACAGTGGTTAATTTAACACATGATTCACCAAATTGGGGAAGTCGAGTTTTTTGAAAACCGTTTTATGAATCCAGCTGATGACCTATAGTTGACTGGATTAAAGAAAAAGGTTATACTTTTGCCCTATGTCGACTATTGAAGGGGAAATACGTACACCATCTGGTGTGGAATTATTTTATCTAGCAAAAGCTTCGACTGATCATTTTGAAAGGTTAGCTTACTTGCAGCATAGTGCTGAGGCATTTGCGCAAAGAGGGTTAACGATAGAAGATGTAGGTATACCGCTTAGAGAGTTTATACAAGTTGCTAACCGGTCCTATGGTGGTTCGGCTCCGGAGGCGAGCGCTATTCACACAATTGTATGCAATATTTTAAGCTCACTTTCTTCCAAAGCAAGGGATCAAGGAAAATAATATTTTTTGACTTAACCGTTGATTTTTGATTAAATTCGCCGGTATGCCAATGGAAGCATCGGGGAATAGACCAAATATACTTGAAATTTTACGTAACAAGGGTGTTCAACAAGAGCTTGCGTTTCGTGTCATTGACGAGCTTAGAGGGGAAACCGGAACATCAGAATCTTTTGAACCACTTTTGCAGAGCTACACAAGACTTTCACATTTAAAACGAGAGGGTGTTTTAACAGATCCTCAAAAAGAAGAATTAATGGGTGTTTTTGCGCAAATTGAGGATGCATTTGGCCCATGGACTTCTCCAGTGCTTACAGCTTGGAGAATACGTGCAAAAGCGCGTGTTGCATATAGAATGGATCAGCAAGATGCTGCCGGTGAAGATAATGTGTGAACGAGTGAATTTTTAATTTCCCGAATTCGAATAATCGGACCTTGATATAATTTATCCATGTCGGAAATTAGTGGCGGGGAATTAAAGCCGGGTGGAGAAATTGAAGCTGATAAAGGTTTAAGGCCTGTAGATGAATTATTGTTTCAGGATTTAAAAAGAGGGGATTTGTTTGTTGTGACTACCGGCAGGCAGCCCGAGGTTTCGAGGGGAGTTTATACGATTAGGGTGACTGGATTAAGAAAGGATGGAATAAGGGTCAATGTACAAGAGGAACAGTTTACGAATGGCAAAAAAGATGTGGATACTTACAGTGCGCGGTTAGTTGGTGGTGGAATAAGACTGAACTCACTTGACGAGGGTTCTGTTTTAGAATTTAGGCTGCTTAACCATCTTAGCGGCGAGAGGGCGGGAGAAACAACCGGAGGAAAGAGAATAGGCGGAATTCGAAGTATAGGGGTAATTCCGGGGCAATAAAAACTTGTTTTCTCTTTTACTATTTTTTGAGTATCGTAAGATCGTCCCATAGTTGCTTTATTGGTCGTGACCTGTTATAGTTAGTGGACTTTATTTGAGTGTTTAAGCTTTTGATACCCCGAGGGAACTCCTTTGTATCTGAGACTCTTAATACATTTCTCACTTTAAAGACTAAAAAAAATTAAGAAAGGAGAATAAGTAAAATGGCAAAAAGATTATTTGTTGGAAACCTTACGTACAGTGTAACGGCCGCTCAGCTTGAAGAATTATTTGGACAAGCTGGTAAAGTGTCTAGTTTAAACTTGATTACGGATAAATATTCCGGCCAGAGCAAAGGTTTTGCATTTGTCGAAATGACGAATGATACGGAGACCGATGAAGCAATTAAGAAATTTAACGGCTTCGAGCTTGACGGAAGAAAAATAGTTGTTAACGTTGCAAGGCCAAGAGAAGAGCGTCCTCGAGATGATAACCGAGGCGGTTATTCCAGGTCTGGATCAGGCAATCGTTGGTAATTAAATTTTGAAAGGCTAATTTGATAAGCACACAAGAGCAAACTGTTTGCATTCTATGTGGTAATTTGCGCATTTTTTCCAGGCAATGGAAAGATAGGTTCAATGGAAAAGGAAATGTAATTACACATACGGAGAGTGTGTGCCCCGACGTGGAGTGTCAGAAAAAAGTTGACAGGCAATTTGCGGAGATCCGTGAGCGCAAAGAACTTTCGGAGGAAAGGCGCAAAAGTGCCGCCCTTCTTAAGAAAACCGAGCGCGAGGCGCGCCTTGCAAAAGCTAGTTAAATATCCCCAGAATTTGTTCGATTTGACACTGTCAATTTTTATACTCAGCAGTAAGACATTTCTAGGTTTTGTGCTATAATTTCCTCGCTTAACTGGACCTTTTTTGTTTTGACTATCCCCATTACATTATAAAAATCTCTGTTAAGTGCAAGGTTTGTAAAAAAGTATGTCGTCTACACCATGTATCAGATGCGGAAAAGACAGGATATTTTCCAGGAAATGGACGGAGAAGGTATTGGACCGAGGTACACCGGTTACCTATGAACTTTATGTGTGTCCGGATGCGGAATGCCAAAAAATAGTCGATGCCAAGTTTGAAGAAATGCGGCAGAAAAAGTTGGTCATGGCCGCCAAAAAAGAAGCCAAAGCCGCCGCTTGACCCCTTACAACCCCCTAAAATTTTTTTGAAAATATCTAACTTGTAGATGGGTACTAGCTAGTATCATTTGTTTACTTAGTGTTTGGGGGTATAATTTGGCAATTATGGGAGAGCGTGTGGATCCGGCTGAAGTGAAAAGCGAAGAAATGAACAATTTTTATTTCCGTATGCCGGGCGGAGCTAACAGGTATCATGACGGGAAGGGTTTTTTGGATGTGGTTCATGATGAGTGTCGACCATACTTGTCTCAACCAGAAGATGCGTGGCCACCTGATAAGGCTGGTTTGATCAAGGAACACATTAAACAATTATGTATTGAAAAAGCGATTGATGAATATCTGGCTCAACACCCAAGAATTGCGGGCTGGTGGGAAGATTGGTACGAAGCTTATCCACATGACCTGAAAGCGGTCATGAGAGAAATAGTTCAAGATCAAATTTTGCGGCCGGTTTATGTTGCTATGCGCGCGAAATTTGGCCGGGAAGAACTTACGGTGTAACTTGACGAGTGCCTCTTAAAGTGGATTAATTGAGTTGTCTCCTAGTTGGGGCGTTTAGGTGATTAGAGAACTAGATCAACCATCCGGAAATACTACTGATATCATTACCTTAGAGGACCGAAAAAATTTATACCCAATCACTACTACTTTTGACAACTTTTCTAATTTTGGTGCGGAAGTACTTAAGGCTAGATGGGGGGTCCGGTGGAGCATTGATCGTACTAATACCCCAGATTTATCTGCTGTTGAATTAGATAGTAGCTTAGACGGCCACGGATTTTAGAGCCATGGAAAGACAAGCAGGCGAACTTGATGCAAAGCGAAGGATTTGGGAGAGTGCAATTCCCGAGGATTTTTCGCTGGAAATTGAATCTTTGGTTGACAAGCGTCGTGTAGCGGCCGAGCTTGTTGCAGACGGGGGTATTCAGTTTTTCCGCGATCTCGGTAGTGCATATAGTGATATGAAAAAAGGGTTTTGGGAATGGCGATCTCTCTTAACAGATCCTATCTATAAGGGTGAGGGGTACCCACACGGTGGCCGTAAAAAAGTTTTGGTGACGGGTGGTATGGGTTCTGTCAATGCGCTACATTACTGGGATTTGAAAAAATCTTTAAGGGCGCTGAATCATGATGCCGAAATATTCCCTTGGACTGCTAATTGGGAGCGACCTAGGGAGCAGGGTAGAAGGTTATTAGGCTGGGCTCGCGAGAATGTTCGCGGGACTGGTCGAAAGGCTGCAGCAGTTGGTCATAGTTTAGGTACTTTTCAATGGTTGGCAGCATTTCGTGAGAGTCCTGAAGAATTTCTTGAATACATTGACGGATTTTATTCTGTAGAATCTCCAATACCGGGTAAGTTAAATATGGCGCTCAAGGCAGCAAGCTTGTTTGTCAATTTACAAAGGGATGACATAGATATCCTTGAGAGTCTTGGGCCATTTCATCAACTGGAAATGTCTGGTGATATAAGTGTCACGGCCGTTGAAAGTTCCGATGATCCGATGATTAAGGGAATGACTATTGCAGGGAGGGAATCTGACCATTACATTGTGGAAGGCAGTTCACATATATGTGGTGGTGTTAATCCAGATTTAGTGAAACTAATTGCGTACAGACTTGTGGGAGAGGAAGTGGATTTTAACAGAGTTCCCATGGTGCATCACGCTCCAGTTTCATTAAGTGTTGCATAGTTACTTACTTTGACTTTCTTGTGATATTCTAGTTTCTAATGGCGGACGTTGTAAAACTTCAGGCTCTCGCAAGGCTAGTTCGTCACAATGTCCTGACTATAACGTCTCGGGCAGGCTCCGGCCATCCTACGTCTTGTCTGTCGGCAGTCGAGCTGATGGTAGCTCTATATTTTGATAAACTCAGGTACGATTTAGGGAATCCGGGTAACATTTTAAACGATAGGATTATTTTTTCAAAGGGTCATGCCGCACCGCTTTTATACTCTTTGTGGGCAGCTGCCGGGGCGATATCGCAAAAAGAACTTATGACATATCGAGAGTTTGGGAGCAAGCTCGAAGGCCATCCGGTGCCTAGATTTAAATTTGTGGATGTTGCTACGGGTTCACTTGGGCAAGGATTGTCGTGCGGGGTAGGGTTTGCGCTTACTGCCAAGCTGGATAAGTTGCCATATATCACATACGTTTTGATGGGCGATTCGGAATCGGCTGAAGGCTCTGTTTGGGAAGCGATGGAAATTGCGTCCCATTATAAATTGGGAAATTTAGTGGCGATTATGGACATAAACCGTTTAGGGCAATCAAGACCTACGATGCTTGAGTGGAACTTGGAGAAGTACAGATCAAGGTTTGAAGCATTCGGCTGGAGAGCAATAGACGTCGACGGGCATAATTTTCAGGAAATTACGGATGCGTATGAGAGGATAGATCCGATTTGCGACCAGCCGACTGTAATTCTTGCCAAGACGTTAAAAGGCAAAGGTGTTAGTTTTCTTGAGGACAAAGTTGACAAGCATGGCATTGCCCTCAAAGATGATGAGCTTAAGGCGGCTCTTTTTGAGCTTGGAGAAGTGGATTTAGGGCTAAAAGGCGAAATTGCAAAGCCTCAGGGTACGTTAAAAGCTGAAAGTGAAAAGTTAAAAGTTGCAAGTAAGAAATTAGGTTTGAGTTACAAAGTTGGAGATATGGTGGCTACCAGGCAGGCATACGGGGAAGCGATTACTGCAATAGGGAAATTTGATGAGCGTATCGTTGTTCTTGATGGGGAAACGAGTAATTCAACATTCGCCAAAGTTTTCAGGGAGCAGATTCCGGACAGGTATTTTGAAATGTTCATCGCAGAACAAAACATGGTGGGTACTGCCCTTGGGATGTCTAAGATGGGCAAAATTCCGTTCGCCTCGACCTTTGCGGTTTTTTGGACTAGGGCTTACGACCAGATCAGGATGAGTGCGATTAGTGAGGGTAATGTGAGGTTTGTCGGAAGCCATGGCGGGGTGTCTATTGGGGCAGATGGTCCGTCGCAAATGGGCCTTGAGGATTTTTCGATGTTTCGCGCAATTTTTGGCAGTGTTGTGCTTTGTCCTTCTGATGCCAATTCAACCGTTCAGTTAGTTGAGCAAATGGTCAAGTGTGATGGTATGGTCTATTTGCGAACTGCAAGGCCGGCTACGGAAGTTTTTTACGGTTCCGGGGAGGCGTTTAAGATAGGCGGATCGAAAGTTCTAAGGAGATCTAAAAGTGACAAAGCTACGGTTGTTGCCGTTGGTTTGTCTGTTCTTGAGGCTATCCGAGCTGCAGATGACCTTTTGGAAAAAGGGGTGAATGTACGTGTTATCGATGCATACTCTGTCAAACCAATAGATAAAGAGACGTTGGTGCAATCGGCTTTGGAGACGAACAACTTGGTAATCACGGTAGAGGATCATTTTATGCAAGGTGGTCTTGGTGACGCAGTTTTGGAGGTATTTGCAACTCATCAAAAAGTCAGAGTATTCAAATTGGCTGTTTCTAAAATGCCTGGTTCGGCGACGCCGGAAGAGCAGTATAAATATCAAGGGATTGATTCGGCCTCAATTGTTAAAAAGGTTATGGAACTGGTTGGGTAATTTTGATTCAAACCGGTAACCTCTTGAGTGAGCAGTAATTACACCTCAAGTTGTTGTTTACTTAATCCATCTAATTAATCTTGCCTGCACGGTATAGGCTTTCTTTTTCCGTTTCCAAATTATCACTCTGGATCGATAAGCCTTCCCTTGCAGAAAGGGCGATACCTTCGACTAAGCTTCTTATCCTGTAGACGTCTTTTCGAAGCATGCTATCGACCAGAATTTGGGGGCCGCCTGTTAGGCTCTGTACATGAATGTGACCGAAAATCGGGCCGCTTGCCGCGTTTACGCTGGCAATGTCGGTCGCCATTATCGAGATGACCTCATTGGTCCAAAAGCCCATTTGTCTGATCCAGACGATTCTTAGCTCTTCTACTACAATTTCGTCTGGAAACAGAGTAATGGGAAAAACTTGCCTCGCCCTGTACAGAAGCCGTGATTTCCCGTTCGAGAGGATGCCCCTCTTGCCTGATGAAAGCATTTTCAGTTTCCACATTTCGCTTAGTGCGGGATAGTCCATCTTACACCTCCTTTCTTGTTGGTTTTTTTAACATTACTTTGCGTCTCATCCAGGCTTTTTGTGAGTTTGTCCACTATAGCCGTTAAAAGTTCAAATTCGTGGCTTGATAGCTGGTTTTTGACGAATTTTTCTATGCTTTTCGATTTCCTTTTGATCGCCTCCAGCTCTTTTTTGCCCATATCTGTTAATAAAATTTGGTATGTTCTTCGGTCGTTTGGTGTGGGGTTTCGTCTCACCAAAGCTTGTTTTTCGAGCTCGTCTATGAGAGTTACTATGGTTGCCGGCTGTAGGTGAAGACGTTTCGCAATTTCGCTTTGGTTTGCAAAGGGAAGCGAGTCAATTATTAGGAGTGTTGTTGCCTGAGTGTACGAAAGGGGAGAAGTACCCGAATTTTGGCCGATAGCTTTCTGAAACTTTTTTGAAAGTCCAATCAAGTGGAAAACAAGAGTGTGCTTCATGACATCTTCCTTTCTTGTCCGCCAAGATTGTTAGAAAACTAACTATTAGATATCTAACATGGTTTTGACAAGTAGATTCTAGCGCTTGCAATATTCCAAGTCAATAAGCCCTGTAGTAATTGATAATAGCTTGCGATACGGTATGCTTGACATCTTATAATAATTACTATATAATACACATCCGTTAATTCATCTGTTGAATTGCGGCGTATAAATGAATCGTAAATACTCAAAAATAATCCTCCCTGTTGTTACTTGCGTGTTCTTGCTCACGTTTGCAGTAAATTCCTTGGCAAGCGTGGATTCAAGAACTGCTTCGGAGTTTTCGCAATTTTGTGCCAATAACTCCAATATTTGTAAAAAACTTGATTTTTCTGACTCCAGAACAGGTACAGTTTCGTGTTCGAGTGCGAACCAAACCGTAAAAGAGGTTTATGTTCATGCTGGAGACGGCCAGACGGTTTACAAACTACCTCATACTGGTTTTGATTACACGATCAATGGAAATTCCGTTACAGTTACTTTAACGACACATCAACATAATATTTCCTGGATTGGCATCGTTTGTGAGAACACACCGACACCTACGCCAAGTCCAAGCCCATCACCAAGCCCAAGTGCGACACCAACACCGACACCGACACCGACTCCGTCTACGACTCCATCACCGAGCCCGTCGCCGAGTCCAAGTGTTACGCCTACACCAACACCGACACCAACACCGACACCAAGCCCCAGTCCGAGCGTAAGCCCTTCACCTACGCCGAGCGTAAGCCCGTCACCAACACCTAGTGTGACACCAAGCCCGTCACCAAGTCCTACACCTACACCAACTGTTGTTCCGTCACCTACACCTACTACGGGTGGAAACTCTCAAGAACAAAGCCAAACACAGAATAATACTCAAACTGTGAACATAACTGTGCAAGGGCAGACATTGGGAGCAAAATCACCCAAAGTCCAGCCGGAAACCGGTGCTTCGGCAATTGCGTTTGCAACAATGTTTGGGGCCGCGCCAATGGGGTTAATGTTGAGAAGGTTTACCGGTTCAAAAAAGAGGAAAGATAGTTTAAGTGAACTTGCTTCAAGGCTCGTTAGTGACCGAACTCAAGGTTAATTTCGCTTCTTATTTGTACCCTTTTCCTTTAAATACCAGGTATATAAAACGAATAAGCTAAGAAGGGAGACTGTAACACCCTTATAGAATTCATCTCTAAAGCTTTTTCTATCTAACTTCTGATTTTTCCAATCAAGCTTAAGCGGAGTTATAAGTGTAGCTTTTTTATTTATTAAATCGTGGTTAATTTTTGTTGGATTATTAAAAATAAAGTAGGTGCGATAAAGAATCATTTGCTGGAAAAAGATTGATGCAAGGACCAAAAAAAATATAGTTAACTTCAAATGTCTTCGTAAATTTTTCGTTATATATTCAAATCCCATTGCGCTAAGGGCGGATGCTATAAAAGTAGCTACAAGAAGAAACCTTGCCGGTGCACGGAAAGGGAAATCGTGAATTAAATTTATTATTCTGTAGGGCTTAAAAAATCCCCCCAAACTCAAGGCAATAAAAAAAATCCAAATTAGATATAAAACAATAATCTGCCGATTTTTGTTTTTTAAGACATAGAATAGAGGAGCAAGAGATAAGATAAAAGGGATTGTCCAAATTGTAAGATTTATTTCCCAAAATCCACCGCCAAACTGCCTAAAACCCAAGTCATCACCAGGTTTAGAAAAACCAAACGCATAAGGTTTTACGTAGGTAATTAGGTGTTGTGGTGGCAGGGAATAAGAATAGCGAATATTAGGATCCCAATTTTTTCTTTCGGACAATTCGAAAAGCTTGTGTGACGGCAATAGCTGAATTGCCGACAGTAAAAACCCAAAAGCGATTACAGTTAAAAATTTTATGAAAAAAATAAGGGATTTTTTATTCAAATTAACCTGAAAAGCAGAAAATAATATGTATGTGAAAGTCGAGATGAGCGCCATTTGTAGATGGCCGGCTGTAATTTGCAGATAAATAAGTGGGGCAAGAAAAAACAGAAAACGCTTGCTGGTATTTGCCTTAAGAATAAGATACAAACCGAAAGGCAGAAGTGCCGATGAAAAAATTATTGATGGCTGAAAATAGCGGGTAACCATAAAGCCAGATAGCGCAAAAATTAAACCTCCCAAAATTGATGACAAATTTGTGCATTTATACTCCCTTAGAAATAAAAAAGTTCCTATTATGCTTATTAAAAAATAGATTAAATATAAAAGATAAATTGCAACAAAAAAGGGAAAAATAAAAAGAATAATTGAATTAATTGGTGAGAGAATTCCTGTTTCGCCTTGAGCAAGAAGCGGGTAGCCGTTTCCGTATATGCCGTTTACAAAATGAGGCAGTGAAAAAGATTTGAGATGTTGCGACGCCATAAAATACCAGGGAAGATATTGGGTAATCAAATCTGATGTATAAAACATTATTTTGTAAGCGGTTTCATTTTGATAAATAAGACCAGAAGGAAGATAAATGATAAAAGAGTTAGATAATTGGCAAATTTTCTAACATCCGATTCTTCAAATTTAGCTTCTATTAAGTGCGTACCGGGATCTAAATTTGTTGAAATTAAGCCGTCCACAATTTGGATATCTGTATTTTTACCGTCAACTTGTAACTTCCAGCCTGGAAAATACATTTTTCTAATAGTTATTTGTGATTCATCCCCTGATGTATTTTCAAATATTACATCAAAAGGATTTGCTTTTAGCATTTTGATTTTTGAGTTAGTGTCTGTAGATGAAATCAGAGGCCGAACTTTAAACGTTTCCTCGTTTGTCCAGATCGTATTGAATTCATTTTGAGTTTTTAGGTTTGGAAAAGGATAATTTGATTCCATTTGGGTTGGTTTTAAAAAATAATGCCTTGAGGTTGCGATAGTTAAAAAAACTAATGCAATAATTATTAGACTTTTAAATCTTGAGTTTTTTATACACAATATTGCAAGGAAAGAAATTGAAAATATTGCAAGAGACAGAAAGCGCCACGGATAGAGGATATAAGTGATTTGCGGTAGGTTTTGCCAAATTAATTTGGAATAACTTGTTGTTAGAAAAAGCGATATTAAAAAAAACAAAATAAAATATCCAATTTTGGCATTTTTTTTCTTAATAAACGAAAAAAGTGAAAAAGCTAAAATTAACAGCGAAGTTATTCCTATTTGGATTGGGGTGCCAATATTGATGCCCTCTTTTGGTATCCGAAATAGTTGAAATGGGGATATAAAATGATTGCGGTAAAGATTTGCAAGATTTTGGTCAAAAAGTAAGTATTTTTTTTCAAAAATTGCAGGAATAATTTGAAATGAGGAAAGGATAATCCCAAGTAGGAGTAAAGCAAAAATTGCTTTTAGTTTATGAATTTTGAGAATCTGGAAAAAAAGAGGATAAGTGACGATTAGCGGCAAAAATACCAAGAAAATAACCGTATGTGAGGTTATTAGGCCAAAAACTGATAATGGGAGTAAAAAATAACCAATTTTTTCTTCTTTTTCCATTTGATGATATGAGAGAAAAATTAAGGGAACGAACATTAAACTTACTGCTTCACCCAACGCACCCCTTGTGTAGAGATTGGCAAAACGATACGGAAGATAACAAAAAATAATTGATCCTAAAAGTGCTTCTTGGGGGTCTGATATTTTTTTAAATAAGAAAAAGCTGAAGATTCCGCTTAGCAAAAAAGAAACAGACATAACAATTTTAAATGAGAATGTAGGGTCATTTATTGCAATCAATATAATTTGGGCGAAATAATATGGAAGCTGGTAATTTGCAACAAAAAGCGGGTAACCTATTGAGTTTAATATTGTTGGAGCAAGACGCGGAGGAAATTGACCTGCATTTAAGGCTGAATTAAATTCCTTAATTCTTGCAATATGATAGAGTCCGTCGTGGCTTGGGTAAATTGGTTTTTGCAGCATCAAAAATTGCGATGGGATAAGAAGCAGTAAAAGAATAAAAAGATTGAGCCTCGTTTTTTTCATGCTATTAATATAAAACACAACGTCTTACAAGAATAGTGTAAATATGTTATTTTTCGAATGATGCAACAATTTTTAATTGTAGTATTTTTGATATTTGGACTATTAAATCCCGTAACTGGCAATAAATATGATTTAATTCTTGGCATTTTTCTTCTTGTATTTGTTGGGTATAATATATTTTCAAAAGCCGCTAGTAGGCGTCAAAATTTTCCTATTTTAGTAATTATTTTAGTTTTTTTAACAACGTCTGTTATCACAGGGGGAGAACTGCGGCAAATGCTTACCCGCGATTTACCCTTTTTTACATACAACAATGACCCTGGAGTTTTTTTGAAGACATATAAAGAAATTGAATCTGGACAACCATATTATTTATCCCTGCTTAATGCGCATGATGGTCGGTTTTCCCAGCGAGGAATGCCAACTGATATTTGGGGTCTAAGAATGCCAACTTTATTTTATATTTGGAGTTTTTTGCCGGGTGAAGGACTAGGTATATATTTTCTATTTATTACTCTTTCTTCCGCTGCTTTGTATTGTGCTTATAAAATTTCAGAAAAATATTTTGAAAGAAACATTGGACTGTTGTCGAGTTATTTACTTTTCCCTTACTTGCATTATGCGGCACGGGATCAAATGATGCTTGAAACTGAATGGTGGGGAGTATTAATTTTTATAATTGGATTGTATTTTTTGCTTTTTAGGAAATATTTTTTAGCGACTGTCTTACTTTCCTTATCAACTTTAATTAGGGAGTTGTTTATCATACCTGTGTTTCTGCTTTTAATTTATTATTTTATTACAAATAGAAAATTAATATACATTGCTGCCATACCTTTTTTCGCATTTGGCTTTCTTTTCTTATTTCACTTGACAGCGGCGAGTTATTATATAGATGCATACGGATCTTTATTAAAGCCTAGGGTAATACCGTTTGGTTACACGTTTTTACAGCAAACACTTGCATATGGATCTTGGGAGTATTTCTTTTATAAGTTTAAGCCTTTTTATATATTTTTTATTCTGGCGATAGTAGGTTCGATATATGTTTATTTGAGAAAGTCCAGGGTTGACGGATTAATAATCTTATCTTCCTTTTTAATTTTTCCTATTGTTTTTTTAAAAATAGGAACCTTACCGTTTAATGATTATTGGGGAATAATGTTTATGCCTCAAGTGCTAATTTTTGCCCCACTTTCTTTAGGTTGGTTTTTGAAATCTTCAAAAAAATGAAGGTTAATTTTTATCTCTAATATTTTTTGGAACTGCCAGGAAGGTTATGGCCATGCCAAGATGGGAAATTTCCTTCTTTTTGATTTTGAAACCTGTTTCTTTTATTAAATCCTCCAATAGTTTTGCCGTGAATTCGTGAAGATGTGCATTTTCCCAGACTTTTCCCTTGGATTTAGTCCAAAGATACCAGATTGTTCTAAATAAAAGGCTTCCTGAGTCCATAGAAATTATTGCTTGACCGTCTTTTTTTAATACCCTTTTCATTTCGACTAGAACCTCTTTGGGGTCTACTACGTGCTCAAGAGTTTCTGTGCAGATTAGTATATCTACGGTTTTATTTTTCATAGGGATTTTATGGGCATCTGCCGCTATGAATGAAATTTTGGGATATTTGCCCTTTGCAAATTCAATGGCTTTTTTATAACTATCAAGACCAATAACCTTACTTTTTGGAAGGGTGTTTGCTACTTCTGCTGTTAAAATTCCGCTTGAGCAGCCAACGTCTAGAATTGTATATTTAGTGTTTTTGTCCTTGGGTAAGTAATTTATTATTTGGTTTAACTTTTTGGTGTGCCAAAGTTTTTGCAGTAGATTTTTTTTGATTCCCTGATCGTAATAGTCCGGGGGAACCTGGGCCCAGATTTTTTCGAGCTTTTTCGGCGGAATTCTGTTTGGTGAGATGGACATCTTTGGGATTTTACAGAATCGGCTTAATGGTTACAATAGGAAAAAGATTATGTCGGTTAAAAAACATATTTTTTATGTGTTTGTTTTAGTCTTTACCTTCGCATTTATTTTGCGCTCGTATAGGCTTGCCGATACGATGATATTTGCTTCTGACCAGGGAGAGTTTTTGCTCGATGCGGCCTCTTTGCTGGAAGAAAACAAGGTCAGGCTGATTGGCATATATGTCTCATCCAAGCAGGTCGAAGATAAGTATTTTTTTATTGGTTCACAATTTTCTTACTTGCTGGCTTTCGGCCAGAGGCTGTTAGGCCATGAGCCTTACAGGTTGACGCTGATGTTTGTTTTTATTAACGCCTTGACCGTTGCATTCAGTTTTATGGCGGCGTTTAAGATATCCGGAAATTTGCTTGCTTCTGTGAGTGCTTCCCTGATCTATGCCGCAAATTTTTTTGCGATCAAGTATTCAAGGACTATTTGGAATCCTGCACTGCAGCCATTTTTGAGTGTCTTGGTAATTTTTGTGGTTCTTTATTTGAGGAGGCGATTGAGGCTTCAATCGTTGTTGGCCGGACTGATTTTAGGGGTTTCTTTTGCCGTCGAGTATAGTTCGGTGATTATTTTTCCGGTCATAATTTATCTATTGGTGGTTCGTCGAAAATGGAGGGAGAGCATAGAGTCTTTGCTGTTTTTGGCGGCGGGATTTTTGGTTGGAACATTAAATCTTATTGTTTTTGACCTTAGGCATGACTTTTATAATTCGAGACTGATTATCAAGTACTATTTATCCTATTCGGGAGGTGTGAGTTTTTCCCCCCAGCATATACTGCCGCTTTTGCCGTTTTTTTGTTTGGGAGTGGCATGGCTGTTTACAAAAGTAAAACGGGTGAGAGTGTTGGTGATGGTTGTTATAGGTGTAATATTGTTGGAGCTTGGTTACTTTTACATAAAACTGAAAGACAATAATGAGGTTTTCGGTATGCCAAGGTCGCTCACATATAAAAAAATAGATAAGGCTGCAAAAATTGTGGCTGCCGATAGGCCTCGAAATTTCAACATCGCTCAGCTGGTCGATACTGATAGGAGATCTTTTTCGCTGAGGTATGTATTAGGATACACGCATAGTTTGAGGGGAAATATGAGGGGTATGGATGAATATTCGTTGAGTGATACGCTTTATGTATTGCATTATTCTGGCCAAAATGTTGAGCAGGATGGGTCGTATGAACTTTCTAGTTTCGGGAGTGCAAGGCAGGTTGTAGACAGTTGGGATTTGGGTGACGGTATTGTTGTTTCGAAGGTTATTCCCCAATAAGCAGGTTTGAGCATTGACATGTAGTTTTTGATTTGTGAATATTAAATTAGGCCTGAATTTCTCGGGCCTAAAGCCCTTTCAGTTTACGCCAGAGGCGCATGAGCCTTTGGCTTTAAAGGTACTGGCTAGTATATGAAAGACCTCTTGTAGCTACGGAGGTCTTTTTTTTGGTAGAATGACGCCATAAATGCGCGATATATTGCTTCCCAAAGCCTTTAATAGTCCGTCTCTTGGGCAATTGAGCTGGGAGGAGGTTTTGGGCAAAGTAGTGTGGTTTTTAAGCTTAGACGAGAGCGCGTCGTACGATTTGATTATCGGGACGGATAGTGAGGCGCAAAATGGAAGCGCGGATTTCGTTTCGGCAATTATTGTCCATAAAAAAGGCAGGGGAGGGGTATATTTTTGGGGAAGACAGACGGTTAGTCACCTCTATTCGCTTAAAGAAAGAATTTGGCATGAAGCGTCTATTTCTTTGGTAATGGCCCAGAATTTGGTGGATGATTCTGCAAAGATTGGTCTATTTGATCCTTCTACCCGTTCGGGGGCCTCCGGGCAAGCAGGCTTGGGGCAGGTTTTTAACCTGGAAATCCACGTCGATATAGGCCCTAACGGCAAGACGCGGGAGCTGATTGCCGATATTGTGGGTATGATCAGGGCTAGCGGCTTTAGGGTCGCCACAAAGCCCACTTCCTGGGGCGCATCGCATGTCGCAGATAGGCATGTGTAATATGCCTGCGATCCTCGCTTCACTGTAGGCCTGAGGCACAATTAACGATTATTGAGGTCTTCGGGACTTATCTTGGTTATATCGGTTACAGGAATTTGATTTTGTGGTAACATTTTTTGGAACTCTCGTTGGTTCTCCTCCGCTTTATGTTCATAAACGCGATCGACTATACTTTTGCCAGCACAACTTGCAGCCCAGGCTCCGATTGCTAATCCAAGACCTAACATTAAACCAAAATCTAAGTCGAAGTGGCCCTTTTCTGATTTATGGTTCTCTTTTCTTTCCATGTTTCGATTATACAGTGCAAAAAGTGGAAATCAAATCCTTTTTCCCAAAACAAAAGCCCACGTCAAACGCGATGGGCTTCTGTTTTGGGCACACAATTTTCACCGGCGAAAATTATGTAAAATTATTTTTTCGTCGTCCTTTTACCTTTCGTTTTTGCCTTCTTTGCAACAGTTTTCTTTTTAGTTTTTACTGGCGCTTTTTCGTCTGTAATCTCATCGTCTTCGTCCTTTGTGTACCACCAGGCGGCCAAAATAACCAAAGCTACCACGACCAGAATTACAATTGCTGTCGTTTTGTCAAAGCTATTGGAGATCGCAGGAGAATCTGACTGAGGTAGGGATTCGGACATGAAGGTGACGGTTACTTTCTGCGGGGGAGTGAGCGGTTTGTGGTCTTCGCCCACGAGTTCCGCTTGAAGTGTGTGTTGCCCGTATTTAACGTCCGAGAAGATAAAAGTGTTTTCGAAAACTTTTGTTGCATTTTCGGCTGTTGGTGTCTCTTGGTCTAGCCAGATGTGGATGTGGCCCTTACCAGGTATTGCGATTTTTGCGGCTGTGTCCGGATTTGTAAGCTCAAAATTTTCTACGTTAAATAGTATGGGAACCTTTTGACCATACAGCGTTTGGCCTTCCTTTGGTGCGAGGACGCCGAATGTGACTGCGTTTTCCTGGGCGTGGGCTTCTCTTGCCGTTAAAATGGAAAATACGAGGGTTAGCGCAAAAATGGTTAAAACCTTTTTCATTAAAATGACAGGAGTAATTAAATCTTCGGGCCATAATTTCGTCAATAGTGATTTATTTTTACCCAGATATTAGCCGTTTCGGGGTACAAAATTGACTCAAATATTAAATTGCGGGAATTGTGCGGGGAAAGAATAAATAATTTTTAATTAATCTAATTAGTCTAATTGACCTAAATAGTAACCAAAATATTAAATTTCAAAATTCAATTTATTTATAGAAAAAAGATTTGTCAATTTAGAAATTAGAACAATTAGTAATTAGAAATTAATACGTTTGTTTGGGTGTAACTGGGTATTGATATAATAGACAGAGTTATGTCAGAAGAAGTTGGAAATGTAGTTATAATTGGATCCGGGCCGGCAGGGTTAACCGCCGGAATTTATCTTGCACGCGCCAATTTAAAACCTTTGCTTTTTGCTAGTGCCAAATGGGGTGGACAACTACAGCTGACTACAGATGTAGAAAACTATCCGGGGTTTGTTGAGGGAATACAGGGACCCGAATTGATGATGAAATTTAGACAGCAGGCGGAAAGGTTCGGCTGTGAGATTTCCACGGATGAAGTAACAGCTGTTGATTTTTCCAAAAAACCGTTCAAAGTAACCGCCGGAGGAAAGGATTATTTTGCAAAATCCATTGTTATTGCAACAGGTGCGCAGACAAAATGGCTGGGTTTACCAAATGAACAAAAGTTAATTGGAAAGGGAGTTTCTTCGTGTGCGCCGTGCGATGCGTTTTTCTTCCGCGATAAAAAAGTAATTGTTGTTGGCGGCGGTGACAGCGCGATGGAGGAGGCTTTGGTGTTATCCAAATTCGCAACGGAAGTAACAATTATTCACAGACGAGACGAGTTCAGAGCATCTAAAATTATGATTGATAAAGTAAAGCAAAATCCAAAAATTAAATTTATTTTAAATAGCACTATTGAAGATATTTTGGGTGAACAAAAGGTTGAGGGAGTACGAATTAAAAATGTCAAAGATAATAAATCTGATGAGATGGCGATAGATGGAATATTTGTGGCAATTGGGCATTTGCCTGTAACGGATATTTTTAAGGGCCAAGTAGACCTCGACGAGAAAGGATTTGTTAGACGGGTGGAAAAAGGTAATCCTTCGACAAGCTCAGGACCTTCGCTTCGCTACGGTATGATGACTTCGGTTGAGGGTGTTTTTACAGCCGGAGATGTTCACGATTTCCACTACAAGCAGGCTGTGACTGCTGCCGGTTTTGGATGCATGGCTGCGCTTGAGGCTGAACGGTGGCTAGAGATGCAGGACTAATACGTCACGAAACCGTTGACATTAGCCTCAAGTTGAATTAAACTGCCACTACTTTACTAGGAGATTGTTATATTGTTACATTGCTAAATTGTTAAATTTGCATGACATACCAATCTAACAATTGTAGCTATATATCAATTTAACTTTTATGTTTCGCTTATCACAAAAATCAGATTACGGGTTAATCCTACTTTCAAATATTTCAAAGTCAAAGGGAGCGGTTTCGGTTGCAACAATTGCCAAAAAAAATAAATTATCCACTAAATTTCTTTCCCAAGTAGCGACGGAACTCAAAAAAGGCGGAATATTAGCTTCTCGCGAAGGTGTCAATGGCGGTTATTTGCTCGCAAAACCGGCCGACAAAATAAAAATACTTGATGTTTTAATTGCGCTAGACGGGGGTTTGGTGAAAGGCGATTGTTTTGAAGACGACCATGAGTGCAAATGCGGTGCGAAGGATATGTGGGGAGAAATGAAGAAGCAAATGGAGGAGGCAATCGGCAAAAAAACCGTAGCTGATTTAGTAGTTTAAATGAGGGAAATTAACATTATTAATTCTGCCCATGATAGGGAGGGTGAAATGGTGCCCGGTGAGATTTTGACAAGAAAAAGACGGTTAGAGCTTTTTCCGCAAGTAAGTGGCAAGAACTTGGCAATATTTGTTGGTCACGTAAGAAGTGAAGGTGGTTCTAAGTTTTGTGTATCGATGGTAGAAGGGGCAACTACACCGGATCCGAATTTGATGTTATTTAATATTGAAGTTCAGGACAATCAAAGGCCTAAAATTGTATTTGTTGGGAAGGGCAATATTGGAGGTTCGATTGGGGTATATAACCAGTATGCTGCGGAAACTTGGGGTTATTGGGTATTAAAACTAACCCCCCAAGATTTATAGTGAAATTTATGGAAAGAATTAGGCAGATATTAAAAGATGAATGCGGTGCCGTACCGATTTGGGTTTCTGCAACTGGTGCGGTCTTTGCGATTTATCAGATTTATAGACTGATGAAAGATATGAATCGGAAAATAAACAATACCAGGAAGGAAAATGGTCCTGTGGATATACTAAAACCACCGGTTATCGATGGTGAAATTCTCAATTCCGATTCGCACGAAGTACATGAAAGGTCTGCTGGTTTATGTCACCTTTTGAGCGAAGGGGGAAAAATGGGTTTCTGGAAACGGGATCGGAAGT
>ORJL010823184.1_pt1 | contig 27170 bp, 29 predicted proteins | sample 1779941 | NCBI WGS metagenome assembly ORJL01 (sample SAMEA104232317, study PRJEB22302) | groundwater metagenome | biome: forest; feature: aquifer; material: groundwater | place: USA | collected 2011-08-07 | depth 5.8 m
ACATGGCGCCAGTTTTTGCAAATGCCTTATTCAAAAATAATGGGAAGCCAATAGACTTCGGCAAGAATATCTTTGGCAATCACAAGACTTATAGGGGCTTTATCGCCGGAATATTATTTTCTATTTTGGTAATCTATATCCAGTCATACTTGGCAGATATAGATTTTTTTAATAATATTAGCATTCTGGATTATAGTAAAATAAATCTTCTCTTTTATGGATTTCTGTTTGGTTTTGGTGCGATGTTTGGTGACCTTATAAAAAGCTTCATTAAAAGAAGACTTTCTATAAAATCTGGCTCAAAATTTATTCCATTTGACCAGATAGACTATGTGATTGGAGCCTATCTATTTCTGGCATTACTTTATTTTCCAGGCTGGAAGTTTTTTGGATTTTCTTTAGTAATCAGCTTTTTTGCGACTTTGATAATAAATCAACTTAGCTATTTGTTAAAGCTTAGAGCAACAAAATGGTAAAAAATGGGCCTGACCGGATTTGAACCGGCGACCCTCAGCTCTCTTAAAAGAGCCAAGATAAGGCCTGGCTTGTCATATAAGACTTGCACGCTTGAAAAAGCTTGATGCTCTAACCAGGCTGAGCTACAGGCCCATAAGTTATTACAAAAAGATACTGTTTTTAAAGATTTCTAAGACCAAAAATTTAAATAAGTAGACAATTACTTATTAATTATGAAAAGAGGTGTAATTTTCATACTGTTAGTTATTTCTTTAAGTTATTTTGTTTTTTCTGAATCCAAAACAGACATTGTGATGAACCAAAATGATAATGTAACTTTAGCAGGCAAAAATATAAAATTCTTATATGCCTCATCTGGTTCAGCAGCTTTCAGTGTTGATGGGACTAATACCCTCGCTTATTTTAATATTACTAAGATATATAGAGGGGCAAAAATTTTGATAAAAGAAATATATGGAAATAATATAGTCTTAGTAGACTTAACAGTAGACCAGGTTTGTGGAAATGGGCAATGCGCTCAAGATGAAGATTGTTGTACAGATTGTGGTTGTGGAAATGGGCTTAAATGCATTGGAAATAATTGTATAGATGCTTCTTTGAACATATGCATACAAAATTTAGATTGCAATGACAATAATACTTGTACGATAGACCAATGTTCTGGTTATAAAGGCACTTGCTCTCATGAACCATTAACTTCCTGCATAAATGAAGATAAATGCTGCCCGGGCAATTGTAATGAGACTAGCGATCTAGATTGCAGGAAATGTCCTATCAATGAGTGTTTTATAGATGATCAATGCATTAAAGAAGGCGCTATCTATAACAATAGCTATTGTCTTTCTAGCATATTAAGTCCTTTAAAATCTAATAATCAAGGATGCAGTAATAATTTTGAATGTGATTCTGGCAGCTGTCAAAATAAGATTTGTAGCAAGGGTGATAAAAAACAAACTCAGCAAACAAATCCAAACGAACCAAGCAAAATTGACTTATTCCTTAAAAATAGGAATAACCAATATGCCTTGTTTGTTTTAGCTATGGTGCTAATACTTATCTATGTAAAATTTAGTATTTCTAGAAAAAATAATCCTAAAACAGACAAAGGCATGAATTTGTAGTGGGGACAGAGGGATTTGAACCCCCAATCTAACGGTTTCTTCTTAAATCTGGAGCCGTTTATGTTGCCGAGTTACACCATGCCCCCTTAGAGTATATAAGAAATTTGCAGCTTTTTAATTTTATCGGTGTCTGTCAGTTTTCTTTAAGGCATAAAACCAACCACCTATTCCAGATACAGCAAAAGCTAGAAACATTAATACAAGTAAAGGCTGGAATGAATTCGGGCTTCGTGCTGGAATATTGTTGGTATTGGTGAATACGCTAATATTGAAAAGATATGAAGTAAGGGCTGTTAAAACAATCATAACTACAATCATTATAGAAGCAGTCCTGTCTTTTCTTTTTTTCCTCATTATATTAAAAAATCAGACAGGTATTTAAATTTTTACATTGTTTTGTATCATTTTGTAGTTAATACTTATTTTTATAAAAGGATTTAAATTTCTATATATAGAGGTGATTAGTATGCACAGATGGAATTGTGGCTATCATTATGGAGTTAAAGCCTTAGTGCTTGGAGTGTTACTCTTGATAAATATATATTTATTGAGATGGACATGGGGTCTATTTTTCGCAATTTTGTTTATTATATGGGGTGCTACCTCATTGTTAATGCACAAATCATGCACCTGTGGCCCTGGAATGATGGAAGAAATGCCAAAAAAAAGAAAGAGGTAGATTCTTCTTTTTCTTCTTTTTTTAATTTTGACAAAAGAATATTTTTATATATTAAGGTTGTTTTAATCCTAATTAAAGGAGGCTCAAAATGGAATTTGAAACAATAAAGCTAAACAAACAACTAGTAGAAAACATAAAGATCTTAGTAAAAAAAACCAGATTATTTAGAGACGAAACAGATTTTATCGAACAAGCTATCATAAAACAGATGAGCAAGATGAGGGATTATTAATGGCAAATGAAGAATTAATAGGGTTCCATAAAGGAGCTTTAACCACACTGATAAAGGAAAGAGAAGAGCTTATGAAAATTCTCACAATAGTTGAGCAGCTCATGAAGTTCCATATGGAAAACCTAAAAAAGCTTGGTGTTGACCTAAGCCAAGAAACCAAGAAGAAGTAATCACTCTGAAATAGAAACTTTTATAAATTAATCTTCTTTCTTTAATCTTATAGCTACTTAGTCAAAATAGAAAATGCCAATTTCACCAAGACTTCAAGACAAATTAGATGCACCTGAAAGACATACTAAAGAGACAAAAAATAGCAGAGATCATACAGCAATAGTTCTAGGATTTGTTAGTATAGCATTAGCTGGTTATATTGGATATTACTCATTAATCATAGTACCAAAAATCAGATCTGAGAGAGATAAGTATCAAAAAGAGGCAGTCCAAAAAGAAGACATTGTTTCAAAATTAAATACAGCAAATGCTAAAAAAGAGGGATATATAGATTCTTTAGTAACAGCATATTCTACTCAAATAGAAGTTTACGAAGCCAGGAATGCAGCACTTGAAGCCGAGCTAGATGACGCCCATAATAGATTTAGATGGATGTATGGTTATAATGACTCATTAGCAACAAGGATTGATAGTTCAGCAAAAGAAAAATTCTTAGAGATTTATCCACAAAAAAAACAATAAACCAAAGTTTTTTATATTTATTCTAATATTTGAAACTTTCGTCTCTATTATAATAAAAAACAAGGAGGGGATTTTTATGCCGGGAGAACATAAGATAAAACCATTGCCATTTGCGTATAACGCCTTAAAGGGAATTTCTGAACAAGTAAACAAATGGCACCACGATACCCACTATGCAGGCTATGTAAACAAAAGAAATGAGATTGAGCTATCTTTAGTCAATGTGGACAGAAGCAAGGCAAATGCAAATTATTCAGAGTTTGGAGCATTGAAAAGACATGAAACATTTAATGCCAATGGCATGATTCTTCATGAAATCTATTGGGAAGTTCTAGGTGGGAATGGAGAAGCTTCTGATAAATTTAAGGTAGTAAAGCAAATTATGAGGGATTTTGGCTCTTTAGACAAGTGGAAAGAAGATTTTACAGCCTGCGGCAAGATTGCACTTGGATGGGTGGTATTGGCTTATGATCCAAGCGACGGAAAACTTCATAACTACACTGGCGACTCTCATAATCAGGGTGGAGTCTGGGGTTCTATTCCATTAGTTGCTCTGGATGTTTTTGAGCATGCATATTACTTTGATAACGGTCCAGACAGGGCAAAATACATAGCAGCCTATCTTTCCAACATAAAATGGGAAAATGTTGATAAAAGATTTAAGAACTTAGTCAAATAAATTTTTTCTTTTTTTATGGCAACAATCTTTCTGGATCCCTCGCAAACAATACAGCATCCCTTATATTGTCTAAATTTAAAACTTGTTTAGTCAATCTTTCAATACCTAATGCAAATCCTCCATGAGGACAAACTCCGAACTTAAAGAATTTTGTAAACCATTCCAAGTTTTCTGGCTTTAGGCCCTTTTCCTTTATTTGAGATATCAAGACATCATACCTATGTTCTCTTTGGCCGCCTGAGCTCAGTTCTACGCCCCTATAAGATAAATCAATCGATCTTGCCCATTCTTTGTTGTCGTCTACTCTCATGACATAAAAAGGCTTTATGCTGAAAGGAAATCTATTGAAAAAATAAAACTCTGAATTGTATTTTTTCTTTACATAGTCATATAGTATTTTCTCAGCCTCTGCATCTAAATCTTGTCCATAGATATTTTTATTCTGCCTTTCTAGGATATGATAGATTTTAGGAAACCTAAGCTCTGGAAAAGGAGATTCTGGCACTTTTAATTTAACATCAAAAAACTTTAGCTGCTCCTTGCATTCTTTGTTTACTTTTTTCAATGCAGCTATGATCAAATTCTCTTCTAGTCTTATAACATCTAATTCATCGTTGATAAAACCAATTTCAACGGCCATTGCCCGATGCTCACACAGGTGTTTTGTGGTGTGGCTTTTTTCAGCCCTCCAGCTAGGCCCCAAATCATAAATTTTCTCAAAACCGCTCGCAATTGTTAATTGTCTATGGAGCTGTGGGTCTTGCCTTAGAAAAGCTTTTTTTCCATAGTAATCAATGTTGAAAACATCAGCTCCAGATTCTGAAGCGCTACCCAATATACAAGGGGTGAAAACCTGAATAAAGTCACTGGCATTTAGATATTCTACCATGCCTTCTATCAGTTTGCTCTGAATTACAAATATTGCATGATTTCTGGGTTTTCTTAAATCTATCACTCTAAAATCAAGCCGCTGTTGTTGCATTGCCTGGGTTTTTTCAGTTACTTCTAACGGCAATATTGCATCACTTTGGCTTATCAATTTAAAATCATTCATAATCACTTCTACTTCATTTGGGGCCTCTTTATTTTTTGAAACTTGTCCTTGGATTTCTATTACAGATTCCTTTGGCACTTTTGAGATACCCTTAAATTTTTCCTCATTCAGATTCTTTTTAATAATAGTAACTTGTACAATTCCAGAATTATCTCGAAGCAGCAAGAATTTTATGTTTCCAAGCTCTCTGAGTTCATGGATCCAGCCTTTTAAAGTTAAATTTGTCTTGTCTAATGATTTTGTAATCTCGCTAGCATAATATCTTTTGGTCATTAAAATTCTATGAAGATATGCTTTTTATAAAGTTTTCTAATAAACTTATTTAGTTATTGTAACAGAGCAATAGTTTTTATGAAAATACTTTGAGGCAACCCTTTTTACATCTTCTTTAGTAACTTTTTTCATTTCATTTAGATAATTAAGTGCTAATTTTGCATCTTTGATTACTTCCCAATTGCTTAGGATGTCTGCTCTTTTAAAATTATCTTCGTTTTCCAACAAATATTGGCCCTCAAGAAAGTTCTTTGCATTTACCAGCTCTTTTTCTGTAATAGTTCTTATTTTTTGGAATTCCTCAATTATTATGGATTTGCATTTTTTTATATTATTACTGTCAGTGGTTACATAAGCCACAAAATACCCATTTTCCTTGTTGCCTTCATAATGGCAGCCTACACTATATCCTAGACCTCTTTTCAACCTTATTTCATAAAAAAGCCTTGAACTAGAACCCATCCCTAAAATTACTCTTATGACATCTAAGATATAACTATCCTTATCATTTCTGCCAGGAGCCTTATATCCAATTATCAAATAAGAATGATCGATGTTTCTCTTTTCTGTGTATTCTTCTATTTTATTCTGTTCTGGCTCTTTTATAGGCTTATTAATTTCTATTTTCTTATTTCCAAAATGCCTGAACTTTTCATCAACTTTTTTTATTATAGAATCATTAAATTTGCCAGTAATTGTAACTATTGTATTGGCTGCATTATAATGTTTTTTGTAATAATCTAAAATGTCATTCCTAGTTATTGACCTTACTGTTTTCTTTGTCCCGATTATAGGGTTTTTCAGATTTATTCTCTTGAAGAGCTTACCCTGAAACAAAACCCACTGATAAGCTGTAGGCGTGTCAGTATAGATGTCTATCTCGCTTAATATTACATTTCTCTCTTTTTCTATTTCCTTTTCATTAAATACAGAATTTTTTATACAATCAGATAATACATCCAGAGCCTGGTCCAGATGCTTGCCAGCTATCTTAATATAATAACTAGTCCTTTCATTCCAGGTAAATGCATTAAATTCTCCGCCCAAAGACTCAATCTTTTCAACAATCTCTCTGGAACTTCTGCTCTTGGTTCCACTAAACATCAGATGTTCGATAAAATGAGAGATCCCTAGAATCTTGTCATTTTCATTTTCGCTTCCAACCCTCATAGTTATCTCTATTGCTACAGAATTAGAATTCCTTTTTTCTAATATCAAAGTAAGTCCGTTGCTTAAAATCTTTTTAATCATCTTCTTCTGAAACTGTTCTCATGAACTAAGTCTTCTACTTTTTTTAGGTTCCATTTAATTGAATCATATTTTTTCCTGAGTTCTCCGTTTCTCAGGTCAAATTTCAAGAATTCTCCATAAATTTCATCTATAAGGTCTTTTATATTTAATACATCTTTGAAATTTTTGTTTATTGAGGCATTAACAGCCTTTCTTACTAATTCACCAGTTAGGTCTGCTAACCCCAAGAGATAAGAGTCCACATCTACAGCAAGGCTTTTTTTGGTTGGGACTCTTTTATTTTTGACAAACTCATAAAAGCATATTGCTTCAACATACTCATACCTAGCAACATTTATTATTCCAGCTTCATAATTTTCCTTTGGCAATTTTTTAATCTTGTTTTTTATTTCAGTAAGCAATTTTGAAGCGCTTACAAAATCATTTCTATGGACACTGTATATTATCTGTTTAGAAATTTGTATTATGTTTCTAGAAAGCTGTATTAATGATTCTCTTTCTCTCTCATAATCTTTAAGCTCCTTGACTATCTTCTTAAATTCCTGTTTGTTTAGCATGCAGATTAAGGTTAAAAGTAGATTTATATTGTTTTCTATAAATCAAAAATTTTAAATACTATTAGACATATAACTAAAAATATGAAAAAGCTATTTTTAATCTTGATTTTATTTTCTATTTCCATAATTGGAGCATGTACTGTCAGTCAGCAAAATACAAATGACCAAGGGATTCTAGTCCTTAAGTTAACTGACCATGCAAATCAGGATTACAGCAAGGTTTTAGTTACTATATCAACAATAGAGGTTCATAAAGATGGAAATTGGACTGTTTTTTCTGACCAACAACAAACCTTTGACCTCTTAACCTTAGAGAATGTGGCAATGTTGCTCGGACAGCAACAGCTTGATGTTGGAAAGTATACCCAAATCAGGCTTTCTGTAGATAAAGCCCAGGTACAACCAATTGGCAGTGATTCCTTAGTTGATATTAAAGTACCTAGCGAAAAGATAAAATTAGTAAAAGGCTTCACAATTGAAGAAGGGAAAACTACTGAACTAATCTTAGATTTTGATCCAGCTTCTGTAAAGAAAACTGGTACTCAATATGTAATGAGCCCCGTAATAAAGATTCTTACTACAGCAGAATTTCAAGAAAGAGTAAAGTCCAAGTAACTCAATAGATTTATAAAACACGTAAAATTTCTTGGCATAATGAATATTTACATAATAGCTATTTTGATGTTTATAGCCACATTAGTTGGTGGTCTAATTGTGTTCAAATATAAGAAAAGGTTCTTTAATATAATAATGGCTTTTAGTGCAGGAATATTTATAGCCACTGCATTTTTCAACTTAATTCCAGAATCGCTAGAACTGGTAAATGATTTTAAGCTGGCAGCCATATTTATGGCATTTGGATTTTTGTTGTTCTATGTTCTGCAAAGGTTTACAATACTCCATGCATGCGAAGAGGAAGAATGTGAATACGATAAACATAAAAATATCGGCATTTTAGGGGCTTCAGGCATAATTTTTCATAGCCTTTTAGATGGTATTGCCATAGGATTGGCCTTTCAAGTTAGTGCAAAAACAGCATTGATTGTATCAGCGGCAGTATTGACTCATAAAATAAGTGATGGTGCTGGTTTAGTATCATTCATGCTCCATCACAAAAATCCACATAAAAAGTCATTTATGTTTCTTTTGCTGGACTCTATAGTTCCGTTAATAGGTATTTTATTGTCTTCTGTTATAGCTCTACCATCTCTCTATCTTGGACTGATGCTAGCATTTTTTGCAGGCTTCTTTATTTATATCGGAGCTACTGACTTGCTGCCAGAATCCCATAGAGAATATAGCTCATACAAAGTTTTAATCTCCACTCTAATAGGATTTGTAATTGTATATGTTTTGACCAGCATCGTTTCAGTTTGAGTTTCTTAAATAGAAATCAGCTATTTTCTTGTATTTAGAAGCCATCGTTTTAATAGCTTTTTCTCTAGACCATTTGTTATGATAATAGTTTTGCAATGATTGCATAAATATAGTCCTACCAACTGCAAAACCTATAACTTTATTGTTCTTGGCAGCTATCTTGATCCATTTTAACACTTTAGACATTGATTCAGATCTGCCAAGCATTACTATCTTTGCATTTTCTACAAGAGAAGAGATAAGGTCTATATCTTTTTTTACTTCATCACCCTCTAGCTTCCAAATATCTGGATTTATACCAGCCTGTTTTAATTGATTGATGGCTGCTTCTGTCAATTCAGGCCTTACTTTTACATCAAAACCATTTCTGCCAAATTTCTTTATCTGTTCTTCTGTTGGATCAATTAGAAGCTCTAACAGAAATTTATAATTTGTAGTCTTGATGTAATTATTGAATATCCTCAAGTTTTTTAGTGACTCATCATTGTCTTGTTTATTTACAGGATTAAAATGTAACAAAACTTTAACATAATCTGGTTTAAACTTTTCTACATGTAACTTAAAATTTTTGCCATAATTAAAATAAAATATCCTTTGCCCAGATTTTTCTACTGGCACAATAATCCTTATTCCAAGTTTTTTTGCCTCTTTTAATTGTTTCATACCATAATCTTCGTCCATCAACAGAGCGGCATCTTCTTTTTTAATTCCTTTTTCTATTGCTAATTTTAAGGCCTCAAGAATCATTGCTTTAAAGTCATGTAGCATTTCTAATTGTTTTTTATTTGGTTCTTTTTTAATACCTAAAACATTGGATTTTAAACTGCCCCGGTGGTCTGCTGCAAATATAAACAATCTCTCTTTCATCAAAATTCTAAATAAATTTATTATTTTAATCTTATCTCACTACTTTAAAGTAAAATTTATATATATCAAGTTATTAAAATCAATATGAAAGCAAATCTTAAATGTCCATTTTGCAAAAAAATTGACAAGGTTGAAGTTCCTGAAAATATCTGTTTAACATTCCATAAATGCAGTCATTGCAAGAGCTTCATAAAAGCAGAAAAAGAGTGCTGCGTGATATGCGAATTTTCAGACAAAAAATGCCTTGTTTCTACATCCTAAATATATTTCAAATAAACGAAAGTTTTTTATATTAAACTATAGTTAATTTGGCTATGAAGATATGTTTAGTGATGCCAACTATAAGCAATGGTTACTGGAAAAACCTTGGTAAAAAAGTAGGCCCCCAGTCAGAGCCATTAAGCTTGGTCTATATTGCTACTTATTTGAATTCTAAAGGACATCAAGCTTCAATAATAGATGCCTTGGCAGAAGACCTAGATGAAGAAGTAATAGAACAAAGGTTGAAGGACGAAAATTTCGATGTTATTGGAGTCACTATGCTTACATTGATGTATTCCCAAGCATTAAATGTTTGTAAGATTGCTAAAAAAATCAACCCAAAAACTTATACTATAATAGGTGGACCCCATCCAACAATAGCTGCCTCTGCCACATTGCAAAATGAAAAGGAAATAGATTTTGCCGTTGTTGGAGAGGCTGAATTTGCGTTTGCAGAACTTTTAGAAGCATTAGATGGAAAAAGAAGTTTGAGCAGTGTTGATGGAATTGCTTATAAAACCCAAAAAGGAGAGGTAAAGCTTACAAAACCAAGAGAGGTAATAGATGACTTAGATGTATTGCCTATTCCTGATAGAAGTTTATTGAAGATGGAGCTTTACAGACCATCTGTTTCTTATTATAAGAAGTTGCCTGCCCATATCATTCTTACCACAAGAGGCTGTCCATATAGGTGCACTTTTTGCTCGAAAGTTTTTGATAAAAAATACAGACAGAATTCTGTTGACTATACAGTAAAGGAGATGAAAATTTTAATAGAGAAATTTGGTGCAAAGGAGATTGTGTTTAGAGATGATACATTTACGATGCGCTTCCCTTGGATTTACGAATTTTGCAATAAGGTTATAGAAGAAGGCCTTAATAAAAAGGTCAGATGGAGCTGCATGACCAGAGTAAATTTGGTTACTTTAGACATGTTGAACTTGATGAAGAAAGCCGGATGTTGGGGCATACATTTTGGAGTCGAGTCTGGAAATCAGAGATTACTGGATTTAATCAAAAAAGATACGACTGTCCAGCAAATTAGAGATACCTTTAATTGGTGCAAGCAAGCTGGAATCGAAACAAGAGCGTTTATGATGCTTGGACTTCCTACAGAGACAAAAGAAGAAAGCCTTCAAACAATAAAGTTTGCCAAAGAGCTTGATCCTGATTGGGCTCAATTCACAATTACAACACCATATCCTGGAACAGAACTTTATAATCAGGCAAATGAATACGGAGACCTAAAATCTATTGAGTGGGACAATTATCAAACCTGGTCTGGATTTTCAGAACATGATTTAGTCTGGGTTCCTAAAGGCCGAGAATCAGGTGAATTAAAGGCGATGCAAAGAAGAGCCTTGAGGGAATTTTATTTTAGGCCAAAATTTATTTTGAAGAAATTGTTCCAGATTGACAATGCAGAAATCTTCAGGAAATATATTTTGGGGGCATGGGCAATTCTTACTACTGGCGAAGGCCGGGCAATGGAATAAATTTTCTACTCATTTTTATTCATATCAGCAAGAAAACCGAACAATATTATCTGAATGCCAGTTGTTACCAAAAGCATACTAAATATTAATGTTGGAATATGCTTAACTTCGCCATGAATCAAAAAGAATACTACCAACCATACCCCAATAATTATTCCTAATGATAAGATCATAGTTCCGATTGCCCCAAAAAATTTTAATGGTTCATGGTCTCTGTAAACCCTAAATATGTTTATCCAGGCCTTTATGGCATATTCCAAGGGATTTTTTATCAATCTGCTTTTCCCATACCTTTTGGCAAAATATACTGGAATCTCCTTAACCTTATATTTTAGTTTTATTGCTCTTATGATTTGTTCTTGAGTATAGGTATGTGTTGATTTTATAGGCACATTCAATGCAATATTTCTAGTGAATGCCCTGAATCCGGTTTGCCCATCAGTAATCCTAACCTTCGTGATTTGAGATATTATTTTAGAGAAGGCAACATTGCCAAATCTCTTTAGCCAAGGCATCTCCTCTATTATACCTTTAAACCTACTACCCAATACCAAATCATAACCATTTTCAATCTCTTGTAATAGTTTTGGAATATCAGCCGCCAGATATTGTCCGTCTGCATCAGTATGGACTATAATATCTGCCTTAAGCTCAATGCATTTTTGAAGCTCTGTTCTGAAAGCTTCTGCCAATCCATAGTTATGAGGGTGAGAATAAACTATTGCGTTATGTTTTTTTGCAATCTCAGCTGTCCTGTCGCTAGAACCATCATCAACAACTAATATCTTGTAGTTGTTTTTGTATTTTGTTAAATTAATCACAGACTTTATTGAGTCTATTACATTCCCAATATTTTTCTCTTCATTGTATGCCGGTATTGTGATGATTAACTTCATTTTTATTATTAGTTTAGAAAGTTTTTTAAAGCCTTACTATCAGCGTTAATAAACAGCCATAAATTCTAACATTATTATTTTGGCAATATATTTAAAGCTTAAAATAAGCAAATAATCATTATGCCGGAGTCGCATAACTTGGTAGTGCAGCAGACCTTATAGGGCTGAATCTCGAAAACTATCAGGAGAACTGCCGTCCGAAAGGACATCTAGGTTCAAATCCTAGCTCCGGCGCACATTCAGAATTTTTTATTTATTATCTCTTTTAGTTTGGAGATAATATTCTTTATTTCTTTTATTCTGGTATCTAGATAATATTCTGGTACAAAAAATCCATCGTAGGCTATTTTGTTTCTTGTGTTTCTTAGTTCTTCAAGTAAAACAATTTCTTGCCTAGAAAATTTAGTTTTGTAGTTCTCTGCCAAGTAGTCTATCAACTTTTTATGCGATCCTTCGCCTTCTGTTTTATAGCCATCTAAGAGCAAAATTGTACTAATTAGTTCTCTTATAACTTCATAATACTCTTTTGTAACAATAGATGTAAACTTTTTGGAATCTCTGGTTTTGATTGCCTCTAGGCTAACTTCTGCCATCTTTAGTATAGATTTTGCTTTTTCTTTATTTGGCGTTATTCTTATTAGACCTTCTTGCATCTAAAACACCTTTAGGTAACCATAAAGTATTACCCCGTTTATGATGTTGTTTTTTAGCTCTTTGCTTAAGTTACTGAAATCTTCCTCAAAAGTTATATGAATATTCCTATTTATATAAAGTTCATATTTTTTTAGATCCAACTTTTTTTCTTTTGTTAAAACAAATAAGTCAATATCACTTTTTAGTGTATCTTCACCAAGAAAAGCAGACCCAAAAAGTATAATTGTGCGCGGTGTGCATTCTTTAAATAAGTATTCTAACAATTCGGATTCATATATTCTTCTTTGCATATCTAGTTTTTTTAGAAATTTAAAATACTGATTTTCTCTATTGGCAATATAAACCGGGTAACCATGTCTTTTTTTTATCTTTACTATTAGTGGTTGTCCATTTCCTATTTTAGGATCACTTAGTTCTTCTAAATATCTTTTAACTGATATTGGAGCTAGTTTTAGCTTTCTGCTTAATTCTCTTAGCTGAAATCCCCAAGTTGATTCTGGGTCATCAAAAAAAACTTCTAGCACCTTATATCTGTTTGCCTTTTGTAACATATGTAATAATATTATTACAACTGGTATATAAATATTGCTATTTTATTTTTTTGATTTATTTATGCAGTCTTTAACTATCTTGGAAACCATGGCTCCGGCGTTCTTTTATTCCCAACAATTAAATCTTACCTTAAATTTAGTTCTAATATGAAATTTAATAAAGATTATAAACTTTATGTATCAAAACAATAAAAATATCTGCTTATCTTCAACAGAGCAAGATATTCTCAGTTCAGGCGCCATAACGAAATAAAAAAGAATTCTATCTTTTCTTGGAAATTACTCTTTCTAGCATATGCTCCATTTTTTCATCTATCTGCTCTATCTTATTTTCCAGAATAAAAATTCTCCTTAATGAATATATAACAGCAGCAACAGCCCCTAATAATATCCAAAGTAAAAGCATTACAGCCTCAGCCATTTAATTCACCTCAAAAACTTATATAAAATAAGACTATTTAAACTTTTTTTATTTCTGCTGAGTCATTTCTTTTTTGGCTGGTACCAGTCTACTGTTCTATGCGCAAATCCCCTATTATGCGATATTCCAATTATATCCAATAAAGCTGTTCTTTTAACCTTTCTTACCTCTTTTATTTTTGGAAGCATAATAGCTGAAATAGAAAATCTTAATATTGTAGACACTATAAAAATGAAAAAGAATACATTCATAAAACTTATTTCAAGGTTTGTAGCTAAATAGCCCCCAAGTGTAGCTCCAACAAAAGCGCCAAAACCCATTAAAATTGTGTTATAGGCATCGCAGGTAGCTCTTCTTTGTACTGATGTTGAATCAAAAATAAAATTGGTTGTTGAAAGATTAAATCCAGACCAAACTAGTCCAGCATATATCTGTATTAGGATTATATAGTAAAAGTTGGAAGAGAAAACCCATAATAATGGAACTAAAGGTATTAAAAATCCACAAATCTTTAAAGCCCTTATGTTACCATATTTGTCTCCGAATTTACCCCATAAAGGAAGCCCAATCAGTGTGGCAACACCAGAAGTTATAATTGCTATAGTATACTTTGTATAGCTCAATTGCAAGTCCTTAAGCATATATACTGAAAAAAATGGCGCAGCTACATACACTGCAAAGTTGATCAAAGAAGAATAAATTGCAAATTTTCCAAAATTGTTGAAAGGCATCTTTTTCAGAAATTCAATAAAACTAAATTGCAATTTTTTCTTTAATACCAATTTTGGTTCATACTTCTTTCCCATGAAATAAACCGAGGCCAATCTTGCCAGAAACGCAACCAAAAATAAAATAGAAAATCCAATAAACACCCTATTTTTTGGAAAGATATCCAAAAAAAATCCAGCAGCCAAACTTGCTACTAAAGTTATAAAACCAATTATTCTACCACGATTTCCGAAAAAAATACCCCTTTCATTTTCTGGCACTAGATCGCCCATCCAAGATGTTAATGCAGGGCCTAAAAAAAACCCGAAAATTGCATACAAAGAGAACAAGGCTATCAAAATTATTGGGCCATTTTGAAGAAACAGAAATGGTATCAATAATATTGGTATTAATATAAAAGATTGAAGCAAAGCACTCAACATCACAACTTTTTTTCTGCCTTTTAATTTCTCTATAGCTTTAGTAGTTCCAAGTTCAGATAAGGGCCCTATTAAATTTGGAATAGAGCTAAGCATTGCAATTTCATTATTTGAGGCATTCATTGCAATTGCAAAAGGACTAATATACGAGTTTCCTGTACCGTCAGTTACTCCATAAAAAGAACCGCTAATTACAGAATATTTCAAGCTTTTTTTTACCTTATCATCAATGTTTTTAGAGTTATGATTCTTAGAAACCTCTTTTTTCATGCATTTAAATAATAGAACTTTGTTTAAATATTTTTTGATAAATTTATAAATGGCAAAAACAAACTAAAAATGTATGAAGAAGTGGATAAAGAATTTTTATCTATTGTTTATTGTGTTGGTAATTCTTTTAATAATTTTTAAATTTGATGAAATTAAAAATACGCTTAGTCTAATAAAAGGACAAAATGTAGGCCTGCTTTTTTTGGCTTTAATAGCACAAATTTTAACCTATTTTATTGGAGCTTTTGTTTATAAAAACTTATTAAATATTATGGGTCAGTATGTAAATTTCTTTAAACTCTTTAAAATTTCAATTATTATGACATTTTCAAATAATATGCTCCCCTCTTTTGGAATTAGCGGCTCTTCGATACTGTTTCATTCATTGAAAAATCATCATAAGGTAAGCGAAGGGAAAATTTTGATAGTAATCGGAGCATCATCAACTGCAACAGCATTTGCATTTTTATTAGTGTTGCTATTTGGATTTTTTAATCTAGCAATTAAGAAAAACTTAGAAATTGTTTCATTTATATTTCTTGTATTATCAGCTATAACCATAATAATAAATTTATTTTTAATTTATGACTTGGTAAATAACAAAAAAATATTTGTTAATGCGATAGAAAAAATATCTACAAAAATACTAAGGCTGTTTAAGAAAGAATTCAATAAGAAAAGATTTTATCATATCTCTGAAGAGTTTTATGAAGGTTTTAAAATAATCAAAGATAACAGGTATCATTTTTTTACAACATTGTTTTTCTCCACGCTAAAAATATTGCTTGATGTAATAACAATATATCTAATATTTTTCTCATTTAATCAAAAGATTAGTGTTTCAATAATAATAGTCGGTTTGTTGCTCGGAAGTATTTTAGGACTATTGTCATTGCTTCCGGGTGGACTAGGAATATTCGAGATCACTACTGCAGGCATATATGCTGCTTTTGGAATAAGTTTTAACATAGCTCTTGCAGCCGTATTGTTATTTAGATTACTTTCTTATTGGTTGCCAAATTTAGTAGGATTTTTATTATACAGAAACACCTTAATTGAAGATTAAATACCTCAATCTTGTTCATTCTTCATGAAGTACTTCTACTGCTGCCGCATAAGCAGGCCTGGTAATAAAAACACCTATGGAGATTCCGGCTATTGTGGAAAGAGCAAATCCAGTTAATAAACCAGCTCCAGCATTTAACAAAGGAAGCATAGATGCAACCCCTGCCGCATAAGCAGCCATTATAATGAAAAATGCCCTTTTAATTTTTTGCTTCCATTTGTATGAGAGCTCTGCCTCTTTTGACAATACCTCATCCGCTATAATAATTTGGTCGTCTATTCCCGTACCTATGGCTGCTATAATTCCAGCAATTGCCGCTAGATCAAGATTATACTTGAATATTGCCGCTAGCCCAAGTATTATTAATAATTCAGAAAGCATAGTAAATATCATCGGTATTGATATTCTAAGACTTCTATAACGCAAGTATACAATCAATGCTACAAGTAATATGGCTATCATTCCCATCAAAACAGAACTCCTTAAAAATTGGGATCCTAGGACCGGGGATATAGAATCAATTTTTACAATATTGAGCTTAGTTGGAAAAGAACCCGTAATCAAGATGGTTTGAAGCTTGTTCATCTGCTTCAAGGCATTTTGCACAGCTTCGTCTTGTGTATTTCCAAAGCCAGGTCCAGAAATTGAAATTTGTGAAACTTCTTGGCCCTTCAAGTTTGAACTTATTTGCAATGAGTCTACCAAAATATTGTCTATATAAAGATCCAATGGTTTAGATAGGTATTGTGAGCCTTGAGAAATGTTTACATCAAGATCCTTGGTAATTTCTGCGTGTTTCTTTGCTGCATCTGCAGACAGAGAAATTGAAAAATCAAACTGGCAGCCATATCCATTAGAAGCAGGGTTGCAGTTCCTTATTCCAGAGCAAGTTCCATCATTCCTGCAGACAAATGTAATATCTTTCTCGCCACCCTCAAACACTGTCTGATTACCAATTCTGGCTTCGAACTTTCCCTGACTTTCTATAAGGTCGCGAACTTCCTGTTTTGAGACCCCTGCAATCTCAACTAAAATATACTTATTTCCAAGCAGGTCGTCAGCCTTCTTAATCTTTAAATCAGTTAAACCGTAAGTATTTAGCCTGTTCTCCATTACCGAGATTAAATCTGCCCTCTCAGCATCCGTTACCTTTTTTTCGGGCTGCAGTAAAACTCTAGTGCCACCCTGCAGATCTAGACCCTTCCTGATATTGGAGCTATGGACTTTATCCACACTAATGCCCAGAGTTTCATTTTTTATTAATAGCACATATTCTTTCTTGTCAGTCTTGATCCTGACAATTTGGTTTTCATTGAATTTTGAAACAGCAGTTGAATATTCTTCTAATGAGTTTATTGGTTGGTTGTCTATAAACAAAATTTTCTCATATTTTGTAGGTGGAAGATTTGCAATAGGATTTTGCATTCCTGCGTTCTGTGCTGTAGAATTTAGTTCTACGCTCTTAATGACCACACCTTTAGAGTTAAATGAAGGAGAGATTGCCGTTATACTGAATACCAAAAACAGCAACAAAAGTATTACTCTCCATTTCCGAAATATTTTTTTAAACTTCACTTTTCTTCTTCCTGTCTAAATACCATATCAATAATCCGGCATTCATGACCCATGTGCTTATCAAGTCAACTATTAACGCAATAAATATTATTGTAAACATCTGCCTTAATACAGAGGCTGGAGAAAACATCATCAGTATGGACACAACAATCGTGGTAAGAGTCATTGTAACTCCAGTTTTCACAGCTCCTTTAATCCTTTCAAATAAGGTGCCAGTGTCTCTTTTCAACACCCTTGTTGTAAGCAAAATATCAGTATCTATAGAATAACCCATTACCATCAGCAATGCAGCTATCCCGGCAGATGAAATCCTGAAATCCAAGATAGAAAGAATAGCAAGAGTGGTAATTAATTCCAAAATTATGGAGCTTATAACAGCTATTGATGGTATTAATTTTCTGAATGTTATAAATACGACTATTGCCATGAACAACAAAGAAAATATAACTGCTATCACCATCTCCTTGAAGAAAGATGTCCCTAGTGATGACCCAACTTCCTCTATGGAATAATTTTTGTCAGTCAGCTCTATTTTTAAGATGCTTGAAAGCACTGGCGTAACTTCCGGGCCTTTTACATTTGACATTTCCGTTATAATCCCTATTTTTTTTGCTGTACTGAAATCAGCAAGCTCCCTGATTGAAATGTCAGAATCAGGAAACTTCTCCTGCAAAGCTTTTTTAATATTGTCAATGTCAAAAGATTTATCTGAAGTGATGGTAACAGAAATTCCACCCTGCAAAGAAACATCCTTTTTTATAAAAGTGCCTGTCTTGTAATAATTAAAGCCAAGCACAGCAAGGCTTACAATCAACAAAATCAAAGGAATTATTAATAGTCTTTTGTAGTGATTTATGTATAAATTTTCTATTTTTCCCATAGGTTTTTAATAAAGTATATAATTTAAAAAGCTTGTTATATTAAATAAAAATGATAAGCGTATTGAGGCTAGGGCATAGGATTCATAGAGACATTAGAGTTACAACCCACTTGGCCCTGACTTCTAGGGCATTTTTAGCAGAAAAGCTTTACTATACCGGACAAAAAGACACAAAATTCGAAAACTCCATTTCCAATATAAACAAAAAATGGGGCAGCAAATTTGAGATAGAGTATGTTCCTGATTATAAAAAATTTCTGAAGCATATAAAAGCACTAAGAATCCACCTCACTATGTATGGAACTCCATTGCAAGAAAAGCTCAAGGAAATCCAAAACTCAAAAGAAGATATTTTAATCATTGTTGGCGGCCAAAAAGTTCCTGGAGACATATTTGAATATTCTGATATGAACATAGGCATTACATCTCAGCCAATATCAGAAATAAGCGCATTGGCAATATTTCTAAATGAGCTATTGAAAGGGAAGCCATTAAACCATAATTTTAATGATGCGAAAATAAAAGTGATTCCTAATGAAAGGGGCAAAAAAATAGAAAAAGCATAAATTTTATATACATACATAAGATAAGTTTATTTAAAAAGAGGATGATAGATGGTAAAAAAGCTCTCAATTTTAATTTTAATTTTTGTTCTTATAGCCATAAATGTAAATGCAATCTCATTAGAGCTTAAAACAACTCAATATGGCCCAGAAAAACTCTTTGATGGCTCAATTTCCATAAACAAGACAGGAAACTATAGCATTAATTCTTTTTTTATAGCCACTACAAATAGTCAAACAATAAACATTACTTTAAAGAAATGGTTCGATAATTCAAATTTGAGCTATAAAATATATGCGGGGTACTATGATGTCGATGGAGGCCCTTGGAATAGTAAGCAGATACTTGCAGGAAATGGCTCTAAATTAGCAGGATTTAATATCCCGAGCACCTCAAAAACCATACAAGACATTAAGTTTACTGTTACCGGAGTTGGAGATCTTAAAATAGATATAGGTAATGACAATAAATTTGAATGGCAATATAATGGTGCCCAGACTGGTTGGAGTGATGACATATTTCCAAATGGCTATGACAAAAATAGCGTTGCCGACAGCGAAGTCGGGATTACTGGCGCAAACCTTTTCAAAAGATGCGAAAATATCAATCTAAGCTTCAATGGACTTTTTACCAGCTCAAAAGTAAGAGTTAATGCTCTAGTAAAAAAATTAGCGAATGGCGCTGATTTGAATGCCAGCATTGATACAAAAGAGTGCAACCTGCTTGAAACAAGTTTAAATGCAAATTCTTTCACAAAAATAAGCTGTGAAGTTAATTTAGACAGTCCACAAAACAAACTCTATCAGTTTTGTCTGTATTCAAAAAGCGGAAATTCAACTACTACCTATTATAAACTTCCTAAAATAAACGAGTTCTTTTTCATTACAGCAAACATTGCAACTTACAATACTACTCTATTTGGCACTGTAGAAATAAATTCTACAAAAGTAAAAACAGAACTACAATCCTTATTGACAAAATGTGCAACCTCAAGATGCATATTACCCATAAACTTTGTCCTAAACACCAATGGCCAAATAAACATTGATTCGATATTGTTGAGGGATAAAGATTTAGTAGACTACAATTCATTGTATGATCTTAAATCAGCCCAGGATTATTTAGCTATTAATAGTTTATTAAAGCTCCAACTGCTGAAGTTTACAGAGTTAAAAACTCCGAGCTCAAAAGGAAACTATAATCTAAAAATAAGCTTTGAAAATGAAAACAGCAATGAGATTGGATATAATGTAACAGACCTGCCAATCCCTTCTATATCAATAAGTTCTTACAATGCTGGAATAGGACAGGAGATAAAATTCTCTGCCTCAAACTCAAGGTCTATAAGTTCTAAGATTATAAAATACAGCTGGAACTTCGGAGATGGAGAAAAAGCTACAGGTGAAAATACAGTTCATTCATATTCTGGAGCAGGAAACTTTACTGTAACTTTAACACTAGAAGATGAAAATGGATTAGTTAATTCTGATTCTGTTGTAATCTATATAGTAAGCCTGGACAAATCACTTCCAAGTTTAATAAATTTGACATTTAAACAGATTTCTACTGCAGAAAACATATTTGATTCCAGCAAAGGAGATGTTCTGGAAACTTATAGACTTCTAAATTATGATTCCTTGATAAGAATCTCAAGGGCAAATCTTACAAATCTGCAGAACCAATTCAATTTAATATCTAAAAGCAACGATACTGATAAAGAATCAAAGTATCAATCAATTCTGGATTCTATAAACAACATAAGAAAAACAGTGCCATTGTCATTAGATATAACAACAGAAAAATTTGAAAATGCATTTCCAGAACTTGAAGATATTCCAAGTCCAGAAGCCCTAAATAAGGACGTAAAAGATCCTGAAAAGTTTAAGGAGTTTATTTATTCATTTAATGCTAACAATATTAAGATAAGTGCAGATATAAAAAAAGTAAACGTACTATTAATTTCTGGAAATAAGAGCTTTATCTTGGTTAAAAAGACCATTGTTTCAAGTGAAAAATCACTAAATGTAGTAGAGAATTTTAACAACAATATAAAAAATCTGGATGAAGTTCAGGTAATCAGGCCAAGCAACTATAAAGATAATAACGATTTCAACATAATTGAATTTGGAAATGTAAATGAGATAGTCTATACAACAACTGCTCCTGGAAAAACAGTTGCTATTGTAGAATATAAGGAGTCTGTATGCGGCGACAAAATATGCAGCCTGGATGAAGACAAGAACTCATGTCCAGTTGACTGCAAAAAGAAAATACCATGGAAACAATATATCATAATAGCAGTCATTGTTTTAATTGGCCTATTTTACATAAACTTCTATAAAGGCCCGGGCAACTTTAGAGATGCTGGAAATTGGATTAGCGTTAAACTGACCAGAAGAAGATTGTTTACAAATAAGCAGGACTTAATGAAATTAAGCAATTACGTTAGGGGTGTTTTAATTAAAGGCTATAGGGAAGAGCAAATAAGAGCTGTTTTAATCAGGAAAGGCTGGACTATTAAGCAGATAGACTATTCATTCAAGCAGGCAAAGGGTATGCAAAAATTTAAATAGTAATTTCAACTCCGTTTTTGATATGAAAGAGGTGTCCTTATGAAAATCGCATTTAATTTTAAGAAAAAACATTTTTATTTCTTAGTTTTAGTATTTGTTGTTTTTGGAGCCATTATATTGACTAGAGCATTAACCACAAATAATAAGCCCTGGCACCCATTGCAAGAAGTTTCTGCAAGTAGTAGCGGAACTAATTCTGTAGATTTAAATAACGATGGTGTAATTGACTTTGCAGAAAATGCTCAACAAGCATTAATATCTGAGGATACTAATGGGATAAAGGGAGTACAAGTGTTTTGGGAAAATGTTGCTGGCACTGAAAGATTATGCTATACTACCTCAAGCAGTTGTTCCTCTGTTTCAGCAACATGTTCTAAGACAACCAACATAGTATTTCTAACCGGACCTGGATGTGATGCTTCAGATTGTAATTCAGAATGTGTAACTAGGGCCGCATGTATTGGAAATTCTGGAGGGTGCCCAGGCACAATAGCCTATTATATTGGCGGGGGATGCAACCCAGACTCGCCCGCGCCCCCGCCGGGTTGCAGTGATGGGAGCGATAGATGTTATTGTCGATGCACAGCTAACTCAGTAGCATATACACAAGCTACCTTTAACCCATCAACAAAGAAATGTTCATCATTTACATGAAAATGAAATTTTTAATTTACTTTTTTGTAATTTCTTTAGTTTTTTCAATTAATGTAGATGCAGCTACTCTAAATAGTTGTAGCATAGCAGCAATTTGTAATTCTCCTGATATAAGTTTGTTTAAGGTAGATGGATCATCAAATGCTCATTCAGAATTAAATTCTCAGACAAGCTACAATTTTAATGTTTGTTGTTCTGGCTCTAATCTAAACAACATAAAAAGCACGACCTCTTACAATATACTAAATTTGTCAGATATAACAAATGCCCATGTTGCTTACGATACTACCTATAATTCCAATCCAACATATCTAGGAACTACTGATTCAGATTTTGTAAATTGTAATTATAATTCTGTAAGCAATTGTGTTAGTGGTGAAGTCTGTGTAGTTACAGTCTCTGGTTCTAGTAATGCTCATGTTGCCGATTGCTCAAGTCCAAATGCATACCAGACTAAAGTTTGTTGTAAAATCGCATCAAGTCCCCAACCACCAATCCCACAATGTAAATTTATAGAATCTTACTGGATGAATTCTACATTTAGGTATGTTCCAGGAAATAATCTAGAATGGGACAATGAACAAATTTCAGCCTTGATAATAGGTGAAAATTGTGATGGGAAAGATGTTCAATTTACTGTTTATGAAAGTGACTGCAATCCTGTTGATGGAGTTTCTGTAACTCCAACTGGTACAGTATCATGTACTGGCATAGGAAATCTAAATCAAAGATCTTCAGCTACTATGCAATTTGTTTTAGGGAGTGGAATTGCGCAATATTTATGGACTACTGCTTATGAAATAGATGAAGACGGAGATGATCCTGAATTTTATTTTGTGGCAAATTTATCTGGAGTAAGTTCACCACAGACTCCGCAAGCAAATTTAAGCCAGATGGTAAGAGTAAAAAACTTACCCAACCCGAACGGAGTCGGTCCAGGAGGTTCAACATGCAATAATGGTGTATGGGAACAAAGCAAAGGTGAATTATGTGATATAACAGATACCTCTGTACAAAGGGGAGGCTGTCAATCAAGTTTCAATTGTATACAATGTCAATGTATGCGGGCAGGCAGCAACACAATAACTACAACCACTCCTTGCAACGATGATGGAAACGGCGACAAATTTGGAAGCAGAATAGAAAACATAACATCGTATGACAGGACTATAGCTCTAGGTCAGCCAGGATATGTAATCAGCTCTTCATTAGTAACTAAAACTTGTCTGTTGACAGGATCATTAAAGGTTCCTTTCTTTGGCTGGATAAATGCCCTGGTTGTAATTGTCTTACTAACGATATTCTATTTAGCAAGGCATAAAAAAAATAAGTAGAAAGCTTTATAAAATTCTTTCAGGGCTTTATTTTTGATGCGTCGATAGTTTAACGGCTAGAATCTCTGCCTTCCAAGCAGATGGTCCGGGTTCGATATCTAAGCACGAAAGTCCCGGTCGACGCACGTCTTCTGTATAACGATGTGTCGTATTATTTTTAAAAAACGAAAAATTGCGGTTATAGCATACAAAAAATATGTTTATTCTAACCCCAAACTTATTCTTATTGCTAAATTAACTTTTTCCATTAAATTGCTATTTAAATTAGATAGTCTTTTTAATATTCTGGATTTATCTATGGTCCGTATTTGGTTTAATAGAACTGTAGAATTTTTTCCTAATTTAGACTCGTTTGAAGAAATCTGCACGTTTGTTGGAAACTCTTTAGTAAATATTTTAGAAGTGATTGGTGCTACAATCGTAGTTGGACTAGTTTCATTACCTATGTTATTTTGAATTACAAGTGCAGGTCTTACTTTGCCCTGCTCAGATCCTATAACTGGATCTAAATTAACTAATATAATATCTCCTCTTTGAATTTTGACCATTAATCCCAGTCCCTATCAACAATCAACCAATCTTTAGTTACTTTTGAACTCTCTACAGCCATCTCCATATAACCTTCTACCAAAAACTTTTTCTGTTTTCTTTTGTACTTTTCAACTATTTTCATTAGATTAAGAATAACTTCCTCATAGGTTTCTTTTTCAGATTCTTTAAGCCTGTCTAATTCATGCTTAACATTTTCTCTTATTTGAATCGTAGTAACCATATTGCTATAGATGTACTATAGTTTATAAATTTTTTGTTTTTATGGTATTCAACATTTAACACTAACTAATCTAATAGAAACATTATTAGACTATATCTGACTTATGAAGGAAGCAGCGCACTAAATTTTTGTGCCATGCACTAAATCATATAAACAGAGCTGTGTGAGAGGTTATATTTATAATACAAACATTTATAAACTAATTTGTAATACAATAACTGATGATAAGGGACATATTATTGCTTCAAAAAAGAGAATTAGAATCAAAACTTAAAGAAATATACCAAGAAAGAGAAGAGATAAAATTTGACTTACACCATCAATTAATCAAAGTTATAATTGGCCCAAGGAGAGCGGGAAAATCATTTTTTAGCATTCATACTATTAATAAACACAATAAATTTGGTTACATAAATTTTGATGATGAAAAATTAATTGATTCTACAGATTATGATGAGATTATTGCAACCATGAATTCTGTTTATGGAAATGCAAAAATTTTATTTATTGATGAAATACAAAACTTGCCCAAGTGGGAGCTTTTTGTCAATAGACTTCAAAGGCAAGGGTTTAATTTAGTAATCACCGGAAGCAACTCACACCTTTTAAGCAAGGAACTTGCAACCCATCTAACTGGGCGATATATTCAAACAATAATTTTTCCATTTTCATTTAAAGAATATCTTCAACTTGAGCAAAAAGAGCCAACCACACATGAAATTAAAGAGAAATTGAATGAGTATATTATATATGGGGGATATCCAGAACCATTAATTAAAAAAATAAACTACAAAGATTATCTTTCAACACTTTTTAACTCAATTATCTTTAAAGATATAATAAAAAGATATAAAATAAGGTCGGCGCAAGCAATAGAAGACATATCAGTTTACTTACTCTCTAATCTTTGCAATGAATATTCTTATAATTCTTTAAGCAAAATTGCTAAAATAAAAAGCAGTCATACCACTGAAAAGTATCTCAATTATCTTGAAGAGTCTTTTATTTTTTTTAGCATTAAAAGATTTTCATATAAAATTAAAGAGCAATTAGCTTCTATTAAAAAAATATATTGTATAGATAATGGATTTATTCATGCAAAGGCATTTAATTCCAGCCAAAATTTTGGAAAATTATATGAAAATATTGTTGCAATAAAATTAAAGAAACAGGAATTAGATGGAAAAATTAATGTTTATTATTGGAAAAATTCACAGCAGGAGGAAGTAGATTTTGTTATTAAAGATGGGACAAAAATAAAGCAGTTGTTACAAGTTTGCTACAATTTAGATAATGTTAATACTAAAAATAGAGAAATAAGGACACTTTTGAAGGCGGGAGAGGAGTTAAAGTGTAAGAACCTTTTAGTTATTACCTCTGCCAAGGAAGGAGAAGAAGATGGAGAATGGTTTGGAATAAAGGGTAAAATTAAGTTCATACCTTTATGGAAGTGGTTATTAAATAGAAATTGACAAAAAACAATCGCGCGAAACAACATATACCCTATGCCCTTGAGGGGCGATAACGGTCGACGCACCACTAAATTTATAAAAAGCTAATTTCTAGTTTTAGATATGAAAGAAAACATATTGGTGTTTTGCGCTCATAGCGATGATGAATCAATTGCTATGGGTGGAACTATTGCAAAATATGCCCAAGAAGGCAAGAATATTATTGTAGTTATTTTTAGCTATGGAGAAGCCAGCAATTTATTTCTGAAGAAAGAAGTCATAGCAGATATAAGGCAGAGAGAAGCAAAAAAAGTAAAAAAGATTCTTGGCATAAATGAAACAATATTCCTAGGAGTTCCTGACAATAAGATACTAAACAATATAAACAACAAGCAAGTTATTGACAGGATAAAGTCAATAATAAACGTCTATAAACCAACTAAAATATTTACTCATGCTCGGGCAGATCCACACAGAGATCATCAAGGCGTTAATAAAATAATGATGAAAGTTCTTAATTCATCTAACTATAGAGATTATGATGTTTATGTCTTTGATGTATGGAATCCAATAAACATATTCAACAAAAGAAACGTGGAAAAATTATTGGTAGACATAAGCGACACATTTGAAACAAAACTCAAGGCAATTACTGCCTTCAAAAGCCAGAAAATCCAGGGCGCTTATTCACTACTTCCAACAGTGATATTTAAGGCAAAAGCTGAAGGCATTTACAATGAATGCAAGTACGCAGAGAAATTCTTTAAGATAAGATAAGATTTTTTAAACAAGCAGGGGGTGTGGGGTAGTTTGGCCATCCTTCTTGGTTAGGGACCAAGAGACCCAGGTTCAAATCCTGGCACCCTCATAATAAAGATAAAAAAGAAAATATGCGCCCGCGAAGAGCTAACCTATAGAATTCATACGTCCAAGGTTTTTAACCACTTCTAATGATATAAAATGAATTCTTCTATATAAACTTTTCTAAAAATTTTTGACAAAAAAATTCACCTTGGAATATTTATAATCTATAATCCACTAATCCTGTATGAGATGCATAGTTTGCCATAATAAGGTGTACAAGGAAGAAGAGCTTTGTCATACATGCAAAAGATATTTCAAAAAATATCCTACTGAGGAAAGAGAGAAAATTCTAGATTACTATCGTAATTTAATAAACAACGAGGGAGGTTTTGAAAATGAAGAAAGCTTTAATTAACATATTATTAGGGATATTGTCTGTTTTAATGGCTATTGGAGGAATTACTCCAGTAAGAGCAATAAGCCCGGCAGACCAGGCAACATTCGACCAGATATTGCAGCCTGTTCTTAGAATATATGACT
>ORJL011186515.1_pt1 | contig 27163 bp, 20 predicted proteins | sample 1779941 | NCBI WGS metagenome assembly ORJL01 (sample SAMEA104232317, study PRJEB22302) | groundwater metagenome | biome: forest; feature: aquifer; material: groundwater | place: USA | collected 2011-08-07 | depth 5.8 m
ATCTTCCGCAGCCGGGAGTTCGAGCAAATGGAGATGGAATATTTCGTGAAGCCCGGCACCGACGAGAAGTGGTTCGACTATTGGAAGGACGAACGGTTCAACTGGTACGTTAAATTCGGAATCAAGAAAGACCACCTGCAGTTGCGGTGCCACGCCAAGGACGAACTGGCCCACTATGCGCGGGGCTGCTATGACGTGGAATACCTTTTCCCGATGGGATGGGGCGAATTGGAAGGTATCGCCAACCGGGGCGACTTCGATCTCAAGCAGCACACGAAATTCAGCGGGCGCGATCTCAACTTCTTCGACGAAGAAACGAAAGAGAATATCATCCCCTACGTCATCGAGCCTTCTGCCGGCGTTGACCGCTCGGCGCTGGCCTTCCTCCTCGACGCCTACGACGAAGAGCAAGACAAAGAAGGTCTCCGGGTAGTCCTTCGCTTCCACCCGGCCGTAGCTCCCATCAAGGTCGCCATTCTGCCCCTGAGCCGCAACGAGAAGCTGCTGCCCCTTTCCACCGAAGTGTGGAACACCGTCCGGGCGACCTTCATGACCCAGTACGACGACGCTCAGAGCATCGGGCGACGCTACCGGCGGCAGGACGAAATCGGCACCCCGTTCTGCGTCACTATTGATTTTCAGTCGCTGGAAGACAAAGCCGTGACCGTTCGCGACCGGGATTCCATGAAACAAATCAGGGTGCCCATCAAAGACCTGATGTCCACGCTGGCCGCCAAGATGACGGGAGAGCCCTTCGATCTTCAACCTGCCGGAGGACAGCAGTCGTAAAGGTACTGCACCTCGCCGACCTTCATCTCGGAATAGACCGCTACGGCTCCCCTAACCCCGAAAGCGGCCTGTCGCTCCAGCTTGAAGACTTTCTCCGGGCCCTGGACGAAGTCGTAAACTACGGCATTGATTGGGGCGCCTCCCTCTTTCTTTTTTGCGGCGACGCCTACAAGAGCCGGGACCCTTCTCAGACCCAGCAGCGCGAATTCGCCAAACGCATCGCCCGCCTGGTCAAGAACCAGATCGCCGTATTCCTCCTCGTCGGCAACCACGACCTGCCCCACGCCCGGGGCCTGGCCAATTCGCTGGACATATTTCAGACACTTGGCATCGGCAATGTCACCGTAGGTTCTTCCGCGGGCACCCACCGGATACAAACCCGCGATGGCCCCGTACAGATTGTGGCACTGCCCTGGGCCACGCGCAGCACCCTTATAAGCAAAGAGGACTTCCGGCAGACCACCCTCGAGGGGCTCAATCAGGCCATCGAACAGAAGATGACCGACATCATCAAATCTGAGGCGGCGGCACTGGATCCGTCGCAGCCGGCTATTCTGGCCGGCCATCTGACCCATTCCCTGGCCACGCTGGGAACGGAAAGAGGACTTCACCTTGGCCAGGACTACGTGATACCCATCAGCAGCCTCACTAATCCGGCCTTCGATTACGTGGCCCTGGGCCACATCCACAAGACCCAGAAGGTCGAGGTGACTCCTCCCGTGGTCTATTCCGGGAGCATGCAGCGCATGGACTTCAGCGAGGAAGACCAGCCCAAGGGTTTCTACGCCGTCGAACTGGACCCCGCCAGGGAACGCGGAAGCAGAATGAAGGCGTTCACTTTCGTTCCGGTTGAGGCGCGCCGTTTCGTGACCATCGACATCAAAGCGGCTCCTGAGGAAACCGATCCTACCGCCATCGTTCTTAAACAGATCGAAAAGCGGTCCGCCGACATCAAAGACGCTATCGTCCGGGTCAAAGTGTCCCTTCCGGCCGACGTTCCCAGTGACATCAGGGAGAACGACATCAGGCGAGCGCTGAAGGATGCCCGGCAAATCGCATCCATCAGCCGCGAAATGGAATCCCGACCCCGACCCCGCCTCAGCGGTCTGACACCCGAGGGACTGGCCCCGATGACTGCTCTGAGGGAATACCTCAAGATCAACAATGTTGGCGCGGACCGGCAGAAAGTCCTTCTGGAATACGCCCAGATGATGATTGGAGGGGAACAGCCGGGCGTCTAGACTGCTTTGTCGCCTGTTTCGCCTGTACGAACACGGACAACCTTCGCCACCGGCATGATGAATATCTTCCCGTCCCCAACGACCCCGGTCCTGGCGCTCTTGACTATGATGTCCACCGCCCTCTCCGTGTCTTTGTCATTGACCACTAGCTCCAGTTTTACTTTGGACAGCATGTCGATGGTCACTTTCTCCCCAGTGCGGCCGACGTGGGTGACACCCTTCTGGACACCGCGCCCTATGACGTTCACCACGTTCAAACCGGTGAATCCCCCATCAGCGAGGGCATTCTTCACCGCGTCCAGCTTCTCGGGCCGGATAATTGCCTCTATCTTTTCCATTGTATTCTCCACTTATAGCTGATAAGACTGCTCGCCGTGCTGGGTGACATCGAGCCCGCTCGATTCGTCATCGGGTGAGACGTTCAAACCCATCGTCCGGTCCAATATCTTCAACATGAAGTATGTCACCACAAAGGAATAGACGCTAGTTACAACAACGGCTATCACCTGGACAAGCAACTGCCTGGCATTTCCGGCAAAAAGTCCGTTGGCGCCCGCCGCGTTCACCGCGGTGGTCGCAAACAGGCCGGCCGCGACTGTCCCCCAAACTCCACCTATTCCGTGGCAGCCGAAGACATCCAGTGAATCGTCCAAACCCATCTTCGCTCTTATCCGGCAGGCCATGAAGCAAAATACTCCTGCTCCAAGGCCGATGAGAATGGCTGCTGCGGGCTCGATAAACCCGGAGGCGGGTGTCACCGCCGCCAGTCCTACGACAGCCCCGGAAGCGATACCCACGGCGCTGGGCCTGCCGCCGCGCCACCAACTCATGGTCATCCAGGTGAGCGCCCCCATCGCGCCGGCGGCGTTGGTCACCACAAACGCGCTGGTAGCCAGGGCGCCCGAGGCCAGTGCGCTCCCGGCATTGAAGCCGAACCACCCGAACCACAGCATCCCGGCGCCAAGCATAACAAAAGGAACATTGTGGGGCTCGACCGCCTCTTTTTTGAAACCGATGTGCTTCTTCATGGCCAGGGCGGCAGCCAGGGCCGCGAATCCGGACGTAATGTGAACGACCACTCCTCCGGCAAAGTCCAGAGCGCCGAGATTCCGCAGCCACCCTCCGGCCCCCCAGACCCAGTGGGCTACCGGGTCATAGACGATTGTTGCCCAGAGCAGGCTGAAGATAAGAAAGGTCTTGAATTTCATCCGTTCGGCAAACGCCCCGGTAATCAACGCCGGCGTGATGACGGCGAACATGAGCTGGAACACCATGAAAGCCTGGTGAGGAATTGTGGCGGCGTAATCGCCGTTAGGCTCCAGTCCAACGCCCTTGAGCCCCAGCCATTCCAGTCCTCCAATGATCCCGCCTTTATCCGGTCCGAAAGCCAGGCTGTAGCCCCACAGCATCCATTGCACGCTGATCAGGGCGATGATAATAAAGCTCTGGGTTATGGTGGCGGTGACGTTCTTTCGGCGCACCATGCCGCCATAGAAGAATCCCAGCGCCGGCGTCATGACCATCACCAGCGCCGCCGATGCCAGAACCCAGGTAGTATCTGCCGCGTTAATATTCACTTGTTCACCTTTGATGCTCGAAAGTAACCAACATTCACCCGTAAGACAGGGCTAAAGGCCAACCGCCGTCAATCTATAATCTTGAAGGCGATCACGTCCACCAACCCTTTGTCCGTGACCCGGAGTTCCGGAATGACCGGCAGCGCCAGAAAAGAGAGCGTTGAGAAGGGAGCCGCCAGCACGCATCCGAGTTCCCGAGCCTTGGTCTCTATCTCTTCAAATTGCTTCACCACCACCTCCAGAGGTTCCAGAGACAACAGTCCTGCCACTGGCAGAGGCAGCGACGCCAGGACTTTCCCTCCCGCCGTAACCGCCAGGCCACCCTTCATCTTGACCACCGTCTGCACCGCCAGGAGAATGTCGGCGTCGCTGGCGCCGACGACAACAATGTTGTGAGAATCGTGGGCCACCGACGAGGCCAGCGCCCCTCTCTTGAGCCCGAAGCCCTTTACCAGCCCGTGGCCGACGTTGCCGGTGGCATGGTGCCTTTCAACCACCGCCAGCTTCAGAATGTCTGCTTCGGTGTCGGAAACGACCTCTTCTCCCTGTAGTTTCACTCTCGGCCTGGTCTTCTTAGTGACAATCTGGCCGGGAACAACCTCGATGACGGGACGTTCCTTTCTTTCAGCCAGGAATTGCAGCGACCTCAGAGAAACTGCTTTGACATGGAAGGTATCGGTCAAAGCTTCCCGGTCCGGTGGGGGCGGGGAAAACAGAGGCTGTCCGTCCTGAACGACAAGCTTGCCCCGGTAGAACACCATGCCGGCTCTAATCTTCTCAAGGTCATTCAAAACTACCAGGTCGGCGAAATATCCGGGTGCGATAGCGCCGGTGGTCCTCAACCCCAGGTACCTGGCCGGATTGATCGTTGCCATCTGGATCGCCCGGACCGGTGGAAGGCCGGCTTTGATGGCTTCCCGCAATATCGCGTCTACATCCCCGTCCCGGAGCAAGTCAGAGCAACTCCTATCGTCGACAACGAAAAGGCAGCGGGCGCAGGTCTTGTCGGTAACCAGGGGCAGAAGAGCCGCCAGGTTCTTCTCCGACGACCCTTCCCTGATCATAACGTACATGCCTTTCGCCAGTTTTTCAGCCGCCTCGGCCAGAGTGGTCGATTCATGGTCCGAGTAAATGCCCGCGGCTATGTAGGCGTTCAGGGCGGTCCCGGTCAACCTCGGCGCGTGGCCGTCTACCGGCCTGTCGCCAGCCGCCTCGATCTTCTTCAAGACTTGACCGTCGCCGGAGACCACTCCGGGATAATTCATCATTTCACCCAGCCCAACAACGGATTTCCACCTGATAATCTTTCGTATCTCTTCGACATTCAGGCTGGCACCGGATGTTTCCAGATGCGTGGCCGGAACGCACGAAGGGACCATCAAGTAGAAGGAAAGAGGAAGGCGCCGGGCCCATTCCATCACGAACTGGATTCCAGCAGCCCCGCTCACATTAGCGATCTCGTGAAGGTCCGTGACCACCCCGGTTGTCCCTCGCGCTACCACCGCCCTGGCGTATTCGGCGGGATGAAGCATCGAGCTTTCGATATGGGTGTGAGCGTCAATAAAACCCGGGGCGACGTACCCGCCGTTGAGATCGAAGATCTGCTTGCCCCGGGTATACGGGCCGACACCGGCGATCCTATCTCCGAAGATAGCTATGTTCCCGTTCTCGATCTCGCCATTCAACACATTGACTACGCGGGCGTTGGTCAGAAGCACATCCGCCCGCAAATCACCCCTGGCTACCGCTATCAGCCTGCCCGGGTCAGTCATTCTTCGCTCCATTCTCTATGAAACAGATATCAGGCAGATACCGGAACTTCTCGTCCCAATCAATGCCATAGCCGACAATGAACCTGTCCGGCACAGTGAAGCCGCAGTAGTCTGCCGTTACAGGGACGCGCCGGCGCGAGGGTTTGTCCAGCAAGGCACATAACCGCACCTCGGAAGGTTTCTTGCGGCTTAAGTACTTCATGATGCGACTGACCGTGAGCCCAGTGTCCACGATGTCCTCCAGCACCACCACATGCCTGCCGGCGATAGGCCCCTTGATACCGAGCCGCATCTTCACCTTTCCCGACGTTTCCGTGCCACCACCATAGCTGGAAGCACAGACGAATTGAATTTCGAGTGGGATGTTTAGAGCTCGAACCAGATCGGCGGCAAAGACAAAGCTTCCCTTCAAGACACAAACCAGCAGCGGTATTTCGCCCGAAAGGTCGCTTTTGATTTCCCCAGCCAGGCGCCGCACGGCAGCGTCAATCTCGCTCCTGGAGATCAGTACTTGGGGGGTACCCAAAATCGCTCCTAGCTGGACAGCATGTCCGCCCAGAAGGCGCTGGCAGGCTGGAACTGGTCATCCCGTATACCTGCTACTTTTTGAGCGAGGAACATGGCGTCCTTTATGGTGATCCTGACCCCATCAGGGCTATCTTGATAGACGCTGGCAGCATTAACGAGGTTCAGGTCTTCCTTCTTGGCTTTCCCTGCCGCAAACTGTGTGATGAGGTTAGCATCTTTCGAGTCTACGGTTCCGTCCCCGTTGGCGTCACCGCGGCGGAAAACCAGTGACAGAGGAGCCACCTGGGGAACCTCACCGCCACCACCTTCGGCAATAGAGCTGAAGTTGACGCTCACCGTATACTGGGTCGTGATTGGCCCGGTTATCAAGGCATAAAATCGCCCCAGTGCCGCTGGCGGTTGGGGCTCGCTGTTCCTCTGCATCACCTGATAGGTAGTTACTCCTGAAACATTGTTCACCCTGATATCCGGCTGGTCGAACGGGGGCAGACCTCTGAAATCCAGTATCGAAAAGCCTGCCTGATAATTGATACCCGCGGTGGCGCCCGCCAGTCCCCGGACAGCCTGTTTGGGGAGCCCGGTTTTCGGGTCCGTTATTCCTTCAATTCTCAAGGTCATTATGACCCGGCCCGAGTCATCGAGGTCCTGCGTCAAGCCGGTCCTGGTGGGCCCGAACGTTTCCGTCCGCGTATACTTCAGAATGGTCCCGGTATCGCCTACCACCCAGGCGTTGTTCTTGTCTCCAAAATAGATGCTGTTCAAACGGGCAGTGGTGCCCGCGGCGACTGTCTCCCAGTTTTTACCCCCATCCTTCGTGGACAGAACGAGCCCGTTATCTCCGATGATCCAGCCATTGTTGACATCGGTAAAGGCCACGGCATTGAGACTCACCGTCGTCGGCAAGTTCATCCGGGTCCAGGAAGCTCCTCCGTCACTGGTCTGGATCAAGTTGCCGGCAGAGCCGATAGCCCACCCCGAGGTGAGGGAAGAGAAACTAACGGCCCCCAAATTGGCGGATATTGCCCCGTTCAGGAATATGGTCCAACTGGAGCCGCCGTCAGAACTGCGGACAAACATTCCGCCGTCGCCCGTGACCCACAAATTATTAGCGTCCACAATGACCAGAGAGTGCAAAACGCGGCTGGTCCCAGCCACCTGCCTCACCCATGTCGCACCCCCGTCATCCCCAATTACCCATCCGGTGTTTATGTCTTTGAACTTTACCGCGTTCAGATTCTTAGGTGTGCCGCTTTCCAGCTTCGTCCACCTATCTCCGCCGTCATAGGTACGACCTATGTACCCATTGTCACCAACGACCCAGCCATCAACCTTACTGACAAAGAAAACGCCCCTCAAGTTGCCGGTGCCGGCCCCGGTCAAATAGGTCCAACTGACTCCGCCATCCCTGGTGCGGACCACTGTGCCGCTATCGCCAGCCGCCCAGCCGTTGGTCAGGTCATAAAAGAACACGCTGGCCAAACGCCTCGGTCCCGTCAACTGTATCTCCCATTTTTCCTGCACCGCCGCCACCGCCGCGGGGGTTTGAAAGATTGCCGGCGAGTACAAACTGAAAAGAGTTACCAGAACGGCGATCCCGGACACTACCGGACCCAGACATTTTTTGAACCTATTTTTTCCCATGCATATCTCCAATTTCATTTAACTTGATTACGATGGGATTGACAGCCACAGATTGCTAACAATCTATACCATATCAAGCTGAAAATCAAGGTTAGATCATAATATAGGTTGCATCCCTCAAACCAGCTAGCATCTGGGCTATGTACAGGGCATCTGTGATGTTGATAGTTGACCCCAGGCTGGAAGAGTCGTTTCTGGGAGTCGCCGCGTTCACCGCGTTAACTGTGGCGGTAGTCTCGCCGAGCGTCCTCAAGCCTACCAGGTACTGGGCAATAAACAGGGCGTCGGTGATGTTGACGGTCCCGCTGTTGTTGGCATCTCCCCGGACGAAACTCCTGGTGACGTCGGCTCCCTGAGGTATCAGTCCTCCACCGGCCCTGGTGATGGTGTTGAAGCGAAGCAGAACCGTGTAAGAAACATCTTTGCTCCCGTTAATCCATGGATAGAGCCTGAACAAATCGCGCGGCGGCACAGGGGCCGCGCCCGTCTGAGAGCCGGTGATAGAGCTCATGGTCCCGCCAGCGTCCAGCGAAGGCACCGGGGAAGTGAAAGGCGCTACGCTGGAACCAGCCTTCATGCTAACGCCTCCGGCCACGTAGCTCATGTAAGCACTGTAGGACCCTATGCCGTCAGCCACAGGCAACGTAGCCATCGTGTTGAAATCGTAGAACCGGTTGATGGCCCCCGCCAGGTAAGCGTAGCCGCTGTTGTCGACGCCGACCGCCATCGCGGTTTCCGCCCTGTATTCCAACACCGTAATATAGTCGGAAGTACTGCTCGTGCCCACAGGATTGGTCACCATTAGACCGACGGTATAGATGCCGGCGCCTGCGTAGCTCTTCACCGGGTTTTGCGCCGTGCTATTCGTGCCATCGCCGAAAGTCCATGACCAACTCGCCGGGTTGCCCGTAGACTGGTCGGTAAAGGTTATCGGCGCCCCCGCGCTGGTCATAGCCGCCGACGCGGAGAAGCGGGAAGTCGGAAGCCCATACGCCTGCTTCACCGCCGAGGCGGAACTGCTCCCCACGGGATTGGTCACGGTCAAAGTGACCGTATAACTCCCGGTGGTCGTGTACATCTTTGAGGGGTTCTGGGCGGTGCTGGTATTGGCGGCGCCGCTGTCCGGGTCGCCAAAATTCCACAGCCAACTGACGATATTTCCGGTCGAAGTGTCGGTAAAGCTGTAAGTCACCGGACGGGCCGCATTGGGAGGGTTGGCCACAGCGGCAAAACTGGCCGACGGGCTGGCGTAGACACCTATTGTCAACGGAGCGGAAGTCACTCCGAGAGGAGTTGCCGGATTCGTCACCGTAAGAGTGACCGGATAGTTGCCGATGGAAGTGTAGGTTTTGGATGGACTCGACGAAATGCTGGCGGTGTCATCGCCGAAGTCCCAGTACCAGGTTGTCGGATTCCCAACAGAAGTATCGGTGAAGGTGACAACCACCGGCGCCGCGCCGTTGCCGGGGTTCAGCGTCCTCGTAAAGCTGGCCGTGAGAGGACCGTAGACGCCTACGGTCTGGCTGGTGGTATTGGAACCTATCGGGTTGGTCGCCGTCAGACTTACGATATAGTTGCCGCCAGCGCTGTAGACCTTGGAAGGGTTCCGCGTGGAACTGGTGGTGCCGTCCCCGAAGTTCCACAGCCAACTCGTGATGTTTCCGCTCGAAGCGTCTGTAAAACCGGCGGTCACCGGCGCCACGCCGTTAGACGGGCTCAGCGTTTTGGAGAAGCTTGCCGATGGGGACGAATACACGCTAACAGTCTGGCTGGCAGAACTGGAACCGCCGGGATTGGTTACCGTCAGCGTGACAGCATAGTTGCCCGGAAGGGAATAGGTCTTGCCCGGGTTTTGTGAAGAACTTCCGGTGCCGTCTCCGAAGGCCCACGACCACGAGGTTGGCGGACCAGAGGAAGCGTCGCTGAAGGTTACCGTACAGGGCGCCAGCCCGCTGGCGGGACTCAAAGCTTTGGTGAAGCTGGCCGCCGGCGGCGTCCAGTTGACCGCGACCACCGCCGCCTGGGCGCTGATGAGCCCCCAGCCGTAAGTCGCATCCCAACCCGGGTCGCCTTTGTCGGTAGCCGTGGTCTGCAAATAGTTTCTAACCTGAGTAGGAGTCAGGCCGGGAGCCTTGCCGAGCAAAAGGGCCGCCGCCCCCGCCGCCAGGGGCGAAGCCATGCTGGTACCGTGCCTAACGTAATAGTCGGCTCCGGCAAACCCGGGAGCCCCGTAGTTCACACCGTTGTTGGAAACGATACTGCCATTTCCGTTCAAAGGGTCAATGACCGTATCCCTCACAGATACGATCGCGCTGCCCGGCGCCACCAGGTCCGGCTTCTGGCTGCCGGTCCCCCCGGCGGGATAGTCCACACGGGGACCCCGGCTGCTTAACGTGAAAATCTGGCCCATTATTTGCCCGATGGACGATGGAGTCCCGGTGTAGCTGGTCCATTGGCTCTTGGTTACATAGGCCCCCACGGCGATGGCCCCGTCAGCCTCGGCGGGGGCGGCGATAGTATAATTCGGGTCAGCCGCGGCAAAAGACACGTTTCCCGTTCCGGTACGGTCAATGTCAACATATATGTGGTAGAACTGGCTGCTTGACGAGGTGTTGCGCACCCTGAGGTACCAGGTGCTGACGCCCGGAGGAACGGGGGCAGTGTTTATCGAATACTGGCTTTCGGTTCCCCGGTTGCTCTCGCTCTGGGAACTCAAGCTAACGGTGCCGGTGGGAGTCGGAAGTATCTGGCTTCCGGCATTGTTTGTGCTGTAGTACTCCAGGGACAAGGGGTTGTGAGTCCCAATGCCATCGAACCAGACCAGGTTAAAGGCCAGGTTGGTGTTGCCGCTACCCGCACCGCTTACATTCACCTGTATGAAATCAGAATATGCTCCGCCTCCGCCGACCGTCCCCGAGTAATGAAGCCTCGCCAGAGCTTCGTTCCCAGCCGACCCGAAGTACACGGCGCCCTTACTTACGGCATAGTCCACCGCCTGGGCCACTTCACTGGAACCGTCGTGGTAAGTGCTGAAACTGCCGTAGCTCATGGTAATTACTTTGGCATGGTAGGCGTCAACGGCATCCCTTATGGCATTCACCATGGCCGCGGTGCTGGCGCTGGCATCAACGTCATTGCCTATTTTCAAGAAGACCAGGTTGGCGCCCGGGGCCATCCCCCGGTACAAGCCCGAAGATTGCGTTCCGCGGCCCGCCGCGCTGCCGGTGGTGTGCGTGCCATGTCCGGTGACATGGTTCCCGATGTTAGTCGCGGTCACGGTAGGATAAGCGGAATAGTTCATCGCGGCGACCGGCGTCGGTATATCCGGTTGGGTCAGGTCCAGCCCCGAGTCCAACACCGCCACCGTCACTCCCGCCCCGGTAAGCCCCGAACTCCAGACCGTGTTCACATTCATGACCAAAGCCGCCTGGTCATTCTTCGGTTTCGCGCTGACTTCGGCGCTTTGCATCGCCGAAACGTAGCTCCGGCCAGCCAGGTCTGGAATGGCGCCGACCGGGGCTTCAGCATACATGAATCCAGTCCGATGGTTCGGTGTGGGAGGCAACCACGAAGACAGGTAAAGTGTCACTCCCAGGGACTCAAGCTCGCTGACCTGGGCTGGGACCGGATACCTGTCGAAGTGCAGAAACAACTTCTGCGTCTGGACCGTCGAGAGGGTACTTCCCGCCGATTGAGGTGAGGCAGTATTAGCCGGGCGAGGGGTTCGGCCGGCGCCCAGGCGACGGTTCTTTTCCTTGACCTGGATGTCCAGCAGAGAGCTTATCTTGCTATCCGCGGGACCCTGTGCGATTCCGTGAGTCTGCCACCAGGGAGCACTGAAGAACATCAGGCCGAAGGCCAGGAGAAGATTCAGTATCGTGGTTGTCTTCGAGGAGTGCATTCCCCTCCCTTATTTGGGACTGTTGGACGACCCCAAAGGTTGGCTTTGCTTCTCGGCGGTCTCCAGTTTAACCACGTAGTCCTTCGCGGCCAGGTTAGACAGGGCGGTTACCGGCATGTCCGCCAGAACAAATCCGGTGGGAGCACTGCCGGCGGGGGGAATCCACGAGTCCATATACAGCGTAATGCCCAGAGAACTCATCTCCTGTACCTGGGCAGGCGAGGGCTTCAGAGAAAAGTGTATGAATACTCTCTGCACATTCAGGTTGGCAACGTTCATACCCAGGCCCTGCATTTGCTGCAACCGCTGAGGCGTCGGCTGTTTCGCCTGCTGCGCCCTCAATTCTATCTGATTCAGAAGAAGCGGAGTTGCCTTGCGCATTACGTTCGGGTCCTGGGTCACCGTAGCCGCGGGTTCAACGGTAGCCGTCGGTACGGCACCTCCAAAGCAGGCAGTAACTACCAATGATGAAAACAGCAGCATAATCAACGTTACGGGCTTTCTGACCATTATTTGACACTCCTGGATCCGAGCTATTCCACAATCTATATCGCATCTGATTATACACCAATGATTTGAAAAATGATCCGCGTAAGTATAGAATTCAAAAGAAGCGCGATCACGCAGGTCAATTGAGGTTGGATGAATGCACCAAGAAATCATAGAGACTATTCTCAACAATATCGGGAAGGTAATCCTCGGCAAGCGGCATGAGCTGGAGCTATCCCTCATCGCTCTTCTTTCCCGCGGGCACCTGCTAATCGAGGACGTGCCAGGCGTCGGCAAGACCACTCTGGCCAAGACCATCGCCCGTTCATTCGGATGCACCTTCCGCCGCATTCAATTCGCCCCCGACATGCTTCCCAGCGATATCACCGGCGTCTCCATGTTGAACCAGAAGACCGGTGAGTTCGAGTTTCGCCCCGGCCCCATAATGGCCCAGATCGTTCTGGCCGACGAGATAAACCGGGCTTCGCCCAAGACCCAATCAGCCCTCCTTGAATGCATGGAGGAAAAACAGGCTACAGTGGAAGGCATTACCAGGAAGATGCCGCAACCATTCTTCATCATGGCCACCCAAAACCCCATCGAACGCGACGGGACTTTCCCGCTCCCCGAAGCGGAGTTGGACCGCTTCCTGATGCAGTTGAGACTGGGGTATCCTTCGCTCCGGGACGAGATCGCCATTCTGGAAAAGCAGCAATTCCTGCACCCATATGAGCAGTTGGACCAGATAGCCACGTCGGACGAGTTGGTGCAACTTCAGGAAGCAACCAGGTCTATTTACGTGGATGACCTCGTTAAGGAATACATCGTCAAACTCGTTGAGGCGACCCGTTCCCATCCCCAGGTATACCTCGGCGCCTCCCCCCGGGGTTCTCTGGCCCTCTTCAGAACATCCCAGGCAAGGGCCATGCTCCTGGGAAGAGACTACGTCCTGCCCGATGACGTGAAAGAACTGGCGGTCAGCACGCTGGCCCACCGGCTGATGGTTAAGCCCGCCTTCCGGGACGATGCCTCAACCAGCGTCAACGAAAGGATAATCCGGAGTATTCTGGACACTATCCCGGTCCCTGGCGGCAAGGCAGTTCCCGCGGCCGGAAAGTGACGGCCGGGAGAGTACCAGCATCCATTCCGGTTTGATAGCGGAAGGGTATAGCAGCCAGGTTAGCCAGAGTGAACGTTTTCCCAAGATCGTTATTCTATCGGTTTCTTACTCCGGTCGTTGTCTTCGTCCTCATCTTGTCAGGCGCGTTGCTCAACGATTCCTGGCTCATCTACCGCGCGGCCTACTTCCTGGCGTTATGCGGCTTACTCGGCCTCCTGTGGACCCTACTCAGCAACAAACGAGGAATCCAGGCCAAATTGGAGAGTTCCTCAACGCAAGTCGAAGCCGGCCAGGAGCTCGAACTCAAGGTGTCGATGGAGAACCCTTCACCCACCCCGAAGATATGGCTGGAAAGACAACCTTCTTCCGACATCCCGGCCGTCCCCGCCTCCGGCGCCAGCCTCACGGGCAGACGTTCCCCACAGGCGGGCGCTTCCTTCGCCAGAGTGGTTTCTTTCCCCGCCTACGGCAAGAAGGAATGGGCGTACTTCACACCCCCGCTCAAACGGGGGCTCTACCACGCCGGCCCATTACGCCTGGCGGCAACGGACCCCTTCCTCTTCCAGGCGAACACCGCCGAATACTCCGGTGTCGCCGAATTTCTCGTCTACCCGCGAACCGAAGAGTTGCCATCTTTCGACCCCCATCTCGACCGGAAGCAGGCTGCCCAGGCTGCCAGCGCCGCACGGAGTTTCTTCTCGGACCAGGCGGCCGGAGTCCGTCAGTTCGTCTACGGCGATAGTTTGAAACGCGTCCACTGGCCCAGCACCGCCAGGACCGGGAAGCTCATGGTCAAAGTTCTGGATGCCTCTGTCTCGCATCAGATTTGGCTCGTGCTGGACATGCATGAAGGGTCCAACTCGACCGACGGACAAACTGAAGAGGCCATGGCCAGTGCGGCGGCTTCCGTGGCCATGCGGTTGCTGGACCGAGGCCTGGCTGTGGGCCTCCTTTACTACGGGCGCGACCGTTTCCTCCTGAGGTCCGGCAGGGGCAAAGAGCACCTGTTCGGCATATTGAAAGCTCTGGCGGTAGCCAAGGCCGAAGGCGCTGTTCCCATTACCCAGGCAATATCCCGTGAATCCTCGCTTCTGCCGCCCGGGTCTTCCGCCATAGTGTTTACACCATCAGCCGACGCGGCGCTGCCCCGCTGCCTCGAAGCCCTGAAATCGAAGGGTTGCAGCGTGAGGGTGGTACTTCTGGACCCGGTGAGTTTCGGGATGAGCAGCTTGTCTCAGCCCATGGCTCAGGCACTACGGCATCTCGGCATAACCACCTACCCGCTGGCGAAGGGCCAGCCACTCTCCGAAGCGTTAAGAGACGACAGTGGGGTTGCGGTAGGAGTATGAGGCGGGCAGAGTTCGGGCAGAAGGCAGATAGAGTTCCGATGGAAACGATTGGACGCTGAAGTGAAGAGATCGTTGTCCGCGCGGGACCTTCCCGGCCTGGTCCTCGTCTCTGCCCTGGCCATCGCCACGGTCAGGATTTCCGAGGTGTCAGGCTGGATGGAATTGCCGCCCCTGGTGCCCCTGTGCGTCATCTCCATTCTAACCGCTATCCTGGTAGCCGGGATTCCGCTGTTCCGTTGGTTCAAGTACGCCCTGTCCCTTCTGGCCGGAGTCTTCACCATAATGGCCTTCGCCTCCAGCGGCATTGATGAACCCACCTGGACGGCCAGGCTCTCCGATCTGATGGTCCGGCTCAAAGATTGGTGGCAGATCGTCAGCGCCGGAGACACCACCAAAGACAATTTGCCTCTGGTGTTGCTCCTGCTCGGAGTCATGTGGCTGATCGGCTTCCTTTCAGCCTGGCTGCTCCTGAGACAAAGGGGCCGGTGGCTTTCGATCCTTCCCTCCGCTGCCTGGCTCCTGCTGAACGTTCGCTATATTCCGGAGGCAACCTCTTTCTACTACGGCATCTATCTCGGCGCACTCTTTCTCACTATCGCTTATCTTCGAATGGGAAGAGGGTGGCTCAACCGGCAGCGCCTGTCATATTTGATAATTCTCGCGGCGGTGGCTGTTCCCCTGTTGGCAGCATCGTGGGCCATTCCCCGGGTCAACTTATCTGACTATACCGGCAGCCTCAAGCCTTTCATGGAAAGCCAATGGGGTACTGTCGAAACCACCTTCAACCGCTATTTCGCCCCCAATCCCACGGTGGAAACCGGTGGGTCCTCCGTGGGGAGTCCCCTTCACACCTTCGGCCCGGAGATGGTGCTGAGGGGAGGGCTCAACGTCCCGCTGTCCAGGGTGATGACCGTCTATTCGCCGGTGCCCGGCTACATGCGCGGCGCCACCTACGAGGTTTACACCGGCGCAGGGTGGAAGCAGTCCGACAGTGGAGATCCCCCAGTCGGCAAGAGGCTGGCCACGCTGACGGAACCATACGGGCTCCGCCGCTCCGTCACCCAGTCGATTGTCGTAGGATCGGCAACCGACGTGGTCTTTTCCGTGGGACAGCCGCTGACCTCAAGTCTCAACGTGACCGGCATGTTCCCCTCGCCCATGACTTTCACGGTACCGATGGACAACACCGCCCCGGGCAACAATCTGCCCGAAGACGTCCGCAAGACCGGGCAAGACCTCAAGGCCTATTTTGCCAGGAGAGCAGCCCAGCCTAAATCGAAGGAGCCCTTCCTACCCACCACTCCCGGCTTCACCATCAAACAAGTTGTCAGGGACGGCAGTGAACTCAAGACTGCCGAAATCGTGCGTCTGGAGCCGGAAATCCAGGAAGTACTTGGTCTGCGTAACCCGTCGCCTCTGAAAGCAGGAACGAGATACGACGTTGTTTCTTCCCTATCGGGAGCTACCTACGTCGAGCTGCGAGATGCTTCGACTTCATACCCCACGTGGGTCACCGACAGGTATCTGCAACTTCCCAACAACCTCCCGGATCCCGTCAGACAGCTTTCGTATCAAGTAACTCAGTCGGCGTTCAATCCATATGACAAAGCGCTGGCCATCGAAACCTACCTCAGACGGCTTGACTACAACACGTCCATAAAGGCCCCCCCACCCAACACCGATGTGGTGGAATACTTTCTCTTCCATGCGCCCGAAGGATACTGCAACTATTTTGCCTCGGCGATGATAGTGATGCTGCGCAGCGTCGGCGTACCCGCCCGCATGGCCGTCGGCTTCAACCAGGGGGAATACGATTCGGAGCAGGGCGCCTACCTCATAAAAGAAACCAATGCCCACGCCTGGCCGGAGGTCTTCTTCCCTGCGTACGGCTGGGTTGAGTTCGAACCAACGCCTTCGCAGCCTCTGTTTGCCCATGAACCGCCGGGGGCCTTCATAGACGAAGAGGAAGAAGATGTCGCCGCTCCCGTTGACGAGACGCCGGGAGAAGGACTGGTGACCACCGAGACCGGGATCGGGGCTCTGGCAATCATTGCCATTCTCGTCGCATCCGCGCTGGCAGGCTGGAACTTCAGCTTCCGGAGGCTGTCCGTGCCGGCCAGGCAATACGAAAAGATGGGGCGTTTTGGCTCGCTGGCCCGCATCCGGCGACGGCCTTCTCAGACCCCGTTCGAATATGCCCTCCGCATAGAAGCGATACTTCCTTCTCATGCCGCTGATATCCGCGGCATCACCAACGGCTATGTAGAAACGGTCTTCGGAAAGAAGAAGTGGGACCAGGCCAAAGAGAAGCAGATTGAGTCTTCATGGCGCCGGCTCCGCAAGGCCCTCCTCCTCCACGCCATGCGCTTGAAATAGCCGATTTCCCGTAGCTGCGACCCGCCGGATCGCCTTCATGGGATGCCACGTTCGGGGTTGTCTTCGTCTTCCGACCACTTGGCGGGGTTGCCTATGATATATTCGCGTATTTCAGCGAGGTCGTCTTCGTTCCGAATGATGTGTTCGTAAAAATTGCGCTGCCAGGCAAAGGTCTCCAGCCCCGACCGGCGGATGCTCTTTGTTGAAGCCGATTTGAATTGACCGATAATAGAGCCAACCGAGTGAGGCCGCAATGTCCTCGTAGCGGCGACCCGCTGGGTCGCCCCGGAGTCCTCGGCGATGAGCAATATCCCATGAAAATGGTTCGGCATCACGACAAAAGCATCCAGCTCCACGTAAGGCCGGATAGCCGCTGTCTTTAGCCACTCTTCCCGCACTATGAGTCCGAATCGGTTCGGGTCCGTTTGGTCGTTCGAGATGTTTCCGAAGACACGTTGCTTGTTCGCAGTGCAGACAGTTATGAAATAACCACCAGGTTGTGAATAGTCGTAGTCTTTTAGCCTGATCGATTTGTGATATGTATGATAGGTCTCTGACGCCATCTATCCCCCTGGAAAGGCATTGTCAAAGGCGACCCAGCGGGTCGCCGCTACGAGAGGGCGCCACACCATGTGACCCTGAAGTTTGCTCGACGCCATCCTGCCCTCGACGGGCAAATAAGGCGACCCGGCGGGTCGCCGCTACGACTCGTTAACCCTGCTCCCAGCTCGACCCGATGGGTCGCCCGAGGCGACGCCCTAGGGCAGCGGCACCAGGGTAAGCAGCTTCCTGGCCACGTCGGGGTACCTGGAGATGAACTTCAGCTCGTCCTTAACCAGGGGTTTCTGGGCCTCGACATTGGCATACCGGACCATCTCAAGGGCTTTCTGTGCCTCTTTGTTATCTTCGAAGACAACGCCCATCTCCTTCATTATGTGACTGAAACCGGATATGCCTCCGTACTCCCCGGACCAGATGATCCTGCCGGTTTCCACCGTTTCCGGTTCGCCGCGGCCGACCTCTTCGTAGTGGTACAGTTCATAATTCTCCGGGTCTTTAAGTACTCCGTCGGCGTGGATGCCAGAGGCGTGCGAAAAAGCGTTGGCCCCTACTCCGGGTTGGTTTATGGGAATGGGCACCTTGAAGGCATAGCTGGCAAACCGGGCGATCTTCCAGGCCTTGGGCAAATCGATAGGTTTCGAAAGGCGGTACCTTCCCCCGAACCCTTTGGCCTTGGTCACTGCCAGAAGGACGGCAACCAGGTCAGCGTTGCCTGCTCTTTCACCGATGCCGTTGATAGTGGTATTGATATAGGCATCCTGGCCTCCATCGATAGCTCCCTTGGCGCCGGCCACAGAATTGGCAACCGCCATACCGAGGTCGCCGTGGCAGTGGACCTCCATGGGCATTCCCACGTTTTCGGCCAGCGTCTTGATAGTTTCGTAGATAGTAAAGGGGGTATCGTAGCCCAAAGTGTCGCAATATCGGAAACGGTCCGCACCGTGCTCCTTAGCAGCCTGGGCGAACTTGATGAGGAATTCGAGGTCGGTCCTGGAAGCGTCCTCGGCATTCACCCCGAAAGACTCGAGTTTGTGGGACCGGGCGGCATCGGCCGCCTCAATCATCATCTTCATGATGTCGTTTCTGTTCTTTTTGCCCAGGAATTTTCCGTTGATCATCTGGTCGGAAGTAGAAATGGAAAGGTTGAGGTGGCGGATGTTCGGCAGCGCCTTGAAGGTAGCCTCGACGTCTTCCGCCATGGCCCTGATCCAGCCACCGAGCTTGATGGACTTCAGCACACCCATCTCAGCCAGTTCCAGGTTGGCCTGAAGATAGTTTTGTTCGTGGCGGGTGGTCGGGAACCCGAATTCACTCTGGTAAACTCCCATCTCATCGAGATAGTAGTTTATCATCGTCTTTTCCAGCTTGGACAGCCCTAGCTGCGCCGTTTGGACCCCGTCCCGGTTGGTCACGTCAACGATGTATATTCCGGCCATTTGCGTATCTCCTCAGATAAGTCGCTTCAAACTCCCATTATATCAAAGTGCGCTGTAAGGTGTATTGGGCTATAATATCAAACCAAAACATAGATTACCGATACTCTTCCGAGCCTAAAGATGCAATCGGAGACAAGTTATGAATCGCGGCTATGAAATAAATGAGTTGGCTAAGGAGGACTCCTGGCGGCTTTTCCGCATCATGGGAGAACTGGTGGAAGGCTTCGACCACCTTTCCAACGTGGAGCCGGCCGTGACCATCTACGGGTCAGCCCGAACCCCGCCGGACCATCCCATGTACAAGAAGACCGAGGAGATCGCCTACCGCCTCGGGTCTCTGGGTTTCTCGATAATCACCGGCGGCGGGCCTGGCGTGATGGATGCCGGCAACAAGGGGGCCAAGGCGGCCGGGGCCATTTCGGTTGGACTCAACATATCGCTGCCCCAGGAACAGTCGCCCAATCCTCACGCCACGGTCTCGCTGACTTTCCACCATTTCTTCGTCCGAAAGGTGATGCTGGTCAAATACGCTACCGCCTTCGTCCTCATGCCCGGCGGACTCGGCACCCTGGACGAAATGACCGAAGTACTGACTCTAATACAAACGGAGAAGATAAAACCTTTCCCGGTAATCCTGTTCAACAGCACTTACTGGAAGGGATTCCGCGACTGGCTCCAGACGGCGGTGCTGGAAGAAGGTTATATCAGCCCCGAAGACCTCAATCTGGTCCGCATCACCGACGATGTCGAGGAACTTGTCAACATCGTCATGACGTGGTACAAAGAACACCGCACCCTCGGCAAAGAGATATTCGTTATGTAGGATGCCCTTTGACGGGCATTATTGATGGGTCCCAATGAAGTACTTCTTAGGTCTTGACGTAGGTTCGGTTAATGCCAGGATTGCCCTTATGGACGACCATGGCAAGGTGAAGCTGCTTGCCTGCGAAAAGATAACCGCCGGCCCGCGAAAGGCCATTGACTCTCTCATCGCCGGCCTGCTGAACAAATTCCGCCGTGAAGAAATCCTGGCGGCGGCAGTTTCCGGCTGCGGCGCTCCGGTGGTCCCGGAAGAACTCGGCTGGTCCACCTACACCAGCCCGCTGGCCATCGCCACCGGTCTCCTCCATTTCCACCCGGACGCCCAAACTATCCTCCAGATAGGTGGCCAGACTTCGCTGGTGATTACCCTGGAAGACAGCCTCAAGAAGCCATGGAAGGTCGCCTCCAACCCGCTTTGCGCCGCCGGCACCGGCCGGTTCATCGAGCAGCAGGCCTACCGGCTCGGCATCAGCATCGAGGACTTCGCCAAACAAGCCATGGAATACGATGGCACTCCTCCCCGCATCGCCGCGCGGTGCAGCGTTTTCGCCAAGAGCGACCTCATACACCTGCAACAGAAGGGCGTGCCCCTGGCCGCCATGCTGCGCGGGCTTTCCGACAGCATCGCCAGAATGGTCTTCTCTCTCCAGAAAGGCATTCTCCGCGAACCCATTTACCTCGTCGGGGGTGTGGCCGCCAACGGCGCCGTCAAGAAGGCGCTGGAAGAGATGGTCTCCAACGCCTACGGCCGCGACGTGAGCATCCAGGTACCCGAACGGTACGACTACATGGAGGCCATGGGCGACGCTCTGCTTTCCAAGAATTCGGGCAAACCATCCCGGATCGAACTTCTTCCCGCCGCGACCGATCAGCAGAACTACATGATCCTGCCCGCTTTGCCGCGGACGGACGGCGGTGGTAACTGGACCGGACCGAAGGTCGATTCACCCTTCACCGGATACCTGGGGGTAGACGTCGGTTCGACCAGCACCAAGGCCGTCATCATGGACGAGGCCGGAAGGACGGTAGTCGCCAAGAGTTACCTGATGACCGCCGGCAGGCCGCTGGATGCCGTGAAAGAAGTGTTCAAGAACCTTTACCGTATCGCCGGAGACAACGCCAGAATCGCCGGTGTCGGAGTCACCGGTTCGGGCCGTTATCTCGTCGGCAGCTTCATCGGGGCCGACCTTATCAGGAACGAAATCACTGCTCAGACACGGGCGGCGGCCGACGTGGACCCCGACGCCGACATCATAGAAATCGGCGGGCAGGACTCGAAACTCGTCATAAAACGCAATGGGATCGTGGTCGACTACCAGATGAACAAAGCCTGCGCCGCCGGCACAGGAAGTTTCATTGACGAACTCTCCGAGTTGCTCGGCGTTTCGGTCAAGAACGGGGAATTCGCCTCGGCCTCTTTCAAGGCCCCCCACACCATAGACCTGGGCACCCGTTGCGCCGCCTTCATGGGCCAGGCCGTGGCCACCGCCCAGCAGGAGGGCGTTCCCGTAGAAGTGCTGACCGCCAGCCTGGCCAACGCCGTCTGCCGCAACTATCTGTCGAAAGTGGTAGGCCCCCGGATGCTGGGCAAGAAGGTGATTCTGACCGGGGCAGTCTTCTACAATACCGCGGTGGTCTCCGCCTTCAAAGACGCTTTGCCGGGCAAGACCATCATCGTCCCCGAGCACAAGGAAATCACCGGCGCCATCGGCGCCGCCCTTCTGGCCAGAGAGCAAATCAAGCTCTACGCCACCCCCGCGCAATCCCTCTTCAAGGGCTTCAAGACCATCATCGAGACTGCCTACAACCTGTCCACTTTCACCTGCAACAAATGCGACCACAACTGCACCATCAGCCGCATGCAGCAAGCCAACGAAAAGACAACGTTCTACGGCAGCCGGTGCGACCTGTACGACGCCAACTTCGGCCAGGACAAGAAGACCACCGCTTTTGATGAACGGGAAAAGCTTCTGTTCAGGGAATACGAAGAGAACGCTGGCCGCGGCCCCACCGTCGGAATTCCCAGGTCTTTGCTCATATTCGATTACGCCCCCCTCTTCCTGGCCTTTCTCAAGTCGCTAGGGGTAAAAACCCTCCTTTCCGGCCGGACCAGCAATCGTATCATCGAGGAATCGGTTGAACTCAGCTATACCGATAGTTGCTTCCCGCTGAAGCTGCTCCACGGCCATGCCCAGAGTCTCAAGAACGCCGACTACATCCTGTTCCCCTGCGCCATCAGGCTCGGAAAAAAGGACGGCGATGAGAACCAGAAGTACTCCTGCCCCCTGGTCCAGGCTTCGCCCTATATTATCCGTGAAACGCTGGAACTGCAGAAGCGCCTCCTGACGCCGATCATAGATTTCAGCTACGGCAATGACGAAGTCATCAACAACCTGGCGCAAGTTGCCAGGCAAATGGGGTTCAGCCGGAAACAGGGAGTCGAGGCCGCGCTGGCCGGGCTGGCAGCCCAGCGAGAATTCGAAAAGGCCGTAGCTGAAAGAGGCGCCGCCCTCCTGCGTCAGGTGAAAGAATCAGGACAAATTGGAGTGGTGTTGCTGGCCAGGGCCTACCTTTCGCAGGACTCGGGCGCCAACATGGGAATCGCCGAAAAGCTGGCCCAACTGGGCGCCGTACCCATTCCCCTGGACTTCCTGCCGCTGTCTTCAATAGATGTCAAGGAGTATTCCGACCGCCCCTACTGGATGGCCGAGGCCAGGCACATCGCCGGGGCCGCCATTGTTGCCGCCAACCCCGACCTTTACGCCCTGGCCCTGACCAATTTCGGCTGCGGTCCCAACTCATTCATCCTCAACGTTGTCGAAGACATTCTGGGCGATAAACCCTGCGGCCAGCTCGAAATAGACGAACACGCCGCCGAAGCCGGAATCGTTACCCGGCTCGAGGCATTTGTAGACACCATCCGCGGGTATCACGCCTCATCCCGAAACGCCCAGCCGCCCCCTTCTCCCCAGTCGGTCCGCCGAGGATCTCCCGTATCCATAAACCGGAAGAAAGCGCTCCTGATCCCGCGCATGTCTCCCCACGCTGACGCCTTCGCCGCCGCCGCCAGGTCCTTTGGAGTTCAAGCCATTATCCTGCCGGAGCCGGACGACAGAAACCTGCTCTACAGCAACAGCGTCACCTCCGGGAAAGAGTGCCTGCCTTACAGGGTCACCCTGGGGGATTTCATCCGGTTCTTCAAGGAAAACGGCAACCAGGCCCTGGGTGGAGAAGTTGAAGGCTTCATGGCCGGCTCCTTCGGACCCTGCCGGCTGGGCAAATACGCCCTGGAACAGATAAGAGTCCTCAAAGAGATGGGAATTGACTCCTCCATCCGCAGCTCGGTGTCCAACAACGCTTATCGGGACGTCGCCCTCGGCCCCGGATTTGACCGGCTGGCCTGGAAAGGGGTGGTCGCCGTAGATTGCCTGCAGAGGCTGCTGCGCCGGACCAGGCCATACGAAAAACACCCGGGCGCCGCCGACGAGCTTTTCAACCATTACCTGGCCGGACTTATCGCCGCCATCGAGAAGCAGCAGTCGTATGACAGTCTTTTGACTGAGGCCACCGCCGCCTTCAAAGACCTCATAGACCCGGGTCAGCCGCGGCGGCCCCTGGTAGGCATTAATGGAGAGATATTCCTCAGGTCCAACCGCTTCAGCAACAAGGACCTGGAAAAGGCCTGCGAAAAGGTTGGGCTGGAAACCGTCGTGGCCCCTTGGAGCGAATGGGTCAGGTACATCTATTTCAGGAATCTTGAAGACTCCTTGAGGGAAAAGAATATCAAGAAGATCATCGTGTCTTCCATCAAGAGATGGATACTCCTCAAAGACGAGGCCGGTATCTCAAAGAACTTCAAACAGCTTCTTAATGTGAATGATTCATCCACCCAGGAACTTCTCAGGGTTTCCGGCAAGTACCTGTCGGCGAGATGCGGCAGTGAGGCCGTGCTCAGTATCGGCAGCGGCATAGAGTGGATGGAAAGCCCCGACTTCGCCGGGGTCATTTCAGTCATGCCCCACGGATGCATGCCGGGAGGCATCGTGGCCGCCATGTCCGGCAAATTCAGCGACGAATACCGGAAGCCGTGGCTCTCCCTCACCTACGACGGGTTCCCCGAAACCAGCAATCTGGCCAAGATCAACGCCTTCGCCGAGCTCATCAAGTTCCGTAGCCGGCAGCCGTAGCGGTCTAAGCAGTCGAGCAGTCAGGCAGTAGGCAGTCAGGGGTGGCGTAGTCGCAACGCTTCAGCCTGCGGCGGAATACAGTCAGCAGTCGAGTTCGCCCTTGAGGCACACGCCCGCCGTGTCTGTCGTCCTGAGCCGCAGGGCGAAGGACCTTTCCCCCTTTTTCAAAGGGGGATTAAGGGGGATTCCCCATGGGCAACGCTATTCGCTCTCATCCCCGGTCTCGGTCTCAGTCTCGCCCTCCTCCACTTTCTCCACATCTACCGTACACCGTGCCACCAGCGTTGCAAACTCCATCAGGGCAGATACCACCGGGGCGGCCAGCCCCGGGTTAACCGAGGCAGTGGCCCCTCTGGCCATAGGAATGTCAATCATGGCTCTGCCCCGGTGAAGGACGCACACCCTCCTCACATCTCCCTGGTGCGCCAGTTCTTTGACCTTCTTCACCAGGTCCCTCCCGCGCACGGTAAACCGCTCTTTGATAGGAACTCTCTACCCTTCCGGGCCAATCAACCCGGTGGAACCGGGACCCCCTACTTGCGCTCGGTCAACTCAATCCTTGTCTTGTCCGGCGCTTCCATGAACGATATCTTGCCCCCGCCCGGCGTCACCGTCAATTCCTGAAGGAACTTGACACCCTTTGCCTTGAGGTCGCGGATGGCGGCCTCCAGGTCCGGCACCTTCATCCCAAAATGGTCGAGCCCCTGGTGGGGCTCGTCTATCTGAGAGCCTGGCCGGGCGGCCGGGCCGGAAATTATGAGCCTGGTGCCTCCCAGGTTCAAGTGTATCATCAACATCTTCGGCGTCTTGTTTTCCTCGATGGGTTTAGCGCCCAGGATGTCGCGGTACCAGGCGGCGGTCTTGTCAGGGTCCGGGGCATACAGATGAGTGTGGTCGAACTGATATTCCATAATGTGTCATCTCCAAACAAAATAATGATCTACAGCTTAGTAAGACTCTTCTCAAAATCTTTGACCCGAGGCGTTTTGCCTTTCCCCGGTTCAATGGCGTGCCCTTCTTCAGTCAGGCGCCTGGCCTGGGCCGCCGCGCCACCGGGAAACTTGTCGTTCAGCCGGCCGTCAGCTTGAACCACGCGCCAGTACGGAGCAATGGATTTGGCCCCTTGCCGCATGTCTTCTTCTGCCGCTTCGGCGGCTATGCGAATGAATATTCCGGTGGTCAAGGGACAGGTAGTATTGACACTGAAGGCCCTGGCCAGGGATTCCCTTATTTGGGCTACGGTTGCCAGTTTGCCCCGGGGAATCCTGCGTATCAAGGAATCGACGTCCAGCGGCCTGGCGATGAGCATCTTTCCGCTGCCGCAGGTCTTCTCCATTCTGGGCGGTATGTCGACGATTCTGGGATCGCCCTTTTCAAGCTTCTCACGCCACGGAACCCTGGACTTAAGTTGTGTGCTCATATCACCCTCCAGGAAGCGGAACAAACGCCTTGCCATTTCGCCGGGGAACAGCGCCATTGCGTCAGCACCGGCCTACGGCGGCGGCCTGCCTACGCCAGGCCTTTGCCCCAGGTATTGAGAAACGCGATTTCCTGCAGGCCCTTGCGTGTCCGCCCGGCCAATCTGTCTTTGGCAGCCTCTTCGTAAGATTTCTGCGGAGGGCAGGCCAACGGAGTAGCCGCCACCACCCTTATTTCTTCCGGCAGCGCCAGAATGCGCTTCACTTCCGTCTCTCTGTATCCGGTCATGACATGGGTTGCCAGTCCCAGGTCGGTAGCAGCCAGCAGCAGATTTTCCATGGCCAGGCCGGCGTCGAACAGATAGTAGTTCTGCCCATCGCGGGCTATTGCGTCTTTCGGATTGGCGCAGGCAAAGATGAGCACCGGCGCCTGGCCGACCATGGCGTTCCCCTCGCTGAAGGCCTCCGAGGCCAACTTCTTTATCAGAGCCTCATCGGTTACTACGAGGAAACGTGTCGGCTGCTGGTTCTTGCCCGAGGGGGCCGACCTGGCTGCATTGAGAACTTCGATGAGGTCAGCCTTGTCGATCTTCTTGCCGGACAGGCATGCCTTGAGGCTGGCTCTCCGGTTAACTACTTTTATGGCTTCCATTCAATCCCTTTCTTTCCGATTTGCCCCATTATACTAATTTTTCAGCGTCCGGTGAAATTGACCGGATGAACGCGGCTGGCTTCGATGTAGCGCCGGGCTCGCCGGTCCCTTCCCAGCAGCAGGTCCGCCGCCAGAACTCCACTCCGCACCCACGCCACATCGACAATAGGACAAGTAACGCCGGCCTAGATTACCAGGGTCAGGAAAGCGGTATTGAGCAGATCGCGCCCGGGCAAGCCAGGTCACGCAATATTGAGGCAAGTTCAACCGCGATGATCATCCCGTTCGTGGTGGCCACTGAGTCACCAACAGGCTTCAGAGCAAGCATATTTTGGTTGCGAGACGGTAGGTTGCCGCCTGGAGTCAGTTGTATAATACTAAGCGAGTTGCAGCATAGCTCAGCTGTCCAGAGTTTCAAGATTGCCAATGCGGAGCCAGCGAGTTGGATACCAGCGCTGAGACTAGGGCCATAACCGGGTGGTGGCTCGAGCGGGCGGCCCGCGCGAGCCCCAGGATTGACTCCAACGGAGATCGCGTGCTGTTCCATGGTGGCCCGATGCTGGCTCTCGGAATCGCTCCTATCGGACTCTGTGTGGGTCTCCTCCTGATCTATCTTGCTGTCCCTCTAACCGGACCGGGCAATGAGCCAATTTGGTGGGTAGTCATAACGGTATTCTTTCTGTCCGCCGGAATATGCGTCCTTGTTGAACGGTTCGGATCCAGGGTGACAGTAACGAACGAGGGAATTCTGGCCGAAGCTTGGTGGCCCGGGCACCCGAAGAGTGTGCTGTGGAAGGACATCGCGAGTGTTGATTTCGGCACCGTGTCCCAAGATCTGGTGGTTCGCTGCCAAGACGGATACCAACTCAGGGTCTCTACCTACTTCTACGGGATTAGCTGCCTCGTTGAGAATATCCAGGGCCGGCTGAGCCCCGAAAGCTATCAGAAGGCCAAATCGTTTCTTGACAGGGTCAACGACCTAACGCAAATGGCCGCAAGAGAATCTGCCGAGATGCGAGATTCGCCGCGGGCGGCGGCAGCCCATAAATGGGTCAAGGCGAGAACGTCTCTGGTCAGAGGACTGTTCGGTATGACACTCGCAGTTGGGGTCGCGTTGGGAGGGGCCTACCTAGGGCTTGATCGCGGGGCGGTCGAAGTCGCCCTGGGGATGTTCTGTTTTGCAGCAGTGGATTTCATTTCGGGCGGTCTGCGGATTTGGAAAAGCGATCGCGGCCTCAACAGAAAACTGACGTGGCTGGGTGTGTCCGTGCTCGCGCTGGTCGCTGTGGGCGCAGCGGCTGTCC
>ORJL010491388.1_pt1 | contig 27145 bp, 24 predicted proteins | sample 1779941 | NCBI WGS metagenome assembly ORJL01 (sample SAMEA104232317, study PRJEB22302) | groundwater metagenome | biome: forest; feature: aquifer; material: groundwater | place: USA | collected 2011-08-07 | depth 5.8 m
CGGCACGTCCATTCCCAGCGGCTTGGCAACCTGCTCCTTGAAGATGTGCCTCGCCTTCTCGATGTCCAGTTGCATCCTGCCGCCAAGGAACGTGCCCGGGTCCATATAGCCCAGGATGGCTGCCACGTCGGTCAATGTCGGCCGGTCGCCGCCGAGACCGTAACAAACCGGGCCCGGTCGCGAGCCGGCGCTTGCCGGACCGACCGTCGGACGGCGGGTCTTGGGATCGACCGCAACAATGCTTCCGCCGCCGGCGCCGATCGACTGCAAGTCGATCTTCGAGGCGACGTAGTGATACCGATCGACCATCGGTTCGCGGGCATACTCGAACCCCCCGTCCTGAATCACGGCGACCTTGAAGGTGGTGCCGCCCATATCCGCGGCGATGGTGTTCGGATCGCCCAGGATATCGGCGAGATAAAGAGCACCGACAACGCCGGCCGCGGGGCCGCATTCAAGCATTCCGATGGGCCGCGAAGCAGCCTCCATCACGGGAACGAGCCCGCCATAACCCTGCATGACTAGCAGCGCACCACCATAGCCATTCTGACCCAGAAACTCCGTGAGCTCCGAGAGGTAGTCTCGCGTTACCTTTCCGACATAAGCGTCGATCACGGTCGCGGAACTGCGCTCATACTCGCCTGGCACGGGGGCGACTTCCGACGATATGGCTATATGCACATCTGGAGCGAGGCGGCGGATCATCTCACGAATGCGCTGCTCGTGCACGGCATTCCGGAAGGCCCATAACAGACACACGCTGATCGCTTCGACCTGCTGCTCGCCTACCAACGTCGCGACCGCGGCCTCGACATCCTTTTCGTTCAACGGCTCGAGCACTGCACCCTTGTAGTCGACCCGTTCTCGAACTCCGGCAATTCTTGCTTGCGGTACGAGCGATTCCGGCCGGCTAGATGCGACCGGATGCTTGATCGCTTCCTCCGGTTGACCGGACCAGCGGCCATAGGCTCCACGGGTGACCAGAAGCGTATCTTCGAAACCGGCGGTCGTGATGAGACCCGTTCGCGCACCCTCACGTGTAAAGATCGTGTTGTCCACGACGGTCGAACCATGGAGAAACAGCTTGGTTTTTTTCAGCAGGTCTTCGAGACTCATACCCATTGCAGCGGCAGTGACCCGCACCGAGTCGAGGACGCCCTGCGCGAAATTCGGCGGAGTAGAGAGTGCTTTGCCAAATCGAAATGGGTCGCCGTCACGGAAAACAACACAGTCCGTGCATGTGCCGCCGACATCGACAGCGACAATATAATCGGCCGAACGCTCGGCAGCGGTTTCACGCATTTCCATTCAATCGGCTCCGTTTTTCGAAGCCGGTAGAAATTCCAACACCGCTGCGGCAGATGGCCAAGATTTGAACGAATGAAAACTCGTCGGACCTGGCGAGATCGACTTCCCAGGACTCCTGCCGCTCGGCCTTGCTTGGAATGCCGTTTGCTTCAACGCTGAAATACCCCGATACGCGCCGCCACTGGAGCAGCGCGCCTGCGTCCGTCAACAAACTTTTTCACTTCGAAAATATTTAGTCAAACTAAAAAAGCTGCTTATGATGCGCGACCGCACGGCGTGAGGACCGTCGGCGCATTTCTAATCACCGTGGCGCAAACAAGGGCGCTCGAGGAGCCTACATGGCAAAGATTTTGATCGCGGGGGCCGGTATCGGCGGGTTGGCTGCGGCCAGCGGATTGATCCTTGCGGGCCATGATGTCGAGATTTTCGAGCAAGCTTCCGCACTCGCGGAAATCGGCGCGGGAATCCAGCTCAGCGCCAACGCCATGCATGTGCTTCGCGATATCGGAATCGACAAGGCGATCATCGACGTTGGGGTGGCGCCTGCCGCCTATATCTTCAGGCTGCACGATACCGGCGAGGTGATCCAGCGCTTCTCGTTGGCGCAGGCGCATGAGCAGATGCATGGCGCACCCTACATCCAGCTTCACCGTGCCGATCTGCATGCCGCGCTGCTAGACCGCGCGATGCAGCTTGCTCCCGACGCCATCCGGCTTAACAAGCGTCTCACTCAGTATACGGAAGATGCAGATGGCGTCGTCGCGTATTTCGCCGACGGGATGAGCGCGCGAGGAGATCTTCTGATCGGAGCGGATGGACTGAAGTCGGCCGTGCGCGGCCAGACGGTTGGAAATGTGCCGGCGACCTATACCGGAGACGTCGCATGGCGCGTCGTCGTTCCGACATCTCGGCTTCCCCGCGATTTCCTAGAGACGGCGATTTCGGTATTCATGGGACCCGGCGGGCATGTGGTCTGCTACTATCTTCGAGCAGGAAAGCTTCTGAACTTCGTCGGAATGGTGGAGACCAACGACGTATCGGAGGAGTCATGGACGGTGAAGCTGCCCTGGCAGACGCTCAAATCGCATTATGCTGGCTGGCATCACGTGATTCAAACCGTCATCGCTGCGGCGGATCGCGACGAATGTTACCGGTGGTCGCTCTACGCGCGTCCTCCGATCGAGAACTGGAGCACGGCGCGCACCACGCTGATCGGAGACGCTGCGCACCCGACCTTGCCCTATCTCGCTCAGGGCGCCGCGATGGCCATTGAAGACGGAGCGGTCCTCAGGCGGGCGCTCGAAACAAGCCCGTCAATCCCGGACGCAGTGCAACTCTACCAGCGCAACCGCCTGTCGCGCACGGCGCGTATCGTCAATCAATCGACCCAGAATCGCGCTACGTTCCATCTCCGATCCGTTGATGCAATCCGTGCGCATTTCGCGAAGCGGAACGAAGGTGACGACCGGAACAAGTGGCTGTATTCGTACAACGCTCTGACCGAGCCGCTGGTGTAAAACCATGGAACAGACATCGACCGGAACGACCCGTCACGAAAGCGAGTCCGAAGCGGATCGCGGCACGCCGGTAGCGTGGCGAAATCTGAGAGATTGGCTGGCGTTGGTCCAGCAGAAGGGCGAGCTCCATCGTATCCTTCAACCGGTCGACGCCAATGAGGAACTCGGCGCGATCACTTACATGGCGACGCGCGCCGAAAAGGCTCCCGCGCTGCTGTTTGAGAACATGCAGGGCGACCCGTCCGGCGCTCGAATTCTATCAAACATGCTGGGCTCCAGCCGCGAGCGTTTCGCTTTGTCGGTCGGCATTGATCCCGGCATTTCCACAACGGAGATGATTCGCGAAACGCGGGCGATCATGCGGCGGCGCATTGCTCCGGTTCACGTCAGCAAATCGAAGGCGCCGGTCAACGAGATCGTCTTGCGCGGCGACGAGATTGATATGACCAGATTTCCGATCCCCAAATTCTGGCCGGGCGATGGCGGCCAATATATCGGCACCGGCGACATCACGCTGACGGCGTCGCCCGAGACCGGCCGCATCAATGTCGGCTGTTACCGGCAGATGCTTCACGGTCCGCGCGAGATCGGGTTGTATTGTTCGCCCGGGAAGCATGGTCTGCTTGACCGCGAAGCATGGTGGAAGCAGGGCAAACCCTGCGAGGTCGTCGCGGCCTATGGCGTGGATCCTGTTCTGTTCATGGTGGCCGCCCAGGCTTTCGGGGCCGGAGAATCCGAATTCGATGTCGCCGGCGGCATGATGGGGCGCGGCGTCGAACTGACCGAGGCCGAATACGTCAGTCTCCCGATCCCGGCACAGGCCGAGATCGTGATCGAGGGCACCTTGCGCGAAGGGCACAGCTTGCCGGAGGGGCCTCTCGGCGAATTCACGGGCTATTACGGTCGCGAGCGGTCCCCACAGCCCGTCATCGAGGTCAAGGCGCTGCACATGAGGGCTGCGCCGATCTTTACGGCTGCTCTTATGGCGAAATATCCCTCATGCGAGATCGGAGCCTATTACGCGATCATGCGCTCAGCCCGTATCCTCGACGACCTGCAGACCATCGGGGTGCCCGGCGTTGTCGGCGCCTATGCACACCCCGCCGCGGCCTCGGGCTGGGGCATTGTCGTGGTGTCGCTGAAGCAACAATATGCCGGTCATGTAGCGCAAGTGCTGGCGCTGACCGCTCAATGCCCCGCTGCCGCCTATTACACAAAATGGATCATAGCGGTCGACGATGACGTCGACCCGACCGATTTCAACGAAGTGCTCTGGGCGCTTTCGACGCGGTGCCATCCCTCGGAAGACATCGACTTTCTCAGGAAAACTTGGTCGACGGGTCTTGATCCAAGCCAGTACGAGACCGAGAAGCGGCCCTACGGCTCGAAAGCGCTGATCGATGCGTGCAAACCGCATCGACATCTCAGGAATTTTCCGACCACCACGGCCTTGCGCCGTGAAGTCTATGAGCGAGTAACCGAGCGCTGGTCCGAGCTTGGATTTGAAGGCGCTCCGCCACATTTGACAACTTTCCATCAGGATTAACGACTTGCCTGCCTTGCATTCACACCATACGAGGGACGTTGCCTGCTCAATCTCCACGGTCTGTTGGCGGTGGAAGTTTGCAGTTCTCGTCGAAGGGCTGTCGTCGACCATGCGCTATGACGTTCAATCGAACCAGCAACCGCTGATCCATCGTTCCGGCGCAGATTCAATCCTTTCAGAGCTAGACTTGGGCAAGACCTGAAAATGGGAAAGAAGCGCAAATCCGACGAAGACTTCGACGAGCACCTGATTCAGGAGGCCGCGAAGATCACAACCGCGCTCGGCAAGATGTTCGCACCCTTTTGTGAGGTGCTGCTTCACGACCTGCGCAACCCGAAATTCTCGATACTCGTCATCGAGAACCCGCTGTCCGGTCGAAAGGTCGGGGATTCGGCCACCAATCTCGGGCTGGCACGGGTGACGCAGAAATTCTTCCCGGACGTTGTGCAGAATTATCCGAATGCGACGACCGATGGAAAGCTCATCAAATCCACCTCGATCGGTATTCGCGGCAAGTCGGGCAATTTCATCGCTTCGATTTGCCTGAATCTCGATCGAACCTATTTTTCCGACATTGCCGGCAGGCTGGAGAAGTTTATTTCCGTTGAGGGTGAGGCGCCGGTACGTGAGCAACTCCGAACGTTGTCGGTTGCGGAGATTCATCGCGTCATCAATCAATTTTCGAAGATGCGAAATACCGAACCGGCGCGGCTCAATGTCGAGGCACGGCGCGAGCTGATCGGCCTGCTCGAGCAGAAGGGCCTGCTCGAGCTGAAAAACGCCGTTCCGATCGTGGCGTCGGCGCTCTCGGTTACGCGCCCGAGCGTCTACAACTACCTGCGCGCAAGCAAAGCGAAGGAGGCGCGCGCGCAAGGCTAATTCGCCGCTTGAACACAGAAGTGCGCGTAGCCGCTGCACGGTCCGGCAAGCAGATCCCAAGCCTCCAGCATTGACGCGATTTTATCAAAATGTAAAACTATTTTCAAAATGAGTTAGGCGGCCTGGACTGCTCCAAGCGCATCTCATGTCCTCCAACAGGCGCTCATGCCATCATGAAAATCGCCCGCTTCAACCGCCACAGGCTTGGCATCGTAGAAGGCAATCAGATCGCCGATGTCAGCGCCGCGCTCAGCCATATTCCGGCCGTCCCGTGGCCCGGGAGATGGGGCGACCCCCTGATTGCTTCGCTGGAGCGCCTGCGGCCTCATATCGAGAGCGCCAAGAAGAACGCAGCCCGCGTTCCTGTCGACTCGGTCCGGCTGGAGAGCCCGGTCTCGCTGCCGTCCAAGATTATCGGCGCTCCGGCGAACTTTGCGCTCCACATCGAGGAGTCGAAAGCGGACGCCGCCATCGCCGCAAGCGGAACGATCAAGACGATCGCCGAACATGGCCTGTTCCTGAAAGCGTCATCCTCGCTGGTCGGATTTGGCGACGGCATTTCGCTGCGCTTTCTCGACCGCAGGACGGACCACGAAGCCGAATTTGTCGTCGTCATCGGATCGGAAGGCTCCGACATACCGGAAGACCGCGCACTCGACTATGTGGCGGGCTATTCGCTCGGCCTCGACGTCACTCTTCGAGGCAGCGAAGAGCGCAGTTTCCGCAAGTCGATCGATTCCTACACGGTCCTTGGACCATGGTTCGTGACCAAGGATGAGATCGAGGACCCGGACAACGTTCGCTTCCGATTGCGGGTCAACGGCGTGACCAAACAGGACGCCAATACGCGCGACATGTTGTTCGGCGTGCGGCAGCTGATCGCCCTCGCATCGCGTTTCTACAAGCTCTATCCGGGGGATCTGATTTACACCGGCGCACCGGCAGGGGTCGGCCAGATTCAGGTGGGCGACAAGATCGAGGTGGACTGCGAGCAGATCGGTGCTGGCACCGTGATGGTCGCTGGGACGTGAGTTTTGAGGAGGTCGCGCCAATGTCTGAGACAGGCCTGGATTCGCTATATCGAAAGTTCGACGCCGCCGACCTGCAACCGCTATGGGTAGGCACGCAAGGCTATGTGCCACGACAGCCATCTCCGGAGGTCACTGTCGCGCACTGGCCTTCCGACCAGCTTTTTGATCTTTTGCGGCAAGCTGGCGACTCCGTTCCCTCCGAATTCGCAGACCGACGCGTGCTCGTCTGCAAGAATCCGGCCTTGCCGCCCTATGGCGGCACCACGCAAACGCTCTATGCCTGCGTGCAACTTTTGCTGCCGGGCGAACGCGCCCCGGAACACCGGCACTCGCAAAGCGCGTTGCGCTTCGTCCTGAGCGGGGAAGGAGCTCATACGCTTCTGAATGGACAGCCCATTCAAATGAAGCGGGGCGATTTCATCATCACCCCGTACTGGACCTGGCACGGTCACACCAACGATTCCAACAACGAGGTGATCTGGCTGGACGGACTCGATAATGGCATCGTTCGCATGTTCGATGCGACGTTCTTCGAACTGCCCTTTTCCGAGGAGTCGACCGCTCCCATTGTTCCCCCGCCCTCAATCGCTGCCGACCATGGGCAATGGCTCTATCCGTGGGACGACATGATGGTCGTACTCGAAAAGGTGCGCGCAACGTCGCCGCTGGATTCGGCTCACGGCTATCGGGTTCGTTATACCGATCCCAAGACCAATCGCGATCCTCTTCCGACGATCGCAGCCTTTCTGAGTTATCTTCCGTCCAAATTTGTCGGGCAGCCCTATCGATCCTCCGACAGCACGATATTTGTCGTCGCGCGCGGATCGGGCCGAACCGAAATCGGGGACCGGACCATCTTCTGGAAGGAAAACGACATCTTCACGGTGCCGACCTGGGTCACGTATCGGCACGTGGTGGAGGCGGACGACGCGGTCCTGTTTTCGTTTTCCGATCGCAACGCGCAGGAGCGTCTGGAATGCTGGCGGGAAGATCGAAATGCCAGCTAGCCTTCGCTTCCTGTCGGCGAAACCTCGCATAGCGGTGAACGTATCCGGGTCGGGTGAAGCCGTCATTTTCCTTCACGGTGTTGGAACGACGAGATCGTCATGGGATGCGCAGCTTGCGCATTTCCACCACACCCATTTCGCGGCGGCTTGGGACGCGCGCGGATACGGCGACAGCGACGACTATGACGGCGACTTGAACTTCGCTGCCGACTTTTCAGGCGATCTCGCAAATGTCCTGGATGAACTGAACATACAGACGGCCCATATCGTCGGCCTCTCGATGGGCGGCTTCATTGCCCAGTGCTTCTATTTTGCCCATCCCAAGCGTGTCGCGACGCTCGTGCTCGCACACACCTTTCCGAGCTTCCGAGCGTTGGGGGACGCGTTCGTGGACCAGTTCGTCGCCACGCGTTTCCAGCCGCTGCTCGACGGCGCCACGCCGGCCGAGGCAGCCGATGTAACCGTGAAGGGCCTTCTCGGACCGCAAGCATCCGCCGACGCGCGACAGCACTTTCACGCCAGTCTCTGCGCGCTGCGGAGGAACTCGTATATCAAAGCGTTGCGCGGCCTTCTGGAGCAGGACGCTCCCGGCGCGCTCGAGGACATCAAGGTTCCGACCCTCTTGCTGACAGGGGATCATGACCGGCTGGCGCCACCGCCGGTCTGTCAGGACATGGCGGGCCGAATTGCGAGCAGCGAAATCACGATCATCGCGGAATGCGGTCACCTTTCGAACATAGAGTGCCCGGACGAGTTCAACCGGATCGTTCACGGGTTTGTTTCCCGGCATGGCGGAATCGCGACGCGCCGCACCGGCTCTGCGATTTCATAACGGAATCTGGACCGTGCTGATTCGAAAGATGACGGAAGCGGATCTGACGACCTGCTACAGGGTCCATCGGTTGGCATTTGGAACGGAGTTCGGGCTTCCCGATCCGATGAAATTTCGCGGCGATTCGGACGTCGTCGGGGTGCGCTTCGGAATGTACCCGGAAGGCTGCCTGGTTGCCGAGGAGAACGGCGAAGTCGTCGCCTTCGGGATTTCTAGCCGATGGGGCAGCGTCGGATTGCTGGGGCCGATTTGCGTCAACCCGACTCATTGGAATCGCGGCATCGCCCGTGAGCTGACGAAGCATTGTGTCGATCTGTTCGACCAGTGGGGGTGTTCGGCGTCCGGTCTGCTGACCAATCCCGGCAGCCCGCGTCATTTGCGGCTCTATCAGGCATTTGGATACTGGCCGCGATATCTGACGATCGTGTTGGCGCGCGAAACCGATAACGCGGCGACCGCCGTTACAGCCGAGAACCTCGCTGACACGCAGCGCAGCCGCGATGCCGTCATTGGCGACATGCGCGGGCTCTCGTCCGCGGCGTATCCGGGGCTCGACATGACCACGGAAATCAAAGCCGTGGTCGAACGAAAGCTCGGCGCCGTGCTGTTCACTTATCACGGCGAGACCTTGTCCGATTTTGCTATCTGCCATTCCGGCGCAGGCAGCGAGGGAATGTCGAACGCTCTGTTCGTGAAGTTCGGACTCGTGCGTCCGGGTGCCGACGCGCGCGCCCGGTTCGAGCGGCTTATCCGCAATTGCGTCGCCCATGCCTCGCAGAAAGGCCTCGGGCGCGTAATCATGGGGACCAATACCGGAAGGCATGACGCTTACCGTGCGTTGCTGGACCAGGGGTTTCGTAGCGAATTTCAGGGCGTAAGAATGCACCGGCCCATGGTTGACATGTTCGACACGCCTGACGCCTACGCGCTCGACGATTGGAGGTAACCACTCCGCCAAACTCGAGACATCACTCTTGCTTTCCACGCGTCAACAGAGAAGCCGTCAATGTCCGAAATCATTCCCAGCAATCCGGCAACGCTCGCACCACCCGGCGGGCATTACAGCCATGTCTTGAAGGCTGGCGGATTCGTGTTCATCTCAGGTCAGTTGCCGATCGCAGCGGATGGCACGAGGCTGACCGGCGCGCCGTTCGAGCGCCAGGTCCAGCAAGTGCTCGACAATGTCTCGCAGGCCGTGATCGGAGCTGGAACGTCAGTCAGCAAGCTGGTGCAGGTGCGGGTTTATCTGACCGACATCCAATACTGGCCAGCGTTCAACGAGTTGTACGCCAAATGGGCCGGCGCCTCGCGTCCGGCGCGCGCGGTTGTTCCGGTGTCGCAACTGCACTACGACTTGCTGATCGAGATGGAAGCGACAGCGCTCGTGTAGCCACGCGCGCGACGAACGGCTGATCAAGAGAGACAGAGGAACGGAGCGCATGAGCGTCAATTCCTGGATTGAGCTTCCGGCGAGCGATGTGGGCGAAGCCGTCGTGTTGGCGATGGGAGCTGCCGGCATCGAATACGTTTTCTTCACGTCGGCCTCGGAGCTTTGTTTCTATCAGGAAGCGGTCGCCAAAGCGGCAGCCACCGGCGCCAAGGCGCCGAAGCTGCTGACAATCCCGCACGAGCATGTCGGCCTGAACGCGGCCCTCGGTTATGCTGCCGTTACCGGCCGCCCGGCCGTCACCGCGGTTCATGTCGATGCCGGAACGCTTCATCAGGGCGCGGCTATTCACACTGCCTACCGCAGCGGTCTTCCGGTCCTTATGACCGCCGGCGCGCCTCCTCGCGCCTATCCCGGTTCGATGCGCGGAGCGCGCTCCAACGGGGCGCATATCTGGATGCAGCAGGTCTATGACCAGCACGCCATCGTGCGCCAATATGTGAAATGGGACCATCGTCTCGAATATCAGGACAATCCCGGCCTGGTGGTGGGGCGTGCGCTTCAGGTGGCGTGCTCCCCGCCCTGTGGGCCCGTCTATCTCAGCCTGCCCCAGGAAATGTCGTACCGGCAAATCGAGAGCTTCAAGTTCCCGACACTCGATCAGCTCGGCATTGCGCGTCCCCCGGCGCCGGAGCCCGAGGGTATTCGCGAAATCGCAGCGCGCCTGATCAACGCGGAGAATCCGTTCGTGATCGTGTCGCGGTCGGGCAGAGACCCGGCCAGCTTCGCGCCGTTGGTGACCTTGTGCGAGTTGCTCGGACTGCCGGTCGTCAACGCGCTGTCGCGTGCTTTCAATTCGTTTCCGCTGTCGCATCCGCTGTATCAGGGCGCGTGCGACCTGTCGTCGGCCGACATGGTATTGGTGATCGACTCCGATGTGCCGTGGATGCCCGGCGCCGGAGAGCCCGGCCCCGACGCATATGTCGCGGAGATCGGACTTGACCCGATCAAGCAGAAAGTACCGACCTACGAGTTCAGCGCCAATATACGCCTCATCTCGGATCCTACGCTTGCGATCTCCGCGCTTCTGGATGCCGCGCAGGGGCTGCTCGGACATGCGGACCGCTCGCGCTACGCACAGCGTGCGGCACGATGGTCCAATATCTCCACGGAGAAATATCTCTCTCGCGTGAAAGACGCGCAGTCGCGCTCCGGCAAGAATCCCATCGATCCGCTCTGGCTATCTTACCAAATCAATGAGTTTATCGGAGAGGAGGACATCCTCATCGACGATACGCTTGCGCCCGCTCGCTTCCACGAGTTCGTTCGATTGAACAGGCCGCTCGCCTACTTGCTCAATCCTGGCACCAGCGGCGGTTGGGGTCCGGGGGCCGCGTTGGGCGCCAAATGTGGCGCGCCCGACCGCGACGTCATCGCGGTCACGGGGGACGGCTTCTACATGTTCGGTACGCCGGCCGCCGCATTGTGGACAGCCGCGCATTACAAGCTGCCATTTCTGACGATCGTTTATCAAAATCGAAGCTACAGCACCGGGACCAGCCGATTGAGTCAGACTTACCCGGACGCTTTCGCAAAGCGCCAGGATTTCGATTACGAAGGCGGATATTTCGACCCGCCTATCGACTTCGCGAAGGAGGCGGAGGCCGCTGGCGCCTACGGCGAGAACGTTCGTGACCCGGACGAGATCCTTTCGGCGTTGAGACGCGGTCGCGAACGGATCAGGGATGGCATCCCTGCGGTCATTTCGGTTTGGCTGCCGAGAGCCCTCAAAGCGGATTGAACACGACACGCTCCGAAGCCGGCTGTTCGGAACCAGATTTCAGAAAGGGATTCCCGTGTCACGCATTGTCGATCTGACTCTTCCGTTCACGTCCGGGATGGCGGGCATCCCCACGATTCCCTTCTATGCAAAATATCCCACCCGCGTCGAGGCCGTGACCGTTATCAATGAAGAGCAGCGGGCAAGCCTTGTCGCCGAAAGGGTCGACGTCGCACCCGATGCGCCGGCGATCGGGTCGATGAATACGGTGTTCACCCTGAATACTCACGTCGGCACCCATATCGACGCGCCACGTCATTTTTTCGGAGATGGCGAAGGTATCGACCGGCTTCCGCTGGACCGCTTGGTGATGCGGGATGCCGTGGTGCTCGACGTCAGCCACAAGGCCGCGGGTGAGGGCGTAACTGGCGACGATCTTGAGCGCACCGGCACCAAGCCAAAACCCGGCCAAATCGCCGTCATCAAGACGCTTTGGACGGATCGGGCCTGGGGCAAGCCAGAATTCTGGGACGACACCATTCACCTCACACCCAGCGTGGGCGAATGGCTGGAATCTTTCGGGATCGCTGCCGTTGCGATGGATTGTTTTCCCGAAAAGCCATTCTGGAAGATGACTCTCACGCCTGCGGAGCGAGGAGCCAATCACAAGCGCTGGCTCAAAGCCGGTATCCCGATGATACAGATGCTGACCCGGCTGAATGACATCGGCCCGTATTTTTCGCTGACCGCTCTTCCGCTCCGGCTGGCGGGCGCCGATGGCTCCCCTGCCCGGGTTATCGGAATTGAGAAGTGATCGTAGACCGAAACTGTTTCTGCTTTGGATCGTGAACAAGCCACGGGTGATGAGCTATGCCGCAGATAAACGCCAACGGGTGTGATTTTTACTATGAGCAGCATGGTCGAGGCAGGGACCTGGTATTCATTCACGGCGAGATTCACGGAATGGAATACTGGGAATATCAGGTCGCGGAATTCTCGAAGAATTATCGCTGCCTCGCCTACAATCGGCGCGGTCATGCCAGGACCCAGTGGACCGAGTACGGCTTTTCGCTTGTGAACCAGACGCGGGATCTCGCCGCTTTGATGGAAAAGCTGGACGTCCAAAGACCGATTATCATCTCGCTCGCCTTTGGCACGACGATTGCCGCCAATTACGCGATTGATCGGCCCGGCGAAATCGCCGGATTGGTGCTCGGAGCCTGGAGCGAGCTGCACGACGCCCTGCAATATTACCAACGTTGGGCGAGCTATAATGCGCGCTCTGCCGAACTGCTTGAGCGCGAAGGCCGCGAAGCCATGATCGAACTGGTTCGCAAAGAAGGCGGAAAGTCGATGTACATGGTCATCCCGGTCGATTCGCCGGTTCGGGAAAAGGTGATTCAGATGATGACCAGTCACCCGATCGGAGAGTATCGGCGCGGCATGCTTGAATTTGGATTGTCGGTGCCGAATCTCGTACCGGCGTTCCGAAAGCTTGAAGTGCCTGTGCTTGGAATCTGCGGTACAGACGACCCCTATCCCGACCAGCCCGAGGTGCTTCAAGGCATGAAGAACTTCCGCGAGGCGCCGCGGATTCCGGCCGCCGGCCGCTTTGTCCATTGGGAGAAGCCGGAGGAATTCAACGCGGCTGTGAAGGAATTCATCCAGTCTGTTACGTAAGCCGCACGGAAGAATTGGTGAGAGGTCACTTGTCCGACAGCGCCAGAATTTCCTGCGCCGCAAGGTAGCCGGAATGACCATGGATACCGGCGCCCGGCCAAGTCGCAGCGCCGGTGAGATAGAGGTTGCGTATCGGCGTGCGATACCGCGACCAGCCCAGCGCCGGCCGTAGGAAGTAATGCTGACGCAGATGATGGCTGCCGCCGCTGCAATCGCCTGCGTGCATATTCGGATTGTCGCGTTCAATATCCGCAGGCGACATCCATGCGCAATCGTGCAACACGCTGTCGAGGTTGGATACGTGCTCGGCAAGCAGCGACAACAACCGCTGCGCGAACGGAGCGGACGCGCTCGCCCAGTCGCGCTCGGTAATTGTCCCGGCGGCATCGCCGAGGATGGTGCGCGGCACGCATCGCACGTGCAGTCTCGCCACATGATGTCCCGGGGGCGCTCTCGTCGGATCGACGACGGTCGGCTGGCTCACGACGATCATGGGACGGTCAGGTATCAGTCCCTGCTTCGCCTGTCGCAACGTCGCCGAAATGAGATCTGGCTCACCGTTGAGATGCACATAGAAGAATTGCGAGAGGTCTTCGCGCGCGCGCCATTGTATCGCGTGCCGGAGCGCCAAGTGCAGCACGAAGGTCGCGGGACCATAGACGAAATTTCTCAGCCGTGCGGCCGTGGGCGGTAATGCGCTCGAAGGAAGCATCTCGTTTGTCAGCGCGCCCGGTGCGATACCGGCAACCACGGCGCGCCGCGCCTCGAAGCGCTCGCCGGATGCGGTCCGCACTGCGACCGCGACACCGTCGCGAATATCGATCCGGGTCACTTTGGTGCCAATCATGATATGAGCACCGCGTGCTGTCAGGACGTCCGCCAGCGCGCGCGACAAGGCGCCGGCGCCACCCTGCGGAACGACCAATCCATGCTGAGCGGCAGAAAATGCTGCAATGAAAGCGAACGATGCGCCACCGCGATCATCCGGCCCAAGATCGGTGTGAAACGCCCACGGAGTCAGCAAGGCTCTGACCTGAGGCGTTTCGAACATTTCGCGGGTCCAGCCGCCACACGTCATCAGCGCGAGACGCGCGGCGCGGACCGCGTCGCCCGGCCGCGCGAGGAGGGGGAGAAGGTGACGGGCCGCCTCCGTGGACGGCATCGCGGATCTCGGCAGCGACAGGATGTGCGGTCCGATACGCCTGAAAAGATCGGCGGTCTGACGCCAACGCTCGCTGTCGCGAGAAGAGAGCGCCGAGATTTCGCTGGCCGTTCGCGCGGGATCTGAGAATACCGGAAGGGCTCGCCCGTCGCCGAACGCGCTCGCAAACGGCCTATCATGCCGGAGAAAGGCCAGTCCGGTCTGTGCCAGCGCTTCGCCAAAGTCACGCTGCACCGGAGAAGCAAGAAATGCACCGACATTGGTGGCGTAAAGGTCGTGCCGATAACCCGCTCCGGTCAAGGTTGCGGTTCGGAGACCTCCGCCGATTTCGGAACTCTGCTCGAGAACCAGCACGCGCCAGCCCGCCTCCACCAGATAAAGCGCGGCGCAGAGCGCATTGTGCCCGGACCCTATGATGATTGCATCGGGATCAGCCATGATCGAATAGCTAGAGGAGCTACCGCGACTGTATGATAGTTGCTTCTGTTCTGGACAAGAGAAAGTTTGCGACCGAGCATGGCGCCTGGCGGACGGCAGCAGCACGAATCGGAAACGCCCGAATATGACTACGTGATTGTCGGCGCCGGCACCGCCGGATGCGTTCTGGCGTTTCGCCTCACCGAGCACGACGACGTCAAGGTGCTCCTCCTCGAGGCAGGCGGCTGGGCAAGCAACTGGCGATTCGACATGCCAATGGCGTGGCCGACCTTGCTCTCGGAGAAAAATGCGCTCTGGCACTATCGCGATCCCGACGCGGCGTCGCCAAAGCAGCAACTGGTCGGCGGACAGGTTGTCGGGGGTTCGTCATCCGTCAACGCCATGTCCTATGTGCGCGGTCATCGGGCCGATTTCGACCGCTGGGCGCAATCCGGTTTGCCGGGAATGTCCTACGATGCGGTGCTTCCGTATTTCCGGCGGCTGGAAAGCTGGCAGGGCGCGGACGGTCCCTATCGCGGCAAGAATGGCCCCGTACCCGTCTTGCATTCCCAGCTTGCGGACTCCGCGCTCACGGCGTTGATGCAGGCAGCGGATGCGCAAGGCGCCAGCACCTACATCGATTACAATGGACCGGAGCAGTCAGGCTTCGGAGTGACACAGCTCACCGTCGCAAATGGCAGGCGAGCAAGTGCCGCGACCAGCTATCTCGCGCCGGCCCTGGCGAAGGGAGGCGTGCAGCTCGCAGCCGGCGCGATTGCGACGCGCGTCGTCCTGGAGAACGGCGCAGCGGTTGGTGTCCAATATCGGCAGGCCGGAGAAATGAGGACGGCGCGTGCGGCCCGGGAGGTGATCGTCGCGGCCGGTGCCGTGCAGTCTCCGCAATTGTTGATGCTGTCCGGGATCGGCGATCCGACTGTTCTGCGTTCGCTCGACATTGTGGTCGAAGCAGCAGCGCCCGGCATTGGCCAAAACCTGCGCAATCACGTGTCGGTCGGACTCACCTATGCGCGGCGCCATCCGGGTCCGATCCATCGTGGCCTTCGGTTGGATCGTCTCGCGAGCGCGGCCGTCCAGTGGTTTGCCGGCGGCCACGGATTTCTCGCCACGCCGCCCAACGCAGCGATGGGATTCATTGAAACGCCAGGGAGCCGCGGCGTTCCCGATATCCAGGTCCTGTTCTTCGCAACAACGCCTCAGGCGCGGATGTACTGGCCATTGCTCCAACGTCCCTATACGGACGGCTTCATGCTGAGCGCGGTATTGCTCCGCCCGGAAAGCTCTGGGTCGATCAAACTGAACTCTACCAACCCGGCGGACCCGCCTTTGGTCTCGCAAAATCTTCTGACAACGCAGCGAGATCGAGAAGCCTTGGCTCATGGCATTCGACGAATCGACGCGCTTGTGCACGAGAAAGCGTTGGAATCGATCAGCGCCGGTCCGTTTGGTCGCCATCCAGACAATCTGTCTCAATCCGACCTGGATGCATTCATCAGCGCTGAAGCGATGCCGATGTTCCATTTGTCGGGAACGTGCCGCATGGGGCGCGATGGCGACCGTATGGCCGTCGTCGATCCGGAATTTCGTGTCTACGGCGTGGCCCGACTTCGGGTAGTCGATGCTTCCGTCATGCCAGATCTTATTGGCGGCAATCCATTTGCATGCGTGGCCATGCTTGCGGAGAAGGCGAGCGACTATATTCGTGCGAGTGATGGTCCAAGTTGATCGGCTTGGCATAAGCCCACGCGTGCGCCGCCATCTTCGTCCGCTTGCTGTGGTTCGGCTGCTGTGCGGTTCAGGATCGCAGCTTCTTCAGGAATTGCGCCGGTTTCGACCGTTGCGCCCGGCCGCGAACGGCCCGCTGAATTTCAAGCCAGGGGCTGCTCCGCGCCGATCTATTTTACCAATCAGCTCTGGCGACTAGTTGGGAAGCAACTCGTTTTCCGATTGCATTCCGAGCCATGCCGGCTGTTCAACAGCGGCCGACTTCTTTCCCTCTTTCGCACACCGCTCTTCCAGCATGCGCCGCAACAAATAAATAACTCAAATCCTCGGCACGGAACTCGTTTCAAAGCCTTCTGTCTCTACAATATCCTCACCGAGTTATGCACAAGGACAAACGCAAGGCCACCACGCCGCGGCACTTATGCTATTCTCCATACAGGTGGCTGTCGGCGCTGACCATAATGTCCCAGCAGCTCTGTCACCGGATCGAAGGTGCCGAATGCCGAACGCCAATATCTCCGCCAAAGAATGGCTCCGAGAAGCTCGCCAGCGCGCCAACTGGTCTCGACTGCTGCTCAGGCCAGTTCGATTCCCGGATGGAACGGTATTGTTCACACTGAAGGACGCAGCCAGGCGGGTCCTCGACCTGCCGCCGGCTCCCTCATCTCGGGCCGCCGCGCAACGAATCATCGATGCAGCGCTCCACGAAGGCGATATGATTGCCACCGAGGTAGCCGTTCGGCTTGCGGTCATCAGTGCGGCAACGCCCCACGCAAGGGCCGACAGTCTGAACTCGCTCTATATTTCTCTCAGCGAGGCGGCGGCTGACGAATTAAAAGCTCCGCCGTCGCCGCCGATGTAACGCCGATAAGAGGCGCCTTGCCTGCAGTCGGGCTCTGCAAATCTTGGTGCTGAACTATCCTGTCGTAAAGCCTTTCGGCGGCCATCTTTACATACCTGCGGCTCGTACTTTTTACCGGCGCATTTCGGGTTGGCACGCCACCCAGTCCGTCGCCAGGGTTGAAGCACATTTGGCGTGGAGCCAGTCCGCAGTCACGCCTCAGCGCTGGCCAACAGCATGGTCAGCTACCTTTTCTTCACGAATGCGGGTCGGAAATTCTGTCTGTCCTGAATGCTTGACAGGACGGTTCGATACTACGCGAACTTTATTTGGTCGAAGAAGCGTCGCCACGAGTTCCCGCGGCCGTGACCTTTTATTCGCGATGCCGTTCGCGTTACGATGATAACTTCATTTGCGATTCCCGATCATTCCAGGCAGATGCATGACCGTTGAACCCGAAACGATGCAGGGTTTCCTTACGGCCTTCAAGTTGGCACTCAGCTATGTGACCAAGCGTCCATCAGAGTTTCCGTTGTCGCCACACGCTGCGCAGGAGGAACTCATTTTATTGATCAGCCGACTTGCGAAATTGGGCGAGGACAATCCTGTTATTCTTGCCGATATTGCAATCAGCCAAATGCGCAAGCGGCTGGCCAGCGCGAAGTCGCACAACGATCGCTCGAACTTCGAATAATTTGCCGAGTACGGGTCACCCGCCTGTCCCGGTGACGAGGCGACGGCTTTGGCTGACGCGAAGACCCCGGCTCAAGGAACATTAAAGGGGTATACTTGAAAATCCGGACGGCGATGTTCTGCTGCGTAAGCGAATGAATCCTTTTCCAGGCGCAGATTTCGCTCGCGTCTCAGTCGTGCCTCACGATTTTTCGCCTGGTAGCTAGCGAGTTCCTTCGCCCGGCGAAGTTCGGCCTCTCTCTGACGCTCTTCTTTCGACTTAACGATCATGAGTTTCGGATCGTACTGATACCTTGGAGTCGGCACGATCCATACCGGCAACGCGTCGGCATCCCGGACGGTGGGGGCGGCCGCTAATTCGACGCCCCTGTCGGCCGAATGCGACTCCAACGATGCCACGGGGAGGTATCCGACGGCCTCTTCGAACCCGAACAGCGCTGCGAACGCCAGCGACACCCCAACCATCGCTAGTGCAACAACATAGCCTACCAAATGCCGCACTTCACGCATCGGAAATCCTCAACAAGGAAATTTGCTTGGAGCAATCCGGTTCCGTCATTTCTACTTTTTGATTGCACACTGCTCAGGACGAGCGAGAGCGCCCGTTGCCATAGCGTTCGCCATGCCGAGCGGTCGGGAAACGCAGTGCATCGCCAAGTTTGAGCGTCTTCAGGATCGACGCCAGCCCGCGTTGCCGCGCGTCATTTTATCGAATTCGGACGCGCTATTATTGATGCTGATCGATTAAGAGCACGCTTATCGGGAAAGGTTGATTTAGTTCAAACGATGCGGAGCGGCTGACGCACCGTCGAGCCATGCGTGAATTCAAATGGCACGCCGGCGTTCAATCCACACACATTCTTCGCTTTGCGCCGGCGCCTGCTTCAGACGTCATGGGCGGCGCGGGATCGGGCGCGGCCGCAAGACAATAACCCTGCCGTCGTCGCCTCAATTCAACCGCCGCGCTCCACTGCGGTCGTATTTGATATTCACGGCCTCGACCTGCACTCCTTCATGAAAGCCTTGCGCTGTTCATTCGTAATATTCTTAGCCTTAGCCTCATTCTGACAGGCCACTTGCTTGGCTTGTCTGACCGGGTCTTTTGGCGCGGGCGTTGTTTGCGCGCTGGCAATACCTGGCAACATCGAAACTGCAACGATTGCGAACAGAGTTTTGAGCATTGGTATTCCTCTACATTAAGAGACTGGTACATGCGCTCGCTAAGCGGGCAAAATAAGGCAGATTGCTCAAGATAGCAGCCACTGTCAGCCCCGCATTCAGAAGTGCGTGAATGGTCCTAGGGTGAAGTAACAGCCTCTGCAAACAGGCTCAATCAGATGGGATCGTGGTGGAAACAATTGTCGCGGCTCGGTCGCGATCGATAAAGGCGACCAGTGCTTTTGACTGATCGGTGAAGAGCTGAAGTTTCGCGGTGTCCAGCGGTTCGCTTAGCAGCTGAAGCAGGAACAGGTCCGCTCCGTCCGCGAACGCCGGTCCCAGGCCGCAGAAGAAGAAGCCGAGACCGCGGGCCGCCTCTGTCAGGGATGGAAGACCCGGGTCTCCGACCGGGGCGGAAAGCTGCACCGAGCGAGCCCCGAGCGCGCGAACGTCGCGCAACGCCTGTGCGAGTTCGATGGCGCAGTTGGGACCGATTTGCTCGAATTGGATCGTTCCGTAGCCGCGATCATTGACCTTCATGCCGGTGCGCGAACCCGCGAATGCCACGCCGGACGCCGCGGCTACCGTAACCGTCACGCCAAGGCTTTCGTAGATTTTAAGCAAAATCTCCCTGTACGGCGCCGGCGCGTGAATTTCGCGTGCGGCTGGTTGCTGCACGAAGCGAAAGGTTCGTAAATAGCTTTGGCGCTGTCCGGCGGTGGGACATGAAATGTCCTTGGGCCGGAAGCTCTCCGGATTCGCGCCCAACAGTACGGCGCAGACCGGCATGCCGGCACGTTCATCATTGCGCTGCGAAAAGGTGTGGATCGTGAGCGGCTCGGCATAGATGCCGTGCAGACCGCGCTTGGGCGCCTCGACCGAAAGCCGCTCCGTCATACGCTCAAGCAGGTGTTGGCCCCGGTAGGCCGGCAATACCACGGCCTCACCGCGTTCAGCCACCAGCGCTCCAGGTTCGCGTTCCAGCGCAACATGGCCGATAACTTCGGCCTCGCCGCCGCGCGCAACCACCGGGATCACCTCACCGCATTCGACTTTCGACCAGTAACGGCGGGGCGAGAAAACCTCCGAGTGGACGTAATGATGGCCGTACACCTCTCGGAAGCAATGGGCGATTGACGGCGCATCGCCTTTCTCCGGCAGATCAATGCGACAGTCACGCAGCATCGCGGGCGGAGAAGCCGGTTCAGCGGGCGCCTCGACCGTGGGCTGGTCCGATTCGGCGGTCCCGGTGAAGCTACGGCGGAGGCTGACCTCCCAGCCGTCGATTCCGCTTTCGCGGCAGGAGATACCTGCATCGGGCCGCAAGCGGCCGGAGAGCGACGCCACGAGTTTCGAAAAGCGGGGAGTTCCGGGCAGCAGAATCGTTGCTCTGACGTCGCGATGGGAGAACACCACGCCGATGCGGACAGGTTCGCGGCCTGGCGGGAGGGTGGAAAGTGCCAGCCAGGCTTCGGCGCTATCGTCCGCGATCAGGTTCGCAGACGATACCGGCACGTCCTCAGCGAGCGCCGCCTCACGAACAAAGGCGCGCACCAGATCGCTGTAAGCGGACTGAAGCGTCACCTGCAGCTCGCAGTGCCTCTCCGGAGATGGCGACTTCATCCTTTCGACCGATCCTTTGAAAAACCCATCAATCCCGAAAATCGATGGGTGCCGTTGTGCGTTGAATATGGGGTCGACGATGCAATGCAGATTGAATGATGGTGTCTTAGCTGCGTGGACTTAAAATCTTTATAATTTATCGCCAAGCTGCAACACATGCATGCTCGCCTATGACTTGGTCGGTCGTGCGCCCTTGTGCACGAACCGGCCATCGGCGGTGAAACCCATCCTACCGATATCGGTATCGGTGGCTGCCGACTGTTGGAGACAACTCGAATACAGTTCCTCACGCCTGCCCGACTCCTTTATATTTTGGACTGAGCCTGGCTATCGCGGTAGTCCGCATCACGTGATTTGCACTCATCACCTGAACGCGAGGCACTCGCGGGCGCGCAACGATGCTTATCGCTGAAACTGTTCGAACTTCCTCTCGTCCACATTTCGGCAATTTCTTCTCGACATTTAAATATTGGCATTTCCTGCCCGATGACCCCGCCGCGCCGCTTTTTTTGGCGCCGAGCGAATGAGCTGCCGCATATTGGCTATTGTCTTGCTCATTCAGATTTATTCTAAATAAGATGGCTCCGTGCTTCCGGCGTCCGGAAGCGGAACCCTCTGCATATTCGGCTGCTCCCGATTTGGAGTTCCTCATGACAGCACGCGAACCCGATGCCAGTTCCGATTCGCCCGGTCGTCACACACGCCACGATGTCGCGCCGGCAGGCGTCTCCGTAAATTTTACCGTGAATGGCGTGCACCATGCCCTCACCCTGGACCCGCGTTCCACGTTGCTCGACGTGCTGCGCGAGCAGCTCGATCTGAACGGCTCGAAAAAGGGCTGCGATCAGGGTCAGTGCGGCGCCTGCACGGTGCTGATTGATAGCCGCCGTGTGGTCTCGTGCCTGACGCTGGCAGTCATGACCGACGGAAAAGACGTCACCACGATCGAGGGGCTTGCCAAGGATGGAAAGCTGCATCCGCTGCAGCAGGCCTTCATCGATCACGACGCTTTCCAATGCGGCTATTGCACGCCGGGACAAATCTGCTCAGCCGCGGGCCTGATTACTGAGGGGAAGGCCACAACCCCCGACGAAATACGCGAATTGATGAGCGGCAATATCTGCCGCTGCGGAGCCTACCCCAACATTGTCGCGGCTATCCAGCAGGCAATGAGGCACACATGATCGCCTTCCAATATTCGCGCGCTGAGAATATTTCAGACGCCGTCAATCAAGCGGCGGCAACCCCTGGCGCGAAGTTTGTCGCCGGTGGCACCAACCTGGTGGACCTGATGAAGGTGGATGTCGAGAAGCCGGTAAAGCTGATCGACGTGACAAGACTTCCGCTCGGCCAGGTGGAGGAGATTGCCGGGGGCGGCCTGCGCATCGGCGCGCTCGTTCGCAATTCAGATCTTGCCTACCATCCGGTGGTGGCGCGGCGCTATCCGATGCTTTCGAGCGCGCTCCTGGCCGGTGCGTCCCAACAACTGCGCAACATGGCGACTGTCGGGGGCAACCTGCTGCAGCGCACCCGCTGCGCTTATTTCTACGATGTTACGACGCCATGCAACAAGCGCGAGACGGGATCAGGCTGCTCGGCCATCGGCGGCATCAACCGTATGAATGCGATCCTGGGAACGAGCGATGCCTGTATCGCCGTGCATCCATCGGACATGTGCGTTGCGCTGTCAGTCCTCGAGGCCAAAGTTCATGTAACCGGCCCAAATGGCGAACGGGAGATTTCGTTTGCAGATTTTCATAGGCTCCCGGGCGACACGCCGCAGCACGAAACAGATCTCAAATCCGGCGAACTGATCACCTCGGTCGAATTGCCGGAAAGAGGATTTTCGTCGAACTACACGTATCTCAAAATTCGCGATCGCCTCTCCTATGCGTTTGCGTTGGTCTCGGTCGCAGTCGGCCTTGAACTAGACGGCGGCATTATCCGCGAAGCACGTTTCGCCCTGGGTGGCGTCGCTCACAAGCCTTGGCGCAACGCCGAAGCCGAAGCGGCGCTACGTGGAAAAGCAGCCGGCGGAGCCGCGTTTGCCCAAGCCGCGGATATCGTGCTTCGCGAAGCCAAAGGTTTTGGCGGCAATTCTTTCAAGATCGATCTGGCACGCCGCGCCCTTGCTCGAGCGCTCTCGCAAGCCGCCCGCGGCACCCCGCAATCACAGTCGAACAAGAAGATCGCGTGAGCAGCTCATGGCACCCTACATTGGTACAGCGACATCCCGCGTCGACGGCATTGCGAAGGTCACCGGCGCCGCAAAATATGCCGCCGAGTTCAACGTTCCGGGTCTGGCTCACGCAAGCCTGGTGACGTCGAACATCACCAGAGGCCGCATCAAGCGCATCGACACTGGGAAGGCAGTACGCATCAAGGGTGTACTCACCGTCCTGACGCATGAGAATCGTCCGCCCATGGCGGACAAGGACGATGCCTACAAGGACGATGTGGCTCCGGACGGTTCGCCATACCGCCCGCTTTATGACGACAGGATCATGTTCAACGGGCAACCGATTGCATTGGTCGTCGCTGAAACGTCCGAAATTGCGCGCTACGCGGCGTCCCTCGTTACAGCGGAATATGACGAAGAAGAATTTGTCACGGACATATTTCGTGGGCGCGACAACGCCGTGCCGGTGCGGGCGCCGACCAACCCCATGGAGGCAGCCTTTGCGCCGCCGAAGACACGCGGCAGACCCGATCAGGCGCTGGCCAAAGCTCCGGTGCGCCATGAGGCGGAGTATTTTGTTCCGATCGAACATCACAATCCGATGGAGCTATACGCATCAACTGTAGTGGTCGAAGCGGACGGAAATCTCACGGTCTACGACAAGACACAAGGCGTGCAGAATGTTCAGAGGTATCTCTGCGGCATCTTCGGGATGAAGCCAGACGAAGTGCGCGTGATATCGCCCTTCATGGGTGGCGGATTCGGCTCGGGGCTGCGTCCTCAGTTTCAGGCAGTACTGGCCGTGCTGGCGGCCCGCGCGCTCCAGCGTTCGGTCAGGCTCGTGCTGACGCGGCCGCAGATGTTCGTGCTCGGTTACCGGCCGGCCATGATTCAGCAAATCGCAATGGGAGCGAACGCGGACGGGATGCTGGATGTGATCATCCATGATGCGGTGACCGCAACCTCGCAATACGAGGACTTTCACCGGCAGGAAACCGGTTGGTCCGGTCTGCTCTATAAATCCGCCAATGCCAGATACGCGCACCGGCTCGCCAAGCTCGACCTTCCAACCTCTTGCGACATGCGCGCGCCGAGTGCTGCAACCGCGCTCTTTGCTCTAGAGTCCGCGATGGACGAACTGGCGCTCGTGCTCAAGCTGGACCCGATCGAACTGCGACTGCGCTGCTATTCGGATCGTGATCAGCACGAAGACAAGCCGTTCGCGAGCAAGGCATTGCGCGAATGCTATCGCCAGGGCGCCGCTGCCTTCGGTTGGGACAAACGCGATCCGACGCCGCGATCGATGCGCGACGGCACTGATCTGGTTGGCTGGGGCATGGCGACGGGAATTTGGGAGGCCCTGCAGGCGCCGATCACGGTGCGCATCGCGCTGACCGCCAACGGCCATGCGGAAATCGCCTGTGCGACTTCCGATATCGGTACTGGTACCTACACCATCATGGCGCAGGTCGCGGCCGACATGCTCGGGTTGCGGCTCGAAAATATCAGCATCAAACTCGGCGACTCGCTTCTTCCCCAATCTCCGGTCGAGGGCGGCTCGTGGATCGCTACGTCTGTGTCGAACGGCATCGTCACTACCGCCAACGCGATCCGCGACGAGCTGCTCCGCTTCGCCAAGCAAATGCCGGGCTCGCCGCTCGCAAATGACACACCCGACGAAGTGATACTCGCGGACGGCAAACTGGTGAGCAAGCGCGATTCCTCGCGCTCGGTGTCAATTGCCGACGCCATGCGGCATGGCGCTGTCGAGCGCGTCGAACAGGAGAAAACCACCAATCCATCCGAAGACCATAGCCGCGCCAACAACACACACGCGGCGCACTTTGTCGAAGTAAAGATAGATGAGCAGCTTGGCGTCGTCCGCGTCACTCGCGTCGTGAGTGCGGTTGCGGCCGGTCGTATTCTGAACCCCAAAACGGGGGGCAGCCAGATTCTCGGCAGCGTGGTTTGGGGCATCGGTATGGCGTTGCATGAGGAGACGCATATCGATCACAGGATCGGCCGCATCATGAATGCCAACATCGCCGAATATCATGTTCCGGTACATGCCGACATTCACGACATAAAGGTGATTTTTGTCGACGAACCGGATGACAGCAATCCGCTCGGCCTGAAAGGGCTGGGCGAGATCGGCATTGTCGGCGTTGCAGCCGCGATCGCGAACGCGGTCTATCATGCGACCGGTACACGGGTGCGCGATTTGCCGATCACGCTTGATAAGTTGCAGGCCCAATAGACGCAGAATTTCGCAAGCCGGACATCACGTTCGATCGCGAATACGACCTCGATCTCGGCGGGACAAGCGCAAGATTGATGGCGATGGGTCCGAACCATACGGTCGGAGATACCGCCATATGGGTCGAATCAGACCATGTTGTGTTTTCCGGCGATATCGCCGTGCGTCCCCAAGCGGCGTTTGCGAGCCCGCGTTCGAGCCGTCGTCAATGGCTGCTAAGCCTCGACCGGCTGGAACTGCTCAAGCCCGGCATGATCGTTCCGAGCCACGACCCCACCGGCGACGGCTCCCTCTTTATCACGGCTTATCGCGAGTATCTGAAAGAGGTCCGCGATCGCACGGCGGCTGAAAAGCAAGCCGGACGCAGCGTCGACCAGACCGTGGAGGCTGTCACCGGCGCCTTCGGCGACCGTGCTCCCGACAAGGCGCGGCTGGCCCGCGCGATCAGGACGGCTTACGCTGAAGAGCCGTGAGCATTATGAAGAGTAACGCAAGCTTTGCCCCAGACGTGCTGCCAGACCATCGTTAATCAGGTCGATTGGCGGAAGGAACAGATTGATGAATATCGGCATGCTTATTTTTCCGGACATCATGGCTACCGACTATGTCGGGCCGGCCGACCTGCTGGCACGTATCCCCGGCGCTCGTGTTCGCCTGATCTGGAAACACAAGGATGCGATCCACACCGATTTAGGCTGGGAAATTCGCGCTACCGACACTTTCGATAGCTGCGGTCAATTGGACATGATCGTAGTGCCTGGCGGCCCGGGCATTGGCGATCTTCTGACGGACGACGAAACGCTACAGTTTCTGGCAAGACAGGCAACAGCGGCAAAATGGGTCGTCGGAATTTGCACCGGTCCTCTGGTTTTGGGAGCTGCCGGCCTGCTCTCCGGTTACTCCGCCACCTGCCATTGGGCCTCCCACGACTTGCTTGCTTTTGTCGGCGCCAAGCCAATCAAGGAGCGCGTAGTTGTCGATCGAAATCGAATCACTGGCGCGGGAATGACTTCCGGCCTCGATTGTGCGCTGCATGCGATCGCGCTGGCAGCCGGGCCGGAAGTGGCCAAAGGCATCCAGCTTTTTGCTGAGTATGACCCCCAGCCACCCTTTGATAGTGGGGCACCGCACAAAGCCTCGCCGGCAATGGTTCAGTCGATGACTGACAAAATACGTCCGGTGCTGGATCGCCGCCGCGAAATACTCACGCGCCGTTAGCGCATGGCATTTACTTGCATCTCGAGTTTCTCCTTTCGATGCCTTTGTAGAAGCCATGCACTTGGACCGCGGGCTTAGGTGTTGACCGTCCCTAGAAGTTAAGATCAGGAGGCGCGGCTCGGACCGTTTTTCCTTCACAGGCTGGCGCTACACTTGGTCGCAAAATCCTCCATGGGAGCACATTGCTTTCGCGCGCAGAGTCATGTCCATTGCATCAAGAATTGCCGTGGGAACGGTCCTGCCAACCGATCGTTCTAAGACGGGGCACGAATATTTCACATGCGAGCAACTGAACGATGCCCACAAACACGATATGCATTTGGTATGACAACGACGCGGAGGCGGCGGCCCGTTTCTATGCCGCTACCTTTCCCAACACCTCGGTCGGTGCGGTGCACCGTGCACCCAGCGACTATCCGGGCGGGAAAAAAGGCAACGTGCTGACCGTGGAATTCACGGTGATTGGAGTGCCCTGCCTCGGCCTGAATGGCGGACCCGTGTTCCAGCATAACGAAGCCTTCTCGTTCCAGATATCGACCGAAAATCAGGAGGAGACGGACCGCTACTGGAGCGCAATCGTCGGCAATGGCGGGCAAGAGAGTGCGTGCGGGTGGTGCAAGGACAAATGGGGAATTTCCTGGCAGATCACGCCACGCGTATTGACCGACGCGCTTGCGGCCGGCGGCGATGAAGCAAAGCGCGCGTTCGAGGCGATGATGAAAATGAAGAAAATTGACGTAGCCGCGATCGAGGCAGCGCGGCGCGGCTGAAGCGCCGTACTCGTGCCGGCGGCACCCGGTCCCGACTTAGGTTTCACACACAGGCCCGTGTGCGCCATTCGATTTGCGCCCGTGGCGCAAATCTTAAAGCGCCGCTTGCGGCAATTC